>ERZ1034691.270-NODE-270-length-42021-cov-21.942167_pt1 | contig 42021 bp, 50 predicted proteins | sample MGYA00520638_ERZ1034691 | MGnify/ENA primary metagenome ERZ1034691 (study PRJEB33766, sample SAMN09781763) | gut metagenome | biome: gut microbiome | host: Homo sapiens | place: Madagascar | study: EMG produced TPA metagenomics assembly of the PRJNA485056 data... | reverse complement strand
TATAAAAAATCCTCCCCTTTCGGAGTGGATGATTTATTCAGTTTTGGGCTTAATCTCTCGTTATATTTCCATCAACTGCTTTTTCTTTGCATTATATTCTTCTTCGGTTATTGCGCCGTCATCAAGCAGTTTTTTGTACTTTGCTATCTCATCTGCCGCACTTATAGCCGAAGCAGGAGAGTCATTTTTGCTTTCATTGTCCGCAATCATAGCTGTAAACAAAGCACTGGCTTTTTCAGCACAATCCTTCATCGTGTTATATGTAAAAGAATCTGCTTTAGTTGCGGTGTTAATGAAGTTTATTCTTTCAAGTGTGCCGTCTTTCAGATACACGTTAATATACAGTGCTGTAACAACAGTTATGCGCTTGGCTGTAGATGCTCCAATCACCGCTCCGACACCACCTGCTAATAATCCACCTGCAACAGCTCTTGAAAATGCGCCTTTTCCTTTGACGGTGTTGTCGTTTACGACAAGTTCATAATCAATCACTTCGCCGAAGTTATGAATTATAGGCTCACCAAAATAGTTCTTTACCCACCAGACAGAATTATTTTTATCTACTTTAAGATCGCCCAATTCATCTGTGACTTTGTAACCACTTTCTTCAATATACTGTTTGTTTAATTTGCTACGTTTTATTAAGCGATAAAAGCAATAGACACCAGCCGCACATATAAGCAGCATAATCAAAATAAGTATACCATTCGTGGTAGTGGTTGCGTAATCAGTAGTCAACAATTTCAAATACATAAGTATTTCCTCATTTTGCCTACATTATACTGCAGACAGACAATATTGTCAATACTGCACAAACACGCCACAATCGCCGTTGAGTATCTCCTGCTGAAGCAGATACACCGCATTTATCAGCGACACCACCATATCATCCTCGCTCGGCAGAACAGGGAGCGTTGTAGAACGGCAGAACGGGTGCATAGGCGGAAGATTTACACCTGCCTGTGCGCTGTTACGCTTGAACACCTTACCGTCAAGCTCACGGCATAGATCGCTTGTACGGCTGTCAAGACAGGCGGAAAACTCGTATTCGTCAATGTCAAGCTCCTTGTAGCCGTACAGCTCCGCCATATTCGCAACGCAGGTGGTTTCCGTCCGGACAAGCCTACGTGCCTCGAAAGCGCCGACACCGCAGCGGCTCATTATATCGTCCGCCATATGCTGCTCGGACTTTCCTGCCATAATGCCCACAAGCATATCGTGCTTCAGCCCGTCTGCAAGTGCGTTTGTGTTATCCCAGACACGCTCGGAGAACATCTGACCGCTCCAGTTAGTAGACAGAATAGCTTTCACACGGCTTTCGGGAATTAAATCAAAAGCCGCACGGTAATCCGTACCCTTCGTCACATCGAAAACCGTCTGCATATACGCACTCTGAATTATATCGCCCAGATGCTCTGTATCAACGCCTATTTCGGCGTTTGCAAGACGTGAACACATATCATTTATCTTGCTGTCAAGATCATTCAACCGCCCTATTCTGTGGGCGTATGCAGGCGATGACAACAGCGTTTCAAGCTCCTGCTTCCTCTGCTTATCGTTGCAGGTGGCAAGGGCGGTCTTCATCTGTTCAAACATAGACTTATTCGGTGCGTTTTTGAGCATTGTTTCGGCTTCGGCAATACTCAGTTCAAACTTATCTGTAAAGGCGTTAAAAACGTCATTCGCTTCCCCTTGCAGATACCGTGCTGTTGCGTAATAAGCCTTACCGAGCGTATCGGCGGTGCTTTCCGCTTTTGCCGTGTAACTTACCATTCGTCCTGCGGCTCTGTCCTCCCAGTATTTCTTACTCGGATTCTTCATTGCTTTCGCCCCTTGCAAGCGGTGTGTTCATAAACATCTGCTGCTGTGCCGCTATAGCGTCCTGCTTCTGATGTCGGAGTTCTTCTGCAGCACTCTGAGGATCTTTAACAAACGGCAGGAGCGACAGTAAAGTTTCCTGCGGCACTTTACCGTCAAGCGTTGCCACCACCTGGGATAGCTCTGATTCGTTCTGAGGAAGTGAGCGTGTAAAGGTTATGTCTATCAGCTTCGGGTCGATATGACCGCCCTTTATGCCGATTATGTTGGAAAGGCACTCAAGGCGGTAACGTAAGCCTTCTGTGAAATACCGCTCTTTCGTCTTGGTAATCTGCTCAAGGTTCAATAGCTTGTACTTCATAGCAACACCCGAAGCATTTCCGGCAAAGCTCTCATCGGACATATCGGGTACACCCGATATCTTGTGTATATCGGTAACAATGCTCTTTCTCAGCACTTCCACACTTGCTTCATCAAACTGCCGTGTCAGAAAGCCTATTTCACCGTCCTGCGACAACTCTACGACCCTGTTGCGCTGAATATCGCTGTAGGTTTCAGCCTTTTCATCGTCTGTTTCACCGAGTATCTGACCTTTGATGTACATCAGACTGTCAACAAACTGCTCCTTGTCATTAACCCTGTCTGACTGCAACGTGTTATATGCGTCAATAAGGCTTATGACCTGCTCGAAATCGCCCTGTCGCTGACCGTCATTATAGATCTCATTCAGCGGTACTTTGCCGAAATAGTGCGGTATTATCTCGCCCTCCGATTTAAGTCCGAAGTTGCTTGTAAGCTCAAAGTCCTGCGTTATCGTATCGGTCATAAGCTGACACTTGAAGCACTCAGGCGTACTGTTGCCCGGCTCGAAAACCGGATAGTAATACACGGCAAATACGGGATTTTGCTCCACAGTATCATCATAAACGACAAATGCGGACAGCGGAGTGATACGGGCGAACTTCGGGCGGCTGTCAGCGTCCATATAGATAAGTTCGTAGGCTCTGCCGAATATTGCGGCATCGAGTGCAAGGTCTGCGTCCTGCGTACTGCTGTCGGCATAAGAAAGGCAGTCGGTTATTGCCGTAATATTCGTATCATCTTTACCGCTGTAAGAAACAGGAGTAGCTATCAGATACGAAGATGTAAACTTTGCGATATATGCGGCGTGGTTTATCATAACACGGTTGTTGCACAGCATATCGTCACTTTTACGTCTGTCGCAGATGTGCTGTCTGCCGCAGTAGTAATTATCCAGCATCGTAAGGCGTGGCATTTCGTACTTATCGTGCTTTTCTATGTAATCCCGTGCTACTTTCGGCGTTATCATCTCCGCCGTTTTATCTGTTGTGAAAATCGGTGATGTTATCATAAAATCTCCTTAATAAATGCCTAATTTCCGCTTGCTGAGCGTTGATTTCACTATCTTCCTGCCGATATAGTCCTCAAGAGCATAACGGATAGCGTCTATGGTGTGATTGTTCTTGTCGGGGAAGTCCGCTTTCAGTTCTCCCCTGCTGTCACGGTCAAGTTCATATTCGTTGAACTCACGGGCGGCATTCGGACAACGTGTGCCGTCAATAATAATCTCTTCAAGGTTCTGAAGCCACGTTATACCGTGCTCGACGCTTCCGGGACCTTTGACCGCCGTTCGTATGCGAAAACCTCTGTCCCGAAGTTCATCGTTTGAGCGTGGCTCGGCGGATTCGGCAATGATCGTACCGTTCTGAGTATTTTCCTTGCGGATTGCATTTGCAATAACGTCATACTTTGCGGCGCACCTGAAAAATTCGTAAAAAATAAACAGCCTGTTTCGCTTGCTGTCAAAATTAGCTGTTATATATACAAACGGATCAGCGCCGTAGCCCCAGTCTATACCACGTTTGATATGATCGAATGACTGTATTTCCTCGTCCGTGATAGGACGGATAGTAATGTTTGTGAACACCTCCGCACCTGTTCCGGTTACTTCTCCGAGATATTCATGCCTGTACTGCTCCGGCTTTGTCTGCTCAAGGTGCTTTGCTTCAATCAGAAACTGTTCTCCGAGCCATTCAGGCGGTACAGAACGATAGTCGCTGTGATGTACCACCTTGTCCGGTCGGGGAACAAGCACCTCGCTGTTTATCCAGTTTCGCTGTGACTTTGGCGGATTGAACGTGTAAAAAACGGTGTATGTCGCACCGCCTCTGAGCAGAGATTGATTGATAGTGCGTATCTCTTCCATACCGCCGAACTCGTCCGCTTCTTCGTACCACACATAGCGGATATAACCCTTTCTGACCTTGGTTGATTTGAGTTTTTTCGGTTTATCAGCACCACGGAAGATAATGCGCTGTCCTGTCGGCGTGTAGACAAGTTCAAGCGGCGACTGCTTGCACTGCCATAAGTGCGACACGCCGAGCCTTTCTATTGCCCACAACAGCTGTTCATACACGCTGTCTTTCAGATATAAACCTACTTTTCGGATAACGACCGCATTCGCCATAGGATCTTTCATCATACCGAGCGGTATCTCTGTTGACGCAAACGATGATTTTGTCGAGCCTCTGCCGCCTTTGAGCCAGTAATGCGTGTGCCTGTCTTCCTTTATATCCTTGTGCAGATCGTGAAACGAGGGAGCGATTATGTCGCTTAGCTTAACAGTCGTCAACTATCTTCACTCCCACATCCCCGTCAATGCTGACCTTCTGCGTGTACTCCCCCGTCATCTTATTCAGCGTGTCGATCGCTCTAATACGGTCAGCAGGACTATTTTTGCCATTCTTTGCCATATCGGATAACAAAGCCTGCCGCTCACGGGCGGTCATTATTCGTGCTGTCTGGGCGTCTTCGGTTAATTCACGGATATAGTCTGCTATCTCCACTTTTCTCAACATTTCATCGGTTCTGTGTTCAGCATAATTTTTGCTATATCCTGCTTTTCTTGCGCTTTCGGCGGCGTTACCGCACTGGGCGTAGTATTCGGCAAATTTCTTCTGTCTTTCGGTCATTGGCGGTACACCGTCCTTTCTGATAATGGGTAATAAAAACGCCCGACACTCAAACTGTGCCAGGCGTTTAAATATGAAATTAGGCATTTTAAACAAATTAGTGAAATGTTTTTTTATTTTTTTAGCTATATTGCACAACATTTAGCCGAAAGCTTTATTGAAGATGCCTATAGACAAAGCAAAGCGGCGCGTGCTATAATAATAAGAGCCGAAAGGTAAAACAATTAAGAAATAATAAGGAAGGAGGAATACCATGCTGTATATATCATTTAATGATATTGCCGACTCATCGTGAACAGGAGGTTAATTATGAAGCGCCAAAAATTAAAAAGCAAAGTTACAAAAGCGAGTAGGAAACTGTCAAAGGCATTCGTAACGTTTCTCACAAACAAGAAATGCTTGAAAAAGCTCAAAAAAAAGTTCATTGAAATTTTTGTCATTCTTGTACTTGTTCCAACTCCTATCCTTGCAACGTGGATTGGGCTTAACGAAGACAACCCTAAAACACCGATCATGGACGTAAAAGTGATAATAGCTGACACCATCTTCTACAGTGAAACAAGTAAATAAGTTTGACTAATACCAGGCATATATTTGCCTGGTATTTTTTTTGTTTCTCTACTCGCTTATGATATTGATAATTATACACCATCCACTTTTTATTGTCAAGTTTTAATTTTTTATTTTTTCTATTTTATATGATACTACAGAAAAAACGGACAAAACGGACAACTTACAAATTTCTCTTGATAAAACGGTCATGAGCTTTCCGTATCGTATCAGCTGTGTTGTCACCGCCTATATCCATAGCAATGGCATTCCAGCTTTTACAGCAGACGTGCCGCAGATACATAGCCCTGCGTACAAGGCTGTCATCAACCGTCATTATGTACTCGGTAAGCTCACACTCCTTCGCTTCAAGTTCTGCCTTTTTCTCCGCTATTATTTTCTCGATTGACCTCGTGTTTTCCACTCTGTCCTGCACTCTGTTGCTTATTCCGCTGTTGCAGGGAACGGCATCAAACTGCGGAGAACCGACAAGAGATTTATTTCTTATGCGTTCAAGCGCCCGTTCCCAGAATTTTATCTCGTCACGGAGTGAACGGATGCTGTGTAGTTCTTGTTTGGTCATGTTTCCTCCTTAGGCGCTTCTGGAAGCGGCATCCAATGAGTAACCCGTGCACACCCTCTATGGATAAAATGATCGATAGACCAATATCCTTTATCTATGTTTCGTATTCCTTTTTGTGACACAGTGCATACTAACACCTCTTCCTGATCCGGCGGAAGCTTGTCCTCCCACTTTATCCACTTCGGTATTACTTGCCCACAAAACAAGCAGGTTTCGGTTGCTATCTTACTCATTAGTTTCCGCCTCCTCAAATTGTTCTATATCGTTCGGGGTGTCTATATTGACGATAATCGCCTTTTCAAATGCTTTTTTGGCTACTTCGTCAAGGTATTTTTCAAGTTTCTTTCCGTTCTCCTCGTTTTCGTTATACTGCTCCTGTGTGCAATGTCCGTTTTTGAGCGAATACTCGTTGATACACGGCTCATAGCCGAATTTCTCGCACAGTTCGTCATCGTTGTAGTCGTAAAACCGCTCTTTGAATTCCTCACGGTCATCAATAAATCGGTCGTTGTACAGTACAAATTCTCCGAGTTCTACGCTTCCGAAATAGCCTACCCAACGGCTGTAACTGTCGTCACCGACGATTTCTCCGTCCACCATTGCAATAATAGGCAGTTCTGGATGCTCTTTTGCAAGGCAAATCAGTTTCTGAATATTTTCTGCTATTTTCATTTGTCATACTCCTTTCTCTCGAAACACAGTTTTTCTCCAACGAACGTATGCTCGTAATCGCATCTATCGGAGTTCTTGCAATAATCGGCTTTCGGGCACGTTTTTTCAAACATTTTGCGTAATCTTCTGGATCGTCTTGCGCTGCTATAGCGTTTGTTATTATAATACCTCATGTGTTACGCCTCACTTGCAAAAGTATGGCTTAAAGATCATGATAAACTTGTGCCATGTGTCATTGACGAGCTGCGCCCATCGTTTTTTTAGTGGTACATATGACGGCGGAGCAAATATATCTTCACAGTCACCCAGAAGCCGCATCATGTTATCAAACTCGCAAAATCTCTCTGCGTCAATAGGATTACCGAAAATATTGCCGTCTTTATCTTTCCAAAACAGCGCAAAATGTGAGAAAATTCTGTCATTAAAGGCTTGAATAAATGCAGTTTCTTTTTTCTCTTTTTCTGCATACCATTCTGCAAAATCATCGTATTCGTGTGCCCGAAAATATTCCGCTCTCTTTCTCCTGCCCCATCCGAGAATAAAGCGGATCGGCGGTATCAACCGACAAGTATCACGAAGATCTCCGAAGATATAACACCCGGCATCGTCATAATCATCACATCCGGGCATATATTCGCCACCCCAGCAGAACGGACATTTGTCGCAGTGATACTCACCTTTTATGTAGTAGTCAACAGCTTCTATTCTATCAAATTTTTTCATCTCATCCTCCTGTAATCCTCCCACGCCATAGTAACGCAGGAAGCACTGCCTTTAAATCTGCTTATGATTGCTTCCGCCGTTTCCCTGTCACCGCTCACCGTCAATTTTTCTATCAGAGAATCGGTGTTATAATTTGTGGTTATGATCGTTGGCAGCATATTTTCGTATCTGTCATTGATTATCCGGTACAGGATAGGCACGGACCATTCGGTAGCCCGTTCCTTACCCAAATCGTCAATCACCAGCAAATCAGCCGTCTTGTATGCAGTCAGTACCTCTTCTTCGTTCACTGTGCTATCATACTCATAGCTTTGCTTTATATCGGCAAGCAGATCGATAGACGTCTTGCAGATAACCGGCACGCCCTGATTTATCAGCTTCAGTGCAATAGCTACGGCAAGGTGCGTCTTTCCTGTTCCGCAAGTTCCCTCAAGATACAGTCCTCTGCCGTTATCTTTGTTATCCTGCCAGTTGTCAACATATTCTTTTGCTGTTTCGTATGCCTTGCGGTTCTCGTTGTTTACAGCAAAATTTTCAAATGTCCTCGAAAGAAATCGCTGCTTGATGCCCGATTTGCCGAGTATAGCCTCTATCTTCCGGCGCTTCTGTTCCTGTTCTTCTGCAATAGCCTGTGCCTTCCGCAGTTCTTCCTGCTTAGCATCCCATCGCTTCCAGAACTCGACTGCTTTTTCGCAGTCACACCTTTGCGGTTGGTTCAGCCACCATACAAGAGCTTTGCCTGCAATAACAATACATTCGTGGTACAGCGTCTTTCCGCAGTATTTACACGTCTTCGGTTCCGGTATGGGTTCGTCGCTCGGTATCCCCAGCTCCATTACTTCCTTGCTCGTGTATATCGGTCCGTGCTTATTGCTGTCACCATTCGCTTGGTCTGAAATTCGTATGAGTTCCTCCATCGTTTACCTCAGCCTTTTTTCTCGGTACGTTGTCCCGCTCCATCCATTTGGCAATTGTCGTTACGCAATCAAGGTTCTGCTTGCCTCTCTTCTCTGCCCAGTCACGAAATCTTTTTTTGTACTTCTCCGTTGCCTCGATACCGTACAAGTCAATCAGATTTTGCTCCTGCGAGCCGGAAGCGGAGCGTACCGCTTCTTTTTCTTCTTTTTCTTCTTTACTTCTTTAAGCGGGTCGACTCTGCGGTCGGTTGTCGGTCGGTCAGCGGTCGGTTGTCGGTCGGTCAGCGGTCGGTCAGCGGTCGGCTTATCCTGATACTCATTGTAGTTAGATATAGTAATAATGGTATATCGAGCGGTCGGTCGGCGTGTTATTTCGCCGCTACTTTCCAGACGTTTAAGCGCCTTCAAAACTGTATCTTTGCTGTAATTCAGCGTTGCGCCCAATTTTGCAAGACTTACGACCGTCTGACCTCGTTCAATTTTCACATCCCGCCAGTATGCAGGCTCGTAATTTGCCGTCAATAACAAGTGCATAAACACTCTGAACATTACCTCGTCTGAGTACCATTGCCACTTAGTCATCTTGCGGTACAGCTTTATGTAACCGCCCTCAATATCAGCCATCAGATCACCTCCGAGCCTGCGTCAGTTCTTTGTAATTGCGCCAGTAGTAATAGAATATCTCAAGCATTTTGCCTGCTGTGTCTTTCGGATCTTCTACAAATTCAACGGAAAAACCGTATCTGCTTGCACTGCTCCACGCTTTCAGCGTGGCATAGACATTGGCACCTATATCCTTATTCTTTCGCTGTGGCGACATATCCATCTGCCATTTAGGCACCTGATAGGACTTTAACGCACCCCACGAGCTTACATTTTCAAGAAGCAACGTAAAACCGTTTGCAAGCTGTGAAGCGGCGCTCATTTCCTTTTCTATGCGTGACCTGTCCTGCATAATGTTGTTATATATCTCGTCTACATTCGCCTTTCGTTCTACAGCACAAGACAGGGAAAAGTCCCTGCCCTCTGCCATAAACGAATAATCGCCGAAATCGAGCTTCCTTTTTTCCGTCATTATTCCACATTCGCCGAGCTTGTCAATAATGTGTTTGTTCTGCTGCTCCCTTGTATCATAGATAACGGTGACGGTTTTCATAAATGTCTTTTTATCAAAACTCATAGCCACCTCATCAGAACGGGTAATCATCATCGTCATCGGGTGCTACTACTGCCGAGCTTGCCGGAGTGGTTGGTGCATTATACGAAGCAGCCGCAGGTGCGGGCGTATAACCTGTCGTACCGGAAGAACTGCTATCCTTTTTCTCACCCGTGAATGTCGAACGGTCAGCAACTATTTCGGTAACGTATGCTGTATTACCGTTCTTGTCCTGATAGCTTCTCGTCTGAATTTCGCCCTCAATGAGTATCATACGTCCCTTAGCAAAATATCTTGATATAAATTCCGCTTCGTTACGCCATGCAACAATGTTAAGAAAATCGGTCTTTTTTTCTTCGCCTTTTGTCTGAAATCTGCGGTCAACCGCTATTCTAAATGACAGCACAGATACGCCTGACGGCGTGGTTTTAAGTTCAAGGTCGTTTACGATACGCCCCATAAGAATTGCCTTGTTGTACATTTAGTCCTCCATATCCTCAATATTACTGTCGATTATCTCGTCCCTGTAGTTTATTATCTCCGAAAGCACCTTAGTGTGACGGCAGTAATTGCACTTTTCACACCTCAGAGGTGTCAGTTTACCTTCCTTTATCATCTTGTAACGTGGCGATAAGGTCCTTACTGTAAAGAGCGCCTCGTCAAGATTTTCCTGCGGTATGTAGTATAACTGCAAGTCGGGCTCAGGCTTCTGTTTCGTTATCGCCGCTATATAGAACGGCAAGCTTTTGCCTGTATTCTGCCTTACGATTTCCTGATAGATCGCACCTTGTATGTCATAGCCCCAGTAATCAATGAAATGCTGCCATGCTCCAAACTCAGAGTTATATACCTCGTCAAAGTCCTTAACACACTTCAGATCAACTATCGCTTTATCCGGATGATAGCTGTCAACCTTGATTTTATACGGCACACCGGCTATCTCACCGATGAAGATAACCTGCTTTTCGCCTGCCATATACCTTGAAAACAGCTCATCTCTTTCTGCACGCTGTATCATAGTTTCTGCGTGCTTGTATTCGTTTTTCAGATCGCCGTTTCGTGTGAATATCTCAGGGTGTTGCGCTCTGAAAATGTCGAGCGTCCCCTCATAGTGTGCGTCAACGTAAGAGCCGACAAGGAGAGAAGTCGTAACCTCCCTCTCGTACTCTCCGTTAAGTTCAGCCAGTGCCGAGCTTTCGCATTTCTTAAATGCCTTGAACTGAGATGAGCCCATATATTTTCTGTTCATCTCAGGGCTGAAATAGTTTTCCGAGTTTACTTCTATCATAAGTAGTTTACCTCCAGCTCTCCGTCCGTTGTTCTTGTAGCGATAAACTGCAAGCCTTTTTCCTTGCACTTTTCGTACAGATGCTGTCTGTTCTCGGTGCTGAGCTTTTCTGTGCCGTCAATAAGTATCAGCTGTAAAGCATTAGGCTTTGAAACGGTAACATCAATGCAAAGATTCAGTTTTTCACCCTCGGAAAGATTGCTGACAGGCAAGCCGTGAATAAGAGGTATGCCGTTTTCAACTGTAAAGCCCTCAATCGGTATCGTTGCATTTTCAAGTATCATACCCGGCAGACTGCGTGCAAGCTCTATCTTCTCTGTCAGCTTGTCCGCCTTGTTTTTTAGCGCCTTGACCTCTGATTCCATATTAACCATACGATTATATTCGTTCAGATGCTTTTTCATTGCTTCTGCTGTCTTTACCTCAGCTTCAAGCGCTGATGTGTCTATCCGCTCTTTTGAAAGGCAGTCCTGCGCTGTTTTCATATCGCCGTCAAGCTTTGCTATCTTCTCACGGTAGGTAGCTTCAGCGACCGCCAGCTTATCCGCATAGATCGTATCGAATGTACCGAGCTTTTCCTCAGCCGCCTTTATCTCCGCCTTTTTGCGCTCAATCTCAGCGATAAGGCTTTCCTTTTCAGCAGAAATACGGCTCTTTTCATTAGAAAGCTCTATTTCCTTCTCAGCCTCATAGCCCCTTACCTTGTTGTTATAACTATCCATAAAGGCTCTTGCACGGTCGATAAGATTGTTGTTGCGCTGTGCTTCCGTTATCTTGGCATAAACGCCCCCGACATCGTATTTGTCCCATTTTTCAGCGTCAAAATGTTCGGGTATATCCTTTGCTATATCCTCGATGAACGCCCGCTTATGGCGCATTTCACGCTGAATATCCTGTCTTTCAATGAAATAATTGCCGTGATCGCTCTGAATGTCTGATAGCACCTGTAAAATGTTCTGCTGATAATCAACGCCGATCGGTATCTCACCGAACTGTTCCTTTATCCAGTTCAGATCCCAGTCGAAATCTATCATATCAAGGATTATTCTGTTCTGTTCTTTTTCAGGGAGAGCGATAAACTTGACAGGATCTATCTGCAGTGGCGTAAATATCGACTGCAAGAAGCTTTCGGGAGCAGGAACATCACGTCCGCCTTCCTTGATAGACTTGTAATCCGCCTGTCCGCTTCTTTTCTTGCGATCTATGTACAATCCGCTGTCGGTTTCTATGATGATTTCGCCCTCATTCTCGCCTTTTTTGAGTACAAAAGAGCGGTCGGAGCGGTTTGTCAGCGCATAGCGTATAGCGTCAATTACAGATGTCTTGCCTGCGCCGTTCGTACCGGTTATTTCAACCGACTGTCCGTCAAGCTCGGTTTCCGATATGCCAAATAAGTTTTTGATCTTGATTTTTGTTGTTTTCATGCGTTACCTCCTAATGCGTCGGGTGCTTTTCTGCTTTCAATCTTCTGCTTTTCTGCCAGTGAACAGTCCCAGCAAAGACTTTTGCCGTACTTATCGTATGACATCTGAGCTATCTGCTCGGCAGAGAATTTGCCATTACCTGCTATTTCTTTTCCACAGTCGGCACAAGTCCTTTCGGTCTGAGCTATCTGCGGTACTGTCGGACGTATTCTCAGTCCTCCGACTGTTTCACGGCCGAATTTCACAGTCGGATCAAAATATACCTGAATAGCACGTCCTGCCCAGTCTTCTATGTACGGAGCGTTATACAGTTTCTGTATCTGCTTCATATTTGTCTTATTCAGTATAAACGGCTTCTGACCGTTCTTGAGGTGTGCCACTACCTCGTATTCTTTTTTACCGTTTACGCCTACTATTTCTTCACGGCGGACATAATCAATTACGACTACTATGTCCTGGCCGTTCGGAAGCGAGTACGCTCCGAGATAATTCGGGTTCGTAAGCAATTTCCAATGCGTTTTTATTTCCGGCATTACTTTTTACCGTTCCTTTCTGCTTTTCTAAGCGTGTATACGCACTTCCCGACCGCCATATCAAACCTTTTACAGTCGCTGTAGCAGTGTGTCATACACACCGGTGCATATTTGTAGTACGGGCATAATACCCAGTTGTTATTTTGCTCTGCGGTCTTGCCGCAGTGAGAGCAGGTCATACGGCAGCCTCTTGTTTTATTTCTTCCATGCTGCTGTATTTTTTATTACACATCTCGGGAAGATTGGCACGCACTAATGCTTCTGCAAACGGCGGAGGCACTGCGTTACCACATCTCGCAATTTGCGCCGAGCGGCTATATTTTTTACCGTTTACATCAAAGTCGATTATATAGTCATCAGGAAAACCCTGCGCTCTGTACAGCTCACGAGGCTCAAGCATACGCATACCGATGTCAGCGATAAAATAGCGTTCACAGTCTATAAGCAACAGTAACACTTCATTGTCAGCGAGTTCGTATCCGCAATAGTTGTTCAGCATTGCTCTGACATCTTGCCAGTGCCCGAGCTGTGTGCCTTCACCGTATTTGACTATTGCTGTATTTATCAACGCAAAATGTCCCGTACTCGTGCATTCAGTCGGTAACGGCTCTGTTAGTGATTTGCAGTCCTGATTATTACGAAATACACACAGATAGTGTTCGATAAGCGCATGACGCTCCTTTGTTGTTATCGTATGCAAAGGTTCATCTGCAGCTGAGCAACTATCTCCGCCATAATATTTTATAATGTTCGCCGATGTTACAGCGTATCTTGGACTCGCATCAACAGTCATCAAAGGCTGGCAGACCGACTGTCCTCTGACCTCACTCTTTGCTGTCTCGGAATGATACTGTATCAGAGAGGGAACGACAACGCCATATCCATGTTTTGATGTCACCGTTTTAAGCGGATCGCTTATGCTTTGTCCTCTGAATCCATTGCCTCCGTGATTTACAGTTACTATAAATGGATTTGGATTTTTAATAACAAATTTATCTATACCTTTTGTTATTCTACGCAGAGTGTTTTCTACAAGCGGCTTTTTTCGCCCGAAAATCGACTTGCACGGTATGCTCCAGTCAATACACTCAGCCGCCGTCCTATATGGTTTAAGTCCCACCCCATTAGTAGGCTCTGGGAAAACTATTGACTTGCCGTCACACCGTGCTACCATAAAAAAACGCTTTCGGATAGTAGGTGCGCCGTAGTCGCAGGCTCTAAGCTCACGCCACTTGACATTGTAACCGTAACGCTTAAGCGCATTAACAAAGCTGTTGAATGTTCTACCACTCTGCGTTACATCAGGGTAATTATCCTTTGTCAAAGGTCCCCATGTTACAAATTCCGGTACATTCTCGAGTATAATGACTCTTGGCTTAACCGTAGCAGCCCATCGAAGCGCTATCCAAGCAAGTCCTCTGATATTCTTGCTGACAGGCTTTCCGCCTTTTGCACGAGAAAAATGTTTGCAGTCGGGAGATAGCCACATAAGACCTACTGGGCGTCCTGCGCATACCTCAGATGGCTTAACATCCCAAACGCTCTCGCAATAATGCGTTGTATACGGATGATTTATCATATGCATTGATATGGCATCGGGATCATGATTTATCGCTATATCTACAGGTCTTCCTGTAGCCAACTCAATGCCTGTACTTGCTCCGCCCCCACCTGCAAAATTATCTACAATAATTTCATCACACAAGTTCAATTGTGCTCTTCCAAAATCCATACGCTGTCCTCTTTATCATTCTGCCCGCTTCTATCTGTTCTGCTATCAGCTGTACCGCATAATCAACCGTCAGTCTCTTGCCATCCGGATTGCCCTCACGTTCAACTATCCGCCACAGCTTTGCGTGTGCCTTAGGTACTGCCGTCCAGAACTCGTCCTGTGTTATAGGTCCGATGAGAAGTTCAATTTGTTCTTGTAATGGTGTAACCATTGACTTTCCTTCCATATTGTGATATAATCACTGTAATAACGTTTTTGTTTGTTTTATGGCTGTCCTTGTGACAGCCTTTTTCCTTTATACTGATTCTCTACCGACAACCTCATAGACCACTTTGTGTATGTTTGTCATACTGTAGCACGTTTCGCTTTGCGTATGTCCTTTTCTATGAAAGTGTGTTTCTGTCGCATCGAAAAGGTGTGCATTACAGCTTTCAAACACAAACTCGCACCAGTTACCGTAATCGCCATACTCGGTACGGAAGATGTCGCCAGGCTTAATTTCGGCGGCAGTTTTGATAATTGGCTTGTTGTATCTAATTATTATCGCCATTGTTGTCCTCGTCCTCCTCGTCAATCATCTCGACCTCATCGACAACACCGACAAGAGCATTGACAAGCGCCATTGCCTCGTTTATCGCATCAAACGTAGCTGTTACCTTATACTTCATTTCTTCCCTCTCTCTTAATCCGTATCTACATCAATCCCGATGATCTCTTTGAAAATAGCCTTGTCGAAGTTCGGGATTGCTGTGATAATTGCCTTTTGACAGTCAGAAAGATTACGCCACCAAAGAACGGTACATTCGGAATTATCCAGTTTTTTCAGATAACCGTCCGTAGTTTCAGCTTCCGGGTGTGCTGCCTTTTCTTCATCCGTCATATCGTCAAGCCAAATGTATTCAAGCACATCACTCGGAATCTGATTCAGAAGGTAACGGGCTTCACTATTCAGCCAATCACGGTAAGTCCATTCAGAAGGCTTATTGAACAGGTAAATTTTCGGTTCAAATGTATTAAAACAACCGTTGGAAAAGTTTGCTTTGTTCCAATCGCCGCTGTTCCAATCGCCGCTGTTGCAATTGCCGCTGTTCCAATCGCCGCTGTTGCAATTGCCGCTGTTGCAATCGCCGCTGTTGCAATCGCCGCTGTTCCAATTGCCGCTGTTGCAATCGCCGCTGTTCCAATTGCCGCTGTTGCGATTGCCGCTGTTGCAACGTCCGGTGCAACCTTTCCCGGTGTTTACAAGGCCAAGCAATTCAGACCACGGGATTTCACGAACTACTTCAAGTTTATTCGTAGCGCACTTATCGCCTTCTTCTGAAACTTCGCCGTAAGCTATGACTTCTGCAACCTTGTTATTCGGGTCGAATGAATAATAATTGAAGCAGTCGCTTGCCCTCTTGCAGAAGTGCATCCCTTTATTGCAAATAAACGGTGTAACATCTTCTTCAAACCTTCCTGGACAACCGTACTTTTTGTCTTTACACGTCCAATCAGGATTGAACACCTTGAACCCTTTAACAACTCCTATTTCACTCATTTTCGCTGTCCTCTCTTTCTGTTCAGCCCCGCCACCTGCCTTGCCCGGCGGTAGTTCTGCTGCTCTTCCAGTGTTGCTTTCGCCTTCCAGGCCACATACTCACCGTAGCTCATGCCGTGATCGGTGGCTTCTTTGGCAATTCGCTCAAGATCTGTCATCGTGTCCGCCTCCTATCATATCCCTATACCATACCTTCATAAGCCATCCCAGCCCGTACCAGACCGCAACAGCGACTATTGCAACGGGTAGCATCTCGCCGCCTATCGCACGATAGCCCCTCTGGGCGTAAGCCAGTGCCGACATCGGTATGTACATCATCACTGCCGCACACGCTGTTATCCACAACCGCAAAAGCTGCGAGAGTATGTAGGCGATTATCTTAGATATTTTCATTTTTACCTCCTTATCAAAGTAACCTTCCTTCGTACCACGCTATAAATCGCAATGGATGAATCTCATACTTGTATTTACCGCCTGCACAATGCCGTGCAATGCCAAAATGATAATCACCCGAGCGAAGCATATCATCAACCGTCTGTGTTGATACGTCAAGCAAATCAGCTACTATCTCCTTTGGCACTTTCTTATGCCGGAGAATAGCAGGCTTGTACTTTTCTTCCCACTCTCTTTCAATGTTGGCTACCATGTTCTCACCTCCTCTATAAGGCTTTTCTTTTACCCAGCAGTTGCACACTGACTTCTGCTTTTTGCCACAATGTGAGCAAAAATTCGAGCCTGTTGATATCTCTTTTTCACAGCTGCGGCACTTTTCCTTTTCCACCTTTCTCACCTCCTCCGCTCGTCACTATTACACTTAAAGCGTAATTTTTGAGCAAAAAGAAATATCATCGTAACGTACATGGTATGTATCAGTAATAGCTGGAATATACTTTGTCGACGGATAAGCTTTACCGCATTCCCATTTCGAAAGCGTTGTTTTGCTTACTCCTATCAATTTTGCCGCTACTTTTTGATTATAACCCGCATTTACTCTTGCCGCTTTTAACGATATAGGCATTTTATCACTCACCTCACTTTTGTTTACGCTTTTGGCGTAATTTAATAATATCACGCTTTAGGCGTAATGTCAAGGTCTTTTTTTCAATTTTTGTTGACTTTTTTTCATTTTTAGTGTAATATATAAGCAGGAGGCGATATTATGACAGCTCTTGGAAACAAACAGATAATGGCTGACAATATTGCTTATTATATGTCAGTAAAAGGCGTTGATAGGAATCAGCTCTGTGATGACCTCAATTTCAAGTATTCAACGGTGAGCGAATGGCTAGCTGCAAAAAAATATCCACGTATAGATAAAATTGAAATTATGGCTGCATATTTCGGCATAACAAAATCTGATTTAATTGAAGAAAGAAATCAGCCAAATGAGCCCACCCCCGAAATCACTGACAGCTTGAGCAGTTTTAATCCCCTTGAATACCGCTCGGCGTCAGATGTTGTTAAATATCTGCGCGAAAGTAAAAACATGACCCGTGCTGAATTTGCTTCAGTGCTTCACTGTACAGAAAAAACAATTAAGAATATCGAAGAGGGGCACAAGTTAGTCAGCATAAATTTAGCAAGAAAAATATCCAATTGTTTCGGACTACCGATGCCGAATACATTATTTTCGGCTACACTGTACGACAGATATCAAAAACTCAACAAAAGAGATAGTGCGATCGTTAATACACTTCTTGAGCCGGACGAAGAAGAATATGTAACAATTCAGACCGCCGCACGCGGAGGCGATGAACCCGGGGAAAAGAAAATATCAAAGAGCGAAGCAGAAAGAATATTAAGAGCAATACCGCAAAACGACAAGTACGACTAATGTATAAATAAAAATCATCTCAAGGTAAACAATAACCCTGAGGTGATTAAATGGACTATGCAAAATACAAAAACGTCCGTAACGCAAGCTGGCAGTGTCTGCTTGATTGTAACATCAGATTATTGCCTGTGCCTATAGGCAGTATCTGCCGCATTTACGACATCGATGTTATTGATGATGATAATAACTATCTCAATGCGAACGAAAGCGGGAGGATAGTAAAAATAAACTCTGAAATAGCAATAGTAGTCAACAATACAGAGCCGAAATCTCGTTGCAGATTTTCGATCGCTCATGAACTCGGACATTTCCTACTCGGGCATTTAGGTGACGATGTAACACAACTCAATAGGGCGCGTACAGAAGTCAAGCCTGAACTTGAAACACAAGCAGATATGTTTGCGGCACGGCTATTAGCACCCGCTTGTGTCTTATGGGGGCTTGATTTGCATACAGCCGAAGAAATATCCGAAACTTGTAATATTTCTCTGCAAGCAGCAGGCTTTCGCGCTGAGCGTATGCAAGAACTCTATAGACGTAATCGCTTTTTAACATCGCCATTAGAGCGCAGATTATACGATCAATTCAGAGATTTTATAGAGCACAATCGCCGCAGATAGCGGCGAAATACATAAGAGGTGACAAATGAGCTTATTTAATTTACTCTTCGGTAAGAAAGAACAGCCTGTAGAAAACAACCCGACCTCTGCAGAGCCTCTTGCCGAACCAACAAATGCAGATGATGATCTTGCTAATACTCGTTTTCTTAACTGGTATGTTAAAGGAAAGCACAGTTCTTTTCCAAAATGGATGCACTATGAATGCAAAATAGACGATCCTCGTTCAAAAGAAGAACAGATGATAGGCAGAGGTTTATTACAGCATTCCGGAACAATAAAGGGCGTTACCGACTGTGTTCTTACGGACGCAGGAAATGATTTTATCAAAGAGCACGCCGAACTGCTGACAGCTATAGAGTACCAGAGATACGGTATTACAGTTGACGAGTATATTTCAGAGAAAAGAAATCTTGGCGATACTGTGCCTGATGAAGTAGCGAAAGCTATACTCAACCGAAGACTTAACGACACTTTGCAAGAGCAACAATACTGTGCTTATCGTAACGTACTGCTTTCTTTAGCTGAACTGTCTAAAAGTTCTAGGAATTACGAGGAAAGTTTACAGTATTATCTTTACACTCTTCGCATAGATTTGTCAGGATTAGAAGATGGCGGAAATTTAGCTTCTTATCAGCTTATCATCGCTCCGGCTGTCAAAAAAGCTATTTACGAATATAAAGACTATTATGCACCTAAAATGCTCAACAATTGTCAAAAGCTTGAAATTCCTGATTCTATCGTTAGTTTTACGACATTCAAGAAAATTGTTGCAGACATTCTTGCAGGCAATAATACGCTTGTAACAGATTTTGTATCACAAAGAACGATGAAAAAATATGACAATGTTCCAAGTGAGGAGGAGCTTGACAGAGAGATAGCGAATCTGGGTAAAGAAATATAAAGTATACAACGCCTTCTTATCAACTATAGCTGACTAAAAGATTATTATATTTTTATATAATACACATCCCAGCAGAAAGGAGGACTGAAGATGAGCGAAAAAATATGTTGTCCTAACTGTGCACACATAAATGACGCTTGCGCCAAAACATGCGAAAACTGTCACGCAGATTTAGTATCGGGTTATCAGCAAACACAGGAAATTAAGCCCAAAAAGAAAAAGTCAAAAGGATACGAAAGATAATTCAATTCCCCGCCGTAACAAGCGGGGAAAAAATTTAGGAGGTGTTTATTATGAGAGCACGCAAAAAGGGCGACGGAAGTTTCAGAAAACTTAAAACAGGCCAAATAGAATTGACCATAAGTAATGGCTATGATATTTTCGGAAAAAGATTACGTTACCGATTCTACGGCTCTACGGAATCAGAATGCCGTAAGAAGTACAAAGAGTTTATCAAGAGCGGCGGAGAATCAAAGCGAGCAACCGACGACTATTCGCTGTCGGAATGGATTCCTGTGTGGCTGGACACATACAAGAAAAACAACATACAGCGAAGCACGTTTGAAGAATATAAGTATCTCTTACAAAAAGTGAGTGATCATAAGATAGGCAAAATGAGTTTGAGTGACATCAAGCCCATCCATATTACCGATTTTTTTGCGAACCTTGATTACAGCCAAAGTATTCGGAAGCGGTTACGCTTTTTGTTGAACGCCTTATTTGAGGATGCAGTAGACAACGATTATTGCACAAAGAATCCCGTTACAAGAGCGCAGATAGCCAAGAAGAAAGCAGGACAGAAGCAAAGTTACACAGAGGAGGATGCAATCGAAATCTTAAATTTTGCAAAAAACGACGATACTTTCGGGCTTCCGATAATCATTCTTTTGTCAACAGGAATACGCTCCGGTGAGCTGAGAGCTCTATCACCGGGAAAGTTCGATTTTAAACGTAGCTGTGTACTTATCGACAGTGCTGTTAAGCGTGATGGAACGATAGGCCCACCAAAGAACGGCAAGGAGCGAATAGTACCTATCAATAAGAATGTAATGACTTTTATTGAAGAAAAAATCAACAGAGCTCAGAAATATGTTATCGCTGATTACATTGTCACAGAATCAAGCCTGCGAAGCAGATATATGTGGTTCTTCGATCGTCTTAATAAGCAACTTGCGACTGACGGAAAGCAGCCTATAGAAGTTTTACCGCCGCATTCAACACGACACACATATAGCACACTGATGCAGGCACGAGGAATGCCGACTGCCGTTGTATCGAAAATTCTCGGTCATCAGTCTTTAGAAGTAACCAGCGGTTACACACACATGGATGATTATAAGATACTTTCTGAAGCAGTTAACAAATACACAATGGCGTAATTGTGGCGTAATTGTGGCGTAATCGCCAATTACAACACAAAAATTTCAAAAAAGAAAAAACCCCTCAATCGCAGTGACAGAGAGGATTTACGCATGGCTGGGATAGCGGGATTTGAACCCACGAGTGACGGAGTCAAAGTCCGTTAAAATCACTGAAATTGTGCTATTTCACGTTTTTATAACGCCTGTAAAATTGTCAAAAATCATACAAATGGCGTAATTATTGTCCAACAAAAAATCCCCCGACAGAGCCTTTTTGCTCCGCCGGGGGATAACTGTTTATTAAACCTTCTTTAAATCTTTTGCTCTTACCGCCGCAGTAATCTGCCCGCCCTGCCCGATAACAATATAGTCCTCTCTGTCACCGGAGCCTACCTGCATTACCTCGTACACATTCGTGTACACGAACAGTGCAAGCAAACCGCCGTTATACGTCTTGGCACCGTAATTCACCTTGACTTTATCGCCTACAGCGAATTTCTGCGTTATCCCGTCACTTTCTGCCCTGTACAGATCTTCGGTATAAAGCCAGCCGGTAGGCACCGAGCCGATACCTATAAGCGTTTCCTTGCCGCTTGCCGACACCTGCTGAACGGTATAGACCGTATCATATACATAAGAATACGGCTCTACCCCGTTCGTGAACCTTGCACCATGCTTCACCTTCACGCTGTCGCCCTTTTTAAACAGATTCACGGGCTTTTCCGGCTTTTCCGGCATATCACCGCAGTTTTCCTTATACCATTTTGCCGTTATCGCAGGATAATCTACAAAGCAAATATCCCCGTCAACGTCATTTCCGCCGATGCTGTCAATGCCCCACTGCCACATTTTCTGCCCGTAGTCATATCTGCTCGGTTTGTCCGGGCTTTCGGTCCAGTGTGCAAGCCATATATCACGCTTCCCAACAATACGTTCCTTCTGATAGTAGCTTTCAAGCCACGCAGGATTTGCATACACCCCCGAGGGAAGTCCTGCCTTATTCAGCCTGTCGCAGAACTCAAGCGCCATATCGGTTCTTTCCTTGCTTGTGAGGTTGTCGATCTGACGCTGTTCCTCCATGTCGCAGAACACGGGATATGACGGCTTTTCGTCACCTATCGTCTTGACGCACGCATTTATCTGCCTGTCAAGCTCCGCTGTGTCTGTCGCTGTAACATACCAGTAATAGCCGAAGTCTATTCCGAGTTTTCTGCACTGCTCGATATTGCGTCTGAAGTAAGTGTCCTCATCCGTGCGTATGCCGGCACGGATAATTACAAACTTCACGCCTGCTGACACAGCCGCCGTAAAATCGAACTGCTCCTGCGCCCTGCTGATGTCAATGCCCTTAACTTTTAACATATTATTCGTCCTCGCTTTCGCTCTTATTTTTGATTTGCTCCATTATATTGGTTAATTTCTTCGGTACTGGAAGTCCCAGTGCGGCGGCATTCTCGATAATGCTGATACCCTCGTTTGCAATATAGAACAGCATTACCGCTGACATTGCGGCAGGCGTTCCGCCGAGTATGTATGTATCGGCGATGTGGCCAACTGCAACAAATACCAGTATCAGAAACTTCTTTGCCAGACCTCTGAAACCGACTTCTGAAGATAATCGCTTTTCTATGATTGCCACAATCACACCTGTGATATAGTCCAGTGCCATAAACGCTATCAACGCCCAGAACAGCCCGTTCACCTCGCCGTACATAAAGCCTAAAACTGCCCCGACAGCACCTGCTATACTGTCAATAATTATCTGTATCTTGCTCATTTTTTCGTCCTTTCTGCCTATTCGGCGCTGTTTGCTTCTTCTTTTCCCTGCTTTGCGAGTATTACGAGAGCTTCCTCACTATCGTCAGGAATCACCCTCGCTCCCTGCATAACTGCGTCCTCAGTTTCGATGCCGCCGAGGACAAACGTTCCGTCCGGAAATATCTGCATTTTCATCACCTACGCTCTCTTGTTTGTATACTTTATCATGAATGACAGGGTCTTTGCTCCTGTCACCGACATTGTTATATTGCCGTTTTCTATGTTGAGATGCTCAACGGAGCCGTCTACGCTCAGTACATCCCTGTCGTATGCCGTTGCAATTGTCAGCGTCAGCACTATTCGGTTTCTGATAGGATTCGTGTTGCTGTCATAGTACGGTTCGATTTCGACTTGATTGTACCCCTCACCGTAAGTTGCATACTCAAAGCTCTTTGACAGTGCCGAAGACACAGTGCCGTATATCACAAGATCGGTATCGCACATCCAAGCTCGCCACGTTTTGTCATCGCACCAGCGTGTATAAGAGCGTTTGCGGGTTACCGATGTGTACCGTTGCACCGTGTTAAATCCTGTCGCTGAGATGAATCTGACATTATCGACCGTAAGCTCAAACGGCTCATTTGCACTTACAGGGCGGTTTGTAATGTATTGAGCTGACGCCGATGTACAGAAATACCGTTTGCTCTTGCCTTTGTCATCGGCTATATTTAACATCAGCGTGTTCAAGTCTACCGTCTGACCTGTCAAGTCTGAAGCTTTAAGATAATCCTTACTGTCAAGCTCGGATACTGTAGCCGCACCGACTTCGGTAGCAGTATACGCAGGCTTATTCTCGGTTTTCGTCCATTCGGGCATATCCGTAATATCTGACATATTATGTGTATGATTCTTCTCTGCCGCCCCGACTTCTTCCGCTGTATACACAGGCTTGCTTTCGGCTTTTGCCCAGTCGGATATCTCATCGGATTTCAGATATTCTGACAGGTCTATACCTGTTCCACCCGCCGCATTAAGTGCGCCCGAAATATAAAGGTTTCCGGCATCATCTACCACTAATGCGTTACTTCGCCTGTCCTCACCGTAACCGTTTCCGATAACCAAAAGCGCATTGCTTGTTGTGCTATTATATCTACCTATAGCAGTCATGTGCTCACTTCCGGCTACAGTATAATATCCCGAGGCATGGCTATTACTGCCTCTTGCCACAGTTCCCATACCCTCAGCATGTGCGCACCGTCCCGTTGCGAAAGTATTCATACCTTCGGCGTGTGCACTTTCGTTGCTGGCTGTCGTTTCTCTGCCCTCTGCGTGGCTGTAAGGAGCAGTCGCTGCTGTCTTACTTCCTTCGGCGTGTGCATAATATGATTCAGCTTTATTACCGGAATAATCGTTGAAGATCTCACAATTCTTATCGCTGTTTGTATATTTACCCACACCGTCATTTCCGCCGCTTGTTGCTTTTTTCCCCACACCGTCAAGGCGCTTTTCTGTTTTACTTTTTACTTGTACCGGTGTTTTAGACTGTTCGTTTGACGCAAGTGTCATTTCCAAAACGGTTGCCGTTGCCTCATCGGTAAGCTCCGCAAATGCACAGCTGACCTTATGCGCTCCTCGATACTTCCATACCAGCGTCGTCGGGAAAAATGCTATTGTACGATTAACATCTATTTTTCCACCGCTTCCGCATAAAGTATCAAAGCATTCGATCGCAGGATTACCGTTAAAAGAAAATTCAACACGCCGCAGTGCTATAGTCATAGCGTCTGCACAGGATTGAAACGCCGATTTTCGTGTTTCTATCGACAACGACTGCAACAGCGGATTCTCGGGAATATACAATGTGGCTTTTCTTGCCGCTGAATCATCAAGCGTTGAAATGTTTGTATACACATACTGCTCGCCGTCAAATGTTGTTGAAAAATACTTCGTCAGCGCACGGAGATCAAAAAATTCCGTTCCGGTACGCTCGTAGCCCTCTACCGTATAATCCGGATCATATATAAGTGCATCGTCAACAGTTGTTGTTTTTTCCTTTAGCTTTACTATTTCGAGCTTGCCGTATCGGTTAATTCTCGCCGATGCCGCCATTATCGCACAGCACCACTCGATCAAATCCCTGTATGTCTGTATTTCTGTTGAAATTGTAGAATCTACAGTCAGATTGTCGTTAGGATACGCACCGAAATCTGTTGTTGCAAGTTCGATACCAACATCTGCGGCGGCGTCTTTAATGTGCTGCTGTACAGTCTTTCTGCCACCTGCATACGCTGATATATTAACATCAAATCTTGTACTGTCATCAAAAGCCGTCAGCTTATGAATACTGCCCTTGCGCTTTGTAAGACTATTATCTACCGTGAATATTCCGAGCGGTACACTTTCCCATGTGCCGCCTGCAAGCAGTATTTCGTATTTCGGAGTAATGCGAGCATTAGCATACGACCGTGACAGAAAATCATCATCGTACACCGTTATATCAAGCTGATTTGTGTAAAACGTGCCTATTTCAAAGGTATCACCCGATACAAGCTGTTCTTTCAGCGTGACGCTGTTGTTAACAATAATATCATCGGTTATGTTTATCGTTTCACCATCACAGAGCTTAATTGTACCTGCAATGCGGTCTGTGCGGTTTTTATCCTTAATCGCCGCCGTGTAAGCGGCTGATACATCAAGCATAGAATCACCTCTTAATATTCGATAAAGTTTACGCTTAAATCCCACAGCGTTTCTGCGGCGGTATCGGCATTAAGTACCATAGTTGCGCTTCTGTCGCCGGCATACATCGTGCAGGTCTTTGTACTCGCTGTGGTCGGGTCGAAAAATGTTGCAGAAAACGAATCGGGAGAAATCGCATTTGCTATAGCGGAAAGCTGCGACCTGTTCACCCTCCACGTTACCTGTATCTTGTACACGCCCGCTCTGATACGGTTGCGGAACATCACGCCTGTTTCACTTCTGCCGCTGTCCTCGCTGTCAAGGTCGGAGCGCTGTACGCCGTATGATTTGGGCGAAATCGGTGTGAAATTGCCGAATTTTATAAGTGTCTGCATATTAACTCCTTCCGTTAAGTCTGCGGTTTCTGACGGCATTATAGCGTGCTACGGTTTCACCGACCGTATCTCCGTCTATATCGACCGTGACGTGTATATCTGCAGATTGACCGCCTGTACTGTCTGACATAGCCGAGCGTACAGCGTTATATATTGCTGTTTCTATGCTTGACGAGTTCGCAACTGCGGTACGGTTGCCGATAGTGCCGACAAGCTCAGGTCCTCTTTCATTTGCTATGAATAAGTCGCCATAGTCGGGGAAACCGCCGTCGGCGTATTTTTTTAACGCTAAAAGTCCTAAGCCACCCCAGGTATCCGGGCTGTTAATCTGCCCGCTTTTCTGCAGTTCTTCATACGCTTCCTGCGGATCGTATGTGCTGAACTGCTTTACCGCATAGAGCGCTTCGTTGGAGGTAAGTCCGTTCTTTTCAAGAGCCATATTCCACGCCTCAGAAGGATCGTATCCGGAACGCATATATTCGTTTGAATCAAGCTGTGCCAGGCCTATAGCTGTTCCGTATTTGCTAGATAGATCTATTTCTTTGAGTTCATCTGCGTGCGTCATTTCAAAAAGACCGGCGCCTACACTCTGCCAGAAGTTAGACCAGCCTTTTCCGAGATCCCCGAAAAGGCCTTCAAACATACTGTTTATCTTTTCAAGTCCACCAAGCAAATCACCGTTAGCAAATTTATATATACCTTCTCCAATGCCTTGCCAGAAATCAGACCAACCTTCCCCCAAATCACCGAAAAGTGATTTAAACCTGTCATTAAGTCGCACCAGAGCATTGTACTGCTCCGTTTCGTTGCCGTTGAAAATATCGAAAATATCTTCACCTACGTCTTTAAAGAATTCTACAAATTCTTCTCCGAAAAGATCCGTGATTATCTCGTTTGCCTTATTCAGAACTCCCGATAAACCGTCAAGCAAACCGTCAAAGTCAAAATTCAAGCCTAAAGATGTTTCTAAAGATGTTCCGCCGACCTGCTCCTGCACATTGCTCATTGCTTCCGCAAGGCCCTCCGCATTCTCAACATCATCGCTTGACACCACGCTCGAAGCAAGCGTACCTGAATTTCCCGACAGTCTGTTAAGCTCGTCAAAGCCTGCAAGACTGCGTTTTACACTGTCTGTAAGATTATCTGTGCTTTCTGCAACGTCATCAACGCCCTCAGACGCATCACTTGCCGCTTCATTTTCTTTTTTCAGCTTTTCGGAGCTGTCCTCTACGCTTTCTGTCCCCTTGTTTGTCGCCATACCGAATAATGCCAGCGCACCGACTATTATTCCTATCCAGCCCATAGTCGCTTTTAAAGCACTTGCAAATGTAAGCTGTTTTGGTATCAGAAATGCAAGCACACCGCTGTAAGCCGCTTTTGCAGCAGCCATAAGCCTTGTTGCCATTGTCACGGCGGGTATTGCCACAGCCATACCGATAGCGATTTTTAGCATTGTCTGCTGTGCAGGCGTTGCCGCTTCAATCTTCGCTTGTATATCCGCTACAATACCGCCAAGCCCTCCGACAGCTTCTGCTACCGTCATTATCACGGGCTTTAAAGCGTTAAAAGCACCCGACAACACAGGAAGTACGCTCTGAACAAGCGGCAGGAGCGCTGTACCGGCTTCTGCGGCAAAATCCTCAAGCTCTGCCTTGAATGTCGTAAGCGCGCCAGAATAGGTATCGTTTTCCTTTGCGTAGTTTCCTGCCGCATAGTCCGACTTATCAAGGAACATCTGCATAGCGGCATTGACCTTCTGCTGTGTGGTAGAGAGCTTTCCAAGTCCCTTTTCCTGTGCGTATATCTGCAGGTTCGTGTCGTTTATGGCAACACCTAAATTGTCCATCATGGTAAAGTTGCCCTTTGCCATGCCTGCAACAGCTTCCATGGCGCTGTCAACGGATATACCCATGATACTTGCTACATCAGATGCTCGTTGCATAGACTGCGTTACCATGTCGGCAGACTGTGCTACCGAAAAGCCCGAGCCCTGAAAGAGCGAACCCATTTTTGTGGCGGTCGCAAGATACTTGCTCTGTGAAAGTCCAAGCGAAGAAGCGGCAGTTTCTGCGGTTTTCTGAATCGTGCCGGCATAATTCTTGAATACCGACTCCGAACCGCCTATGTTCTGCTGAAGGTCTCCTGCAAGACTTATAGCTTGCTTGACCATATTGCCTATCCCAAGAGATGCAAGACCGGAAGCAAGACTTTTGAAAGATTCCATAGCGCCGGCAGAAGTATCTTCGCTCTGCTTTTTCACGTTCACAAGATTATCGTTGACCTGTCTTATCTTACGGTCAAAATCATCCTTGTTTGCACTGACTATAACGTTCAGTTCTTCTACTGTCACTTACTGTACCTGCCTTTCGTAGCCGCCGCATATTCAGCCATATTCTGCTTTGATAACTCCCAGTCCGACACAGGTATTCCCTCCGACTTATCACGTCCGTACAGCTTAGGAAATGCCTTTTCTATGCTGTGCGGATATTGCCTTGGAGCGTTGACACCGATGGCAACAAGCTGACCGATGCTATAAGCAAAGGCACACATCAAGCGTTCGTTAAGCTCGGTGTGTGCCTTGTCGTATTCATTTTTTGCCTGTATCGCCTGTGTTATTTCCCGTACCGATAAGTTCCAGAAATCTTTATGTGTTATTCCTGCCGACAGTGCCGGGCGGTAGAGATTAGTTATCAGCTCTCCTGCACTGCTCCACTCTCTGCCTTTTCTGCGAGCGCCAGCAGTTTTTCTGCCTGCTGACGCTTGAAAAAACCCGACACCGTAAGCGTCTTGAAGAGTATTTCCGCCATATCCGAAAGGTCGCCGCCTGCGTCTATGTAATCGTCATAGATCTCCTGCGCCTTTCTGACGTCAATATTCGCCTGGAAGCGATTTAATGCACCCCACAGATACAGCGTTACTGTTTCGAGCTTGTCGAAATCCGCCATACCCGCAACAAGCGACTTGCCTGTTTTCTTCTCGATCTCGATTGCCGATGAAGCCGAGATTTTGAGCTTGTACTCGGTATCACCGATTTTCAGTGTTTCATAGGGTAATCTGTTTTCTTCCATTTTAATATCCTCCGTTTAATTTTAAGCATAAGAAAAGCACACCCTCTCAGATGTGCTTAATAAATTTTATTTTTCAGCGCAATTACAGCACTGTGTCGCTTCCGCCCGACATATGCTTGTTTATATAATTGACTATCTTGTCTGCTTCATACTTCTTATCTTTATTTACAGCCACAGCTACCGTTTTTAGCTCACCGTCGCTTGTATAATTTATTATGATAACATATTCAGTCACATTCTTAGGTCGTGATGCGATAATTGCACCCGGAACGCCGAACAGTAACGCTCCCGCAACGGTCGAGCCTGCAGAAGCTCCTTTGAGTTCGGAGTTCGTTTTCAGCAAAGCAGACGTTATTTTTTCTGCCTTAAGAACAGAATCTTTTTTGTTTACCGTAAAAACTACCCTGTCGCCAAACAAGGACAGCAAACATTCGCACTCCCCCTGTGGCAATCCGTACAGTGCAACACCGTAGCATTTTACAATGAAACGTTTAGATGAAGATATATTTTTACCGCCCGACTTTTTCACTTTCCTAATCCTGTAAACGCCATAAAGCAGGAAAAGCAGTGCCAAAGCGAGCATTACCGCACCGACGGTTCCTTGATTGCTGAAAAAAGCGAAAAAAGAAGCGATTAAAAGTATTGCTCCGGGTATAAAACAAACAACAGCTAATACCATAAATATTCCCTCCGTGATACTATATTTTTCTTTATAATACCACGAAGGATTATAAATGTCAAGTTATGCCGCAACAGTTACGTCCTCAAGCTCTGTAAGCGGTGTGCTTCTGAGCGTGAATTTCAGCGCCGCATTGACCTCTGCCGCAGAACGCTTTACCGATACCTTTGAGCTCCACTGATAGCCCGTATTATCCGGATAAATCAGCTTGAACCACACTGTTGCGTTTGATGTCTGTAACGCTCTCAGCGTGGAATACGCCGCCGCTACGTCCGCTTCTGACACGGCAGGATTTTCATCTTCATCGTTATAAAAGAACGTGAAGTCCAGATCGCCGTAGTCCTTGACACCGGGTATGTAACGCTTCGCACCGTCCGCAAGGTTCGTTACATCGACCTTTTCAGGATCGCCGCCCATATCGGGAGTTGACTGTAAGCCGTAAAGCGTCTTATATGTGCCTGCCTTTGTGTCGGCGTACTGTATTTTTGTGCCTTTTGATAAAAGTTCCATAATAATTTTCCTTTCTGCTTAAGGGTTATAAACCCTGTGATTCAGTTCATCTATTTTTGCGGAAAACCGCATACATTTACGCTGTAATTCGCCGTCGGGCATCATCTGTCCGAATATACGGCGAAAGCCTTTCGATACCATTACAGCGTTTATCTGTGCCGACATATCGGCTACAACAGCAGGCGTGTCCGCCTTATCCCATACATCAATCTGTACTGTGATAACCGACAGCCGCTCCGCACCGTGAAGTACGGTATCGCTCTGATTTGCTATCTCACTTAACGTAATGACAGGAAAATCGGCTGTGGTGTCGGGGAACTGCAATTCCACCGTGCCTATATCGGCAAGCATATCAGCAATTGTGGGTATAATATCTATCATGCCATTGCGCTCCTTATTGCTCTTGCAAGCTCAACCTTGCAGGACTTGAAAACATACTCCCTGTTGCCAAGCAACGCAGGATAAAGATACGGTTTCGGCGGTGCGCCGTTCGTTATATGCCAGTTGCCTTTAGCGTCCTTGTATCTCCACGGTTGCATCGTGTGAGGTACACCCGGTGCGCCGTGCTGACCTGTGCCGAACTCTACAAACATGGCATATTCAACGTTTGTACCGACCGCCCAGACCTTAGGCTCAAGGTGTTCTGTAGAGATACTGCCTTTCAGCCTTCCCGTATCATACGGGCAGTTTACCTTTGCGTCACTCTTTATCTTCTGAACGCCTTTACCTATGCCCTTGTCTATTGCCGCATCTACGCTTCCGCCGAGCCGTCTGAGCTTTGCCATTAAACTTTCAAGTCCTTCGATTGACATTTCCATGCTTATGTCCTTTCTGCCGTTGCGCTGTCGTGCATAGTGTAATGTGCAACGGAGAGTATCTTATAATCTGCTCCGTCACACCTTACTATATCTCCGACTTTAAGCATGTCTTTATCCGTTGTTGCTATCGTCAGCATACCGTGTATTCGCTCGCCGTACAGTTCGACAGAAACGCTGTCGGTTACCGGCTTTACAACAGCGGATATTGTCGCTACCTGTTTAAGCTCCGATACCGTTCCCACATAGTCGCTTTTCTTTGATACCTTGCGATACACTGCAAGCGTTCTTGAATCAACCGTCATCATTCGCACGGATAACACCGACCTTTCTGGGATAATTCTGTAATCGTTTCTGCATATCGGGCGGCAGATCGGATACAAAGGAACGGGAAATACCGCCCTCGCTGCGAGCGGTTTCTCCCTCTGCTCCCTGTCTGTTATAGGCTATAACGGCAAGCTCTGTCTGCACACTGATAAGCCTTGCAGGCATCTCATCTCTGCCGATAACGTCAAGGATAGTGTCCTCTGCACTGTCAAGAAGCACGGCAAGCAGTCCGTCCTGCTTTTCATCGGAAATGCCAAGACGGATTTTAAGCGTTTCCAGTGCTGTCATTGCGTTTCTCCTTACGATGTTGACTTAGGCAGTATCTTAATGCCGGTCAGCACACCTGCTTTTTTTGTGTTCTTGAGTGCAACACCGGCGATAAGCTCAACGTCACCTTTCTTTACCGCTCCGGGAGCTGTGAGGTCGGGCATATAAGAGGATATTACCTTTGTACCTGTAGGCGAAATACCGTGAAAAGCGTCAAGACCTATCTTTATTGCGTAAATATCCGTTGTACCGTAAGCGGTAGTTGAGGGCGCTGTAGTATCAACGATATCTACCGAAGCCGTACCGTTGTAATATTCGCCACAGTCAAGCAGTGCTATGCCGTTGTAATATTCAACAGGAGTACCGAATGAATCTTCGTTTCTGCTGTAATAGCCTGCTCTCCTTGCACACGCTCTGAGCTTTGCCAGCATTTTTCCGTTCATAAGGAGCATATCGGGTTTGCCGTCAAGAAGTGAAAGGAAGCTGTCAAGCTCATCAAGGAACGCATTATAGTTAGTATCGGTAAGTGCCGATGTTGAAAGGTCCGCCGTTGACGTTACCTTTGTGTCTGCTGTTGAAAGTATCTTCTTTAATCCGTCAAACGTGCCTGTTACATAGCCTGCGCCCGAAGCGGCAGATGTGCCGTTAATAACAAGGTTCGTAAAATAATTGGACGTTGCCTTTATCTTCTGCTCTGCCTGGAATGCGAGTTCATCAACTGCGCCGCTTGTGTTGGCTATAACTCTGTCAACCTCAAACGAACCACCCATGATTACCGCTTCCGTTGTTTTCTTTTCTCTCTTTGCTTCGCTTGCCGTGTACTCACTGTTTATGGTACGCACCGAAGCGGTAGCAGGTGTTTTTAGCTGTACATATCCGTATGACAGCGTTGAACCGTTCGTGCCGGGTGAAATTGAATTGTCAAATACAAGTCTGTCAAGGAGAAGGCTTGAACGTCTGAATGTGTCGATTACCTGCTGATCCACCTTATCAGCCATACCGACTTTTGCTTCTGCAAGTGTGATTGCCATAATTTTTTACCTCTTTCTGATTATTTCCCTGCCTGCTTCATTCTCAAGGCTTCGGCAAGAGAGGCAGGTTCAGCTTTACCCTTGCCCGATGCGCCTATTTTCGGCGGATTGCCCTTCATTCTTTCGTTGACCGCACATTCAACGGCTTCGGCAAATGCCTTGCTGACCGTTTCAATGCTTGTCTTGCATTCATCCGCACCGGTATAGTCAAGCACAGCGGCAAGCCCTACGGGAAGTCCCTTATCCGCAAGCTGTACCTTAGCTTCCGCCATAAGCTCACGCCTTGTAACCTCCGCCTCACGCTTTGCAAGCTTTTCCTCAGTCTGCTTACGCTGGTATTCCGCTTTCTGCTCTGCGTTCATTTTTTCGAGCTTCTTCGCCTCCGAGAGTTTCTCGTCTGCGTCCTTCTGCCACTTTGTTTTTGCTGTTTCCAGTGCCTTGCTTACACGCTTGTCAAACTCAGACTGCATATCCTTGTCCTTTAACATATCGTCAAAGGTTGACTTCTGCGATGCGTTATCCTGAGCGTCACCGCCGTTATCGGCAGTCTGATTGCCGGGAACGTTTGCGCTTGTACCACCGTCCCCCTCGCCCTCTGCGAAGTGCTGTAAGCCGATGAAAATTCTTCTGTTGTTCATGTTTCTGTCCTTTCTCCGCCCACCGTGTTCATTGCCCACAACGTTCGGAATAATTTGTTTTAGGGTATAAAAATACCGCTCCAAAAGGGGCGGTAAAATTATTAAGTTTGCTTGTATTTGCGCCGAACTTCACAAAAAACGGCTGTTTTTGTGAAGTTGGTGTTCAAGTCAAGTGAAATTGATTGCACACGGGTATAAGAAAACCGCTCACTGCTGTGGGCGGTTAATTATGCGATTTTCTGAATTATATCCGATAATGGAATCAATGCCGTATCATAATCCCCATCGGTGACTATATCAACGACAAAATCATTACCTAATACATCAACTATTGTTCCTTGTCTGCCGTCTTTCAGCATAACAGTGTCATATAATTCAAATTTCACTTTTGGTCACCTTCTTTTCAGTAACATATGCACTCGTAAGTCGCGGTTCAGTTGTGCCGTTTTCGATAATCCAACCCGTACAAACATTGGCTTGCTTGCCATTCGGACCTTTAATTTGCATTACATACTCGTATAATTTACCGTGCTCGTTTGTTTGCTTTAACTTAAGCAAACTCTGATCAAGATTGGCGGATATGTTATCAATAAGTTCTTGATAATTCTCCATAGTATATCCTAATGCTTCTTTAAAAGCCCTCGCTTTATCAGGCTGTTTCACAGGATCCAAGGCATACTTTGTAAACTTTTCTTTTGGTATTATAGCAAAATGCTGTAAATCAATACGCACACTTACTTTTTTCTTTATTATACCACTCTTCCCTACTTTGTCAATAGCTCTGCCTTTCATAAAAGCCACATATTCAGGATCAAGCTTACTTATTTCTCCCTTTTGCAAAGCAACAAAGCTCTCGGCAAAGTATTCAGATTTACTGGCTGTGGCATAGCCTGAAAGATTGCCTGCATACTTGCTCATTTGCGAACCGATAAGATTATTTGTTTTTGCATCAAATGCCTGCCATTGAACGTGATGTCCCATCTCATGAAGAAAATAATCATGCACCGAGCCATCGCCGACTATTGACCGTCCTGCCTGCTTATAACGTAGCGCAAGCTCTTTTTCTGCGCCGTTAAGAGTATCGATGCCGCTCATTACAGTATCCCATGCGTCTTTAGCCTGTTTATTATATGCCGCAAGCGTTTCTGCGTTCTTCAGCACATTTTTATTGATATAAATGCCCTGTTCCACCGGAGAATAAGCCATAACCGCATCAGCACCGGAGAATATCTTTTTGCCCTTTGCGGACAGAGGATCAATAGCCTTGATACCGCTTATTTTCGGAATGTCATACTTATCAAACAATTCTTCAAGCGCACGATTTATTTCATTTGCGTTTTCAAGAGAAACTCCCTTGAAATCAGACTTGCCCTTAAAAGTTTTATCTCCGAACTGTGCCTCTATAAACTGCTGAGCATAAGCCTGTGCTTCTTCAATACTCTTTGCCGGTGTAAAACCGGATACCGTTTCTTTCGCAGGCGTTACAACAGTTTGAGTTGCTTTACCCGCACTTCCTGCAACGTACCGCCACTTGCCGTCCTCGCCCTGCTGTAAGTTCCGCTGCCACTCGTCAAAGTCAACATCTGCGCCTATCTCATCGCCCAGTTCGGCAAGCTCTTTATCAAGATCCTCCTCGCTCGGCAGAACAGGGAGCGTTGTAGAACGGCAGAACGGGTGCATAGGCGGAAGATTTACACCTGCCTGTGCGCTGTTACGCTTGAACACCTTACCGTCAAGCTCACGGCATAGATCGCTTGTACGGCTGTCAAGACAGGCGGAAAACTCGTATTCGTCAATGTCAAGCTCCTTGTAGCCGTACAGCTCCGCCATATTCGCAACGCAGGTGGTTTCCGTCCGGACAAGCCTACGTGCCTCGAAAGCGCCGACACCGCAGCGGCTCATTATATCGTCCGCCATATGCTGCTCGGACTTTCCTGCCATAATGCCCACAAGCATATCGTGCTTCAGCCCGTCTGCAAGTGCGTTTGTGTTATCCCAGACACGCTCGGAGAACATCTGACCGCTCCAGTTAGTAGACAGAATAGCTTTCACACGGCTTTCGGGAATTAAATCAAAAGCCGCACGGTAATCCGTACCCTTCGTCACATCGAAAACCGTCTGCATATACGCACTCTGAATTATATCGCCCAGATGCTCTGTATCAACGCCTATTTCGGCGTTTGCAAGACGTGAACACATATCATTTATCTTGCTGTCAAGATCATTCAACCGCCCTATTCTGTGGGCGTATGCAGGCGATGACAACAGCGTTTCAAGCTCCTGCTTCCTCTGCTTATCGTTGCAGGTGGCAAGGGCGGTCTTCATCTGTTCAAACATAGACTTATTCGGTGCGTTTTTGAGCATTGTTTCGGCTTCGGCAATACTCAGTTCAAACTTATCTGTAAAGGCGTTAAAAACGTCATTCGCTTCCCCTTGCAGATACCGTGCTGTTGCGTAATAAGCCTTACCGAGCGTATCGGCGGTGCTTTCCGCTTTTGCCGTGTAACTTACCATTCGTCCTGCGGCTCTGTCCTCCCAGTATTTCTTACTCGGATTCTTCATTGCTTTCGCCCCTTGCAAGCGGTGTGTTCATAAACATCTGCTGCTGTGCCGCTATAGCGTCCTGCTTCTGATGTCGGAGTTCTTCTGCAGCACTCTGAGGATCTTTAACAAACGGCAGGAGCGACAGTAAAGTTTCCTGCGGCACTTTACCGTCAAGCGTTGCCACCACCTGGGATAGCTCTGATTCGTTCTGAGGAAGTGAGCGTGTAAAGGTTATGTCTATCAGCTTCGGGTCGATATGACCGCCCTTTATGCCGATTATGTTGGAAAGGCACTCAAGGCGGTAACGTAAGCCTTCTGTGAAATACCGCTCTTTCGTCTTGGTAATCTGCTCAAGGTTCAATAGCTTGTACTTCATAGCAACACCCGAAGCATTTCCGGCAAAGCTCTCATCGGACATATCGGGTACACCCGATATCTTGTGTATATCGGTAACAATGCTCTTTCTCAGCACTTCCACACTTGCTTCATCAAACTGCCGTGTCAGAAAGCCTATTTCACCGTCCTGCGACAACTCTACGACCCTGTTGCGCTGAATATCGCTGTAGGTTTCAGCCTTTTCATCGTCTGTTTCACCGAGTATCTGACCTTTGATGTACATCAGACTGTCAACAAACTGCTCCTTGTCATTAACCCTGTCTGACTGCAACGTGTTATATGCGTCAATAAGGCTTATGACCTGCTCGAAATCGCCCTGTCGCTGACCGTCATTATAGATCTCATTCAGCGGTACTTTGCCGAAATAGTGCGGTATTATCTCGCCCTCCGATTTAAGTCCGAAGTTGCTTGTAAGCTCAAAGTCCTGCGTTATCGTATCGGTCATAAGCTGACACTTGAAGCACTCAGGCGTACTGTTGCCCGGCTCGAAAACCGGATAGTAATACACGGCAAATACGGGATTTTGCTCCACAGTATCATCATAAACGACAAATGCGGACAGCGGAGTGATACGGGCGAACTTCGGGCGGCTGTCAGCGTCCATATAGATAAGTTCGTAGGCTCTGCCGAATATTGCGGCATCGAGTGCAAGGTCTGCGTCCTGCGTACTGCTGTCGGCATAAGAAAGGCAGTCGGTTATTGCCGTAATATTCGTATCATCTTTACCGCTGTAAGAAACAGGAGTAGCTATCAGATACGAAGATGTAAACTTTGCGATATATGCGGCGTGGTTTATCATAACACGGTTGTTGCACAGCATATCGTCACTTTTACGTCTGTCGCAGATGTGCTGTCTGCCGCAGTAGTAATTATCCAGCATCGTAAGGCGTGGCATTTCGTACTTATCGTGCTTTTCTATGTAATCCCGTGCTACTTTCGGCGTTATCATCTCCGCCGTTTTATCTGTTGTGAAAATCGGTGATGTTATCATAAAATCTCCTTAATAAATGCCTAATTTCCGCTTGCTGAGCGTTGATTTCACTATCTTCCTGCCGATATAGTCCTCAAGAGCATAACGGATAGCGTCTATGGTGTGATTGTTCTTGTCGGGGAAGTCCGCTTTCAGTTCTCCCCTGCTGTCACGGTCAAGTTCATATTCGTTGAACTCACGGGCGGCATTCGGACAACGTGTGCCGTCAATAATAATCTCTTCAAGGTTCTGAAGCCACGTTATACCGTGCTCGACGCTTCCGGGACCTTTGACCGCCGTTCGTATGCGAAAACCTCTGTCCCGAAGTTCATCGTTTGAGCGTGGCTCGGCGGATTCGGCAATGATCGTACCGTTCTGAGTATTTTCCTTGCGGATTGCATTTGCAATAACGTCATACTTTGCGGCGCACCTGAAAAATTCGTAAAAAATAAACAGCCTGTTTCGCTTGCTGTCAAAATTAGCTGTTATATATACAAACGGATCAGCGCCGTAGCCCCAGTCTATACCACGTTTGATATGATCGAATGACTGTATTTCCTCGTCCGTGATAGGACGGATAGTAATGTTTGTGAACACCTCCGCACCTGTTCCGGTTACTTCTCCGAGATATTCATGCCTGTACTGCTCCGGCTTTGTCTGCTCAAGGTGCTTTGCTTCAATCAGAAACTGTTCTCCGAGCCATTCAGGCGGTACAGAACGATAGTCGCTGTGATGTACCACCTTGTCCGGTCGGGGAACAAGCACCTCGCTGTTTATCCAGTTTCGCTGTGACTTTGGCGGATTGAACGTGTAAAAAACGGTGTATGTCGCACCGCCTCTGAGCAGAGATTGATTGATAGTGCGTATCTCTTCCATACCGCCGAACTCGTCCGCTTCTTCGTACCACACATAGCGGATATAACCCTTTCTGACCTTGGTTGATTTGAGTTTTTTCGGTTTATCAGCACCACGGAAGATAATGCGCTGTCCTGTCGGCGTGTAGACAAGTTCAAGCGGCGACTGCTTGCACTGCCATAAGTGCGACACGCCGAGCCTTTCTATTGCCCACAACAGCTGTTCATACACGCTGTCTTTCAGATATAAACCTACTTTTCGGATAACGACCGCATTCGCCATAGGATCTTTCATCATACCGAGCGGTATCTCTGTTGACGCAAACGATGATTTTGTCGAGCCTCTGCCGCCTTTGAGCCAGTAATGCGTGTGCCTGTCTTCCTTTATATCCTTGTGCAGATCGTGAAACGAGGGAGCGATTATGTCGCTTAGCTTAACAGTCGTCAACTATCTTCACTCCCACATCCCCGTCAATGCTGACCTTCTGCGTGTACTCCCCCGTCATCTTATTCAGCGTGTCGATCGCTCTAATACGGTCAGCAGGACTATTTTTGCCATTCTTTGCCATATCGGATAACAAAGCCTGCCGCTCACGGGCGGTCATTATTCGTGCTGTCTGGGCGTCTTCGGTTAATTCACGGATATAGTCTGCTATCTCCACTTTTCTCAACATTTCATCGGTTCTGTGTTCAGCATAATTTTTGCTATATCCTGCTTTTCTTGCGCTTTCGGCGGCGTTACCGCACTGGGCGTAGTATTCGGCAAATTTCTTCTGTCTTTCGGTCATTGGCGGTACACCGTCCTTTCTGATAATGGGTAATAAAAACGCCCGACACTCAAACTGTGCCAGGCGTTTAAATATGAAATTAGGCATTTTAAACAAATTAGTGAAATGTTTTTTTATTTTTTTAGCTATATTGCACAACATTTAGCCGAAAGCTTTATTGAAGATGCCTATAGACAAAGCAAAGCGGCGCGTGCTATAATAATAAGAGCCGAAAGGTAAAACAATTAAGAAATAATAAGGAAGGAGGAATACCATGCTGTATATATCATTTAATGATATTGCCGACTCATCGTGAACAGGAGGTTAATTATGAAGCGCCAAAAATTAAAAAGCAAAGTTACAAAAGCGAGTAGGAAACTGTCAAAGGCATTCGTAACGTTTCTCACAAACAAGAAATGCTTGAAAAAGCTCAAAAAAAAGTTCATTGAAATTTTTGTCATTCTTGTACTTGTTCCAACTCCTATCCTTGCAACGTGGATTGGGCTTAACGAAGACAACCCTAAAACACCGATCATGGACGTAAAAGTGATAATAGCTGACACCATCTTCTACAGTGAAACAAGTAAATAAGTTTGACTAATACCAGGCATATATTTGCCTGGTATTTTTTTTGTTTCTCTACTCGCTTATGATATTGATAATTATACACCATCCACTTTTTATTGTCAAGTTTTAATTTTTTATTTTTTCTATTTTATATGATACTACAGAAAAAACGGACAAAACGGACAACTTACAAATTTCTCTTGATAAAACGGTCATGAGCTTTCCGTATCGTATCAGCTGTGTTGTCACCGCCTATATCCATAGCAATGGCATTCCAGCTTTTACAGCAGACGTGCCGCAGATACATAGCCCTGCGTACAAGGCTGTCATCAACCGTCATTATGTACTCGGTAAGCTCACACTCCTTCGCTTCAAGTTCTGCCTTTTTCTCCGCTATTATTTTCTCGATTGACCTCGTGTTTTCCACTCTGTCCTGCACTCTGTTGCTTATTCCGCTGTTGCAGGGAACGGCATCAAACTGCGGAGAACCGACAAGAGATTTATTTCTTATGCGTTCAAGCGCCCGTTCCCAGAATTTTATCTCGTCACGGAGTGAACGGATGCTGTGTAGTTCTTGTTTGGTCATGTTTCCTCCTTAGGCGCTTCTGGAAGCGGCATCCAATGAGTAACCCGTGCACACCCTCTATGGATAAAATGATCGATAGACCAATATCCTTTATCTATGTTTCGTATTCCTTTTTGTGACACAGTGCATACTAACACCTCTTCCTGATCCGGCGGAAGCTTGTCCTCCCACTTTATCCACTTCGGTATTACTTGCCCACAAAACAAGCAGGTTTCGGTTGCTATCTTACTCATTAGTTTCCGCCTCCTCAAATTGTTCTATATCGTTCGGGGTGTCTATATTGACGATAATCGCCTTTTCAAATGCTTTTTTGGCTACTTCGTCAAGGTATTTTTCAAGTTTCTTTCCGTTCTCCTCGTTTTCGTTATACTGCTCCTGTGTGCAATGTCCGTTTTTGAGCGAATACTCGTTGATACACGGCTCATAGCCGAATTTCTCGCACAGTTCGTCATCGTTGTAGTCGTAAAACCGCTCTTTGAATTCCTCACGGTCATCAATAAATCGGTCGTTGTACAGTACAAATTCTCCGAGTTCTACGCTTCCGAAATAGCCTACCCAACGGCTGTAACTGTCGTCACCGACGATTTCTCCGTCCACCATTGCAATAATAGGCAGTTCTGGATGCTCTTTTGCAAGGCAAATCAGTTTCTGAATATTTTCTGCTATTTTCATTTGTCATACTCCTTTCTCTCGAAACACAGTTTTTCTCCAACGAACGTATGCTCGTAATCGCATCTATCGGAGTTCTTGCAATAATCGGCTTTCGGGCACGTTTTTTCAAACATTTTGCGTAATCTTCTGGATCGTCTTGCGCTGCTATAGCGTTTGTTATTATAATACCTCATGTGTTACGCCTCACTTGCAAAAGTATGGCTTAAAGATCATGATAAACTTGTGCCATGTGTCATTGACGAGCTGCGCCCATCGTTTTTTTAGTGGTACATATGACGGCGGAGCAAATATATCTTCACAGTCACCCAGAAGCCGCATCATGTTATCAAACTCGCAAAATCTCTCTGCGTCAATAGGATTACCGAAAATATTGCCGTCTTTATCTTTCCAAAACAGCGCAAAATGTGAGAAAATTCTGTCATTAAAGGCTTGAATAAATGCAGTTTCTTTTTTCTCTTTTTCTGCATACCATTCTGCAAAATCATCGTATTCGTGTGCCCGAAAATATTCCGCTCTCTTTCTCCTGCCCCATCCGAGAATAAAGCGGATCGGCGGTATCAACCGACAAGTATCACGAAGATCTCCGAAGATATAACACCCGGCATCGTCATAATCATCACATCCGGGCATATATTCGCCACCCCAGCAGAACGGACATTTGTCGCAGTGATACTCACCTTTTATGTAGTAGTCAACAGCTTCTATTCTATCAAATTTTTTCATCTCATCCTCCTGTAATCCTCCCACGCCATAGTAACGCAGGAAGCACTGCCTTTAAATCTGCTTATGATTGCTTCCGCCGTTTCCCTGTCACCGCTCACCGTCAATTTTTCTATCAGAGAATCGGTGTTATAATTTGTGGTTATGATCGTTGGCAGCATATTTTCGTATCTGTCATTGATTATCCGGTACAGGATAGGCACGGACCATTCGGTAGCCCGTTCCTTACCCAAATCGTCAATCACCAGCAAATCAGCCGTCTTGTATGCAGTCAGTACCTCTTCTTCGTTCACTGTGCTATCATACTCATAGCTTTGCTTTATATCGGCAAGCAGATCGATAGACGTCTTGCAGATAACCGGCACGCCCTGATTTATCAGCTTCAGTGCAATAGCTACGGCAAGGTGCGTCTTTCCTGTTCCGCAAGTTCCCTCAAGATACAGTCCTCTGCCGTTATCTTTGTTATCCTGCCAGTTGTCAACATATTCTTTTGCTGTTTCGTATGCCTTGCGGTTCTCGTTGTTTACAGCAAAATTTTCAAATGTCCTCGAAAGAAATCGCTGCTTGATGCCCGATTTGCCGAGTATAGCCTCTATCTTCCGGCGCTTCTGTTCCTGTTCTTCTGCAATAGCCTGTGCCTTCCGCAGTTCTTCCTGCTTAGCATCCCATCGCTTCCAGAACTCGACTGCTTTTTCGCAGTCACACCTTTGCGGTTGGTTCAGCCACCATACAAGAGCTTTGCCTGCAATAACAATACATTCGTGGTACAGCGTCTTTCCGCAGTATTTACACGTCTTCGGTTCCGGTATGGGTTCGTCGCTCGGTATCCCCAGCTCCATTACTTCCTTGCTCGTGTATATCGGTCCGTGCTTATTGCTGTCACCATTCGCTTGGTCTGAAATTCGTATGAGTTCCTCCATCGTTTACCTCAGCCTTTTTTCTCGGTACGTTGTCCCGCTCCATCCATTTGGCAATTGTCGTTACGCAATCAAGGTTCTGCTTGCCTCTCTTCTCTGCCCAGTCACGAAATCTTTTTTTGTACTTCTCCGTTGCCTCGATACCGTACAAGTCAATCAGATTTTGCTCCTGCGAGCCGGAAGCGGAGCGTACCGCTTCTTTTTCTTCTTTTTCTTC
>ERZ1034691.269-NODE-269-length-42056-cov-21.828052_pt1 | contig 42056 bp, 27 predicted proteins | sample MGYA00520638_ERZ1034691 | MGnify/ENA primary metagenome ERZ1034691 (study PRJEB33766, sample SAMN09781763) | gut metagenome | biome: gut microbiome | host: Homo sapiens | place: Madagascar | study: EMG produced TPA metagenomics assembly of the PRJNA485056 data... | reverse complement strand
CCGCCGCCTCCGCCTTCTCCCGGAGGGTATCCATGCGGATCACGTTCCCCAGGACCGTGGACTTGTCCTTCACCGCCCCGTAGAACCGGAAGCTCTTCATGGCAGAGGGAGACACCCAGAAGATGTGCCGGAACTTCCCGCTGACCAGCAGGTAAGCCAGGGTCTTGGGAGAAACCTTCCGGGAGTCGAAGCCGTTGTTGTGGATATGGGAAACCAGAGGCGTTCTGCCGCAGGCCAGCGCCGCGGCGAAGGAGGCCTTCATATCGTGGGCATGGACAATGTCCGGCTTTTCCTCGGCCATCACCCGCCGGATTTCCTTCGGCGTCACGGCGGCAATGGGGCGATAGGCCACATGCCTGGCCTCCAGAGCCTGACGGATAGGCCCATCCGGGGACACATACACCATGTCGTACTCTCCCCGGAACATATCCACGATCTGGCAGACCATATTCTCCGCCCCGCTGAAAAACACATCGCTGAGGACGTGCAGGACCTTTTTTGCCATGGTTTTCCCCTCCCTTTTTGGGATATTATAGCATAGATCCGGAATAAAGTCACGAAGAAAAAGGGCAGTTCTCGAAAGCCCTCTGTGCTTTCCGAGGGTGGACCGGCGCAGCCCGGGACGGGTGTGGAAGGGACCCCGAAAAGTAAAAACCGAGCCCCGATGAATGGCATTTTTCCATTCATCAGGGCCCGTTCTGTTTCTCTGGGTGTCCCCTCTGCCCCCGCCGCGGCGGCACCTTCAGGCAGGAGAGGGCAGCACCTTAGCCGTAGCTCTGTGCCCCCGGGTGGCGCTCAAGCCACCGGAGGGTGTGGATGGTGTCCGGAGAGACCTTGCACCAATAGTAATAGTAATCCGTATTGGACCGGTTGTCTCCGCTGATGTTCAGGGAGCCGACAGGGTTATTGCCCCCGGTGTTTCCGTAGGTCTCATTCCAAAAGTCGTAATTCAGCATGGTTCCTTCGGCGCAGTCCGCCAGGATGGCATCGGCCAGACCTTGCCGGGCTTCAATATAGTAATAGCTGTTGTCAGCCCCCTTTTCCGTAGCCCAGACGGAATAGCTGATGTCCTCCGCCTCATCGATCTGCTCCCGCAGCTTCTCCGGCGTCACACCGAAAATCAGCTCCGGCCGGGACAGGATCTTTTTAAAACTGCCAAAGGCCGCCAGGTCTGACCGGAGGGGATACTCCCGGATCATGGTTCTGCCGTTTGTCAGCTTGTAGGTCAGCCGTACATTGAGGTAGTTCTGAGGGCTCCAGCAGCCCTCCTTCTGAAGCAGGGAATCCAGAACCTGCCGCTTCCAGCCGACCAGAGAGTCCCGCTGGTAGTCAATGGCCGCCTGGATGTCCTCCTGCTCCGTCAGGACCAGGCCTTCATCCACATAGCGGGCAGAATTCAGAGGCTGCACAGCGACGGAAAGCACCTCCGACCCTTCCGGCACCCGGCGGATGACACCGAAAAGATCTACATAGGTAGCGCCTACCGCCAGGGCGCACATGGCCAGGATCCCCACCAGAGGGATCAGCAAGCGCTTGCGGAACACCCGGCTGGTCCGCCGCAGGAGCATGAGGCCGGACACATAGCCCGCCAGCAGCCCCAGGGGCAGGAAGAAATACTGGGAAATGCTGCCATTGGCGTACCGCTTCACCCCCAGGTGGACAAAGGCCGCCACCATCAGGGTATACAGCACCAGAAATACAGGCGACAGCCCCCGGTAAGCCAGCAGGTCCCCCGCCACCTCCAGCTTCCTTCTGCGGTAGAGCAGCTGGGCAGCGCCTATGAACACCAGGCCGAAAAACGCGCAGAGGATGGCATGGGAGAACAGCTCTCCCTTCTCGATGCCCTGATATATATAGGGATAGATCGTATTGTTGTAGTAACCTCTCGGTTCAAAGTAGCTGCCCTGGTACATAGCCACCGTAGGACAGATGCGGGTGATCCAGGTCACATCCAGCTTCAGGCCATAGATCAGCGGCACAAAAACCTCGCTGCAGAACCAGTACAGCAGGATGACCAGGAAATTCACCAGGCCGTAGGCCAGCACCATACCGACCCGGTTTCCCGCCAGCTGCACGGACACCAGAGCCGCACCCAGATAAAAAATGTACTGTAGGCAGGCGGCACCCAGGGTCAGCAGCGCCGCCTGGGCAACGACAGAGGGCACCAGCAGAGCGGCAATGCCATACACCAGCACATTGGGGATCAGGGCGAAGAGCAGCGCCGCCACCAAATGGGCCCCAAAATAGCCGTCCCGGGTCACGGGCATGGCGTGGAGAGAATTGCACATCCGAGGTGCCAGCAGATCCCCCCACAGGGCCTGGGCCACAAAGAGCGCGTAGAAGCCATTGATCAGAGCCATCTGCCCTGCCCGCTTGGAGAACATGATCACCAGGCTGGTATAGACCCAGTCCTTATCTTCCCCGCCGCCGCCCAAAAACATGAGCACCAGCACCGCAAGCATCAGGCTGTAGCCTCCCCACAGGGGCGCATAGCGGGTAATATCCGTCCTCAGGACCGTCTTGTTACAGAAGGAGACCTTCAGCTTCATGGTCCGCACCTCCCAGTTCATAAATAAATATCTCTTCCAGAGACAGAGGCAAAATATCGAAGTATGCCGGATTCAGCCGCTCTACCGCCGCCTGGACTCTGGGGATGCTGCCCCGGACGATATAGGTATTCAGCCGGCCGGAAGACGCCTTGTGGAGAACGTTCAGCTCCCGGGGAGCCTCCCCCACCATTTGCAGCTTTACGGTGCTGCCCTGCATATCCGCCAGGCTCCGCTCCACCAGCATTTTTCCCTTTTTCATGATGCCCACATGGTCGCAGATATCCTCCAGCTCCCGGAGGTTGTGGGAGGACACCAGCACCGTGGTGCCGTGCCGGGTCACATCGTCCAGCATCAGGCTCCAGACCTGCCGCCGCATGACGGGGTCCAGCCCATCCACAGGCTCGTCCAGGATCAGATACTGGGCGTGGGTAGCCAGGGTCAGGTGGAAGGCCGCCTGCTTCTGCATTCCCTTGCTGAACCGGCGGATGGGATTTCGCCGGGGCAATTGGAATATGTCCTGAAGCTCGTCAAAGCGCTTTTTGTCAAACCTGGGGTAGATCCCGGCATAAAAGCGCTCCATGTCCAGAAGGCTTGCCCCCGGGAAATAGAAGGGCTCATCCGCCACACAGCAGATTTTTTCCTTGACGGGCAGATTTTCGTCAATGGGCATCCCGTCCAGCGTCACGGTGCCGCTGTCTGGCCGGTAGACCCCGGTCAAGTGCCTGATGGCCGTGGTCTTCCCCGCCCCGTTTGGCCCCACCAGGCCGTAAATTGCGCCTTTGGGCACCGTCAAGGTCAGCTCGTCCAGCGCACGGAATGCGTCGAAGGTCTTTACCACATTCTTCATTTCAAGCATGATCCATTGCCTCCGTCAACTTTTGTTCCAGCTCCTGAGGCGTATAGCCCATAGACAAGAGCTTTTTTACCGTGTCCTCGAAGGCCTGCAGCAGCTTCAGCTCCTCCCGAGGATCCTCCATAGGCCGTCCGCAGACGAAGCAGCCCTTGCCGGGCACCGTAGCGATCCAGCCCTCCATCTCCAGCTGCCGGTAGGCCCGCTGGATGGTATTGGGATTGATGGACAGCTCCACCGCCAGCTCCCTTACGCTTGGCAGCTTATCCCCCTGCACCAGCACCCCCGCCGCGATCTGCTGCCGGACCTCGTCTGTGATCTGGGCATAAATGGGACGAATGTCCCGATAATCCAAATGCAGCATAGCCTAGCCTCCTTTTCGGTGCGTATGAAGTGTACTAATACGGATACTATAGCACCCGTTATAGGTGCCGTCAATAGGATGCCGGGATTCTTTAGGAAATCTTAAAAAACGCAAAACCCCTCTCCTGGGAGAGGGTGGCAGGGCGAAGCCCTGACGGATGAGGGGCCCCCACCGGAGGAAGCCTTCCCCCTCGGGGAAGGCGAAAAGCGCCCCCGGCGGGGCCGGGGGTGCAGGAACGCTTATCTCTTTTTTTCCAGTCTCTTCATCCTTCGCTGCTCCCTCGTGGGGATCAGCTCCTCCGCCGTCGGCATCAGGATCAGGCAGATGAAGGCCGCCGTCAGGCCGCCGTTATACAGGCAGAAGCCGCCGTGAAGCATGGGCACAGAGGTCACCAGCAGGAAGTGGAGCACTCCGGCCAGGAAGCCCACTCCGGTGCCGTAGCGGTCTACGATGGGGGTCATGCCGTTGGTGTAGCAGGCCCCGATCAGAATGGCCTGGGCATTGATGTGGTAGGCAAAGGGCGTGCCCATATAGGCACAGATCCACCGGCACACCGGCACCGCCACGATATAGCCCAGCAGCATGGGCCAGGCGTTTTTCGGATGGGACCCGGAGTTGCAGGTAGAAAGCATGCAAAACATAACGCCGAAGGTAGGCCCGCTGAACCGGGCTCCCACCAGATTGTAGTAGCCCAGAATAAAGAGGCCGAAGACGCCGAAGTTCATCAGGAACACATCGTTCCCCAGGGTGTGGCTCACGCTGGCCACCCGCTCCGGGCTATTCAGCAGCCCCCAATACTTCTTCGGCGTGCAGCCCATAAGCGCCGCCCCCAAAACGCAGGTGCCGCAGAGAAGGAGCCAGTAACTGTTGGCGATGACCTTGGAGGTCACCTTCAAGGTCTCCGTGTCCGGAGCGCTGGGCAGGTCCACCCCCAGAGTCTCAAACAGGATGGCCTGGAGGATGAAGGCCCCCATGCCCACCGGCAAGGCGGCATTGTAGAGATTATAGCCCTTGTGCACATTGGGGGAATGGCTCAGCCCTGCCGGGACAAAGAAGCCGCTGACCAGGCCCACCAGGACCGCCAGGATGAGCCGGGGCCAGCTGTAGCCGATCACACCGTCGATTGGGTGCCGGATCAAGATATCCGTCACCAGGGGCGCAATGCCCGTGGTGAAGAGCATGGCAGAGACGTGGTTTTTCAGCGGCTTTTTCTTCACGGCGCAATAGAGCATGGCTCCCCAGATGGTAGGCCAGATATTCTGGATGTTGATGCCCCAGGAGCCGAAGCCCACCGTGAGGATCAGCGCCATGGTGGCCGTGGCATCCATTTTCGCCCCCAATGCCACATAGAGTCCCAGGCACATAAGGGAGACCAGGCCCATATTCAGGAGCGTAGCCGAGAAGCCGCCTACGGAAAAATAGTTGGTGGGGATCTTGCAGGGCTGGCTCAGAATCTGGGCCATACCGGAAATCATCCGTGCCCGGTCCGGCATACACACAGCTCCCGCCAGAAAGAACAGGGAGAAGAAAGCGAAAAAGAGTTTGAGAAAATCGCTTTCTTCCAGGTTTTTGAGCTTTTTCATTTGTGTTACCTCATTACGGAACGAACCAGTGACCTAGGCCACTGGTTCGCAATGACAATTATTTTGCCTTCGGCTTTCTCACATAGCAGTACCACATAAGAGCCGCCACGGCGCAGCCGCCGACGATATTGCCCAGGGTCACAGGGATCAGGTTGCCGGTAAAGTACCGGCCCCAGCTCAGCGCCTCAAAGGCCGCGCCCTCGGCGTAGAACTGCTTCCCGAAAAGGCCCAGCATGCAGTAGGTCATGTCGGCAATGGAGTGGTTGAAGCCGCAGGTGACGAAGAAGCACACAGGGATCCAGGCACCCAGCACCCGGCTGGCTCCGTCCTTCCCGGCAAGACTCATGAGAACGCCCAGAGTCACCAGGATGTTGCACAGCACGCCCATGAAGAAGGCATTCTGGAAGGGCATGGTCATCTTGCCCTGGGCTACCTTCATAGAGGCGATGGCCAGAGCGTTGGCGGTGTCCCCGTTGGCGGCGTTCAGCCAGCCGAAGCGGGCACAGATGAAGCTCAGCAGCATGGAGCCCAGGAAGTTGCCGATGTACACAAAGACCCAGTTCCGGAGCATACCGGTAACCGTGGCCTTCTGATCCAGCACGGACAGGAAGATCAGGGTATTGCCGGTGAAGAGCTCCGCGCCGGTGAGGATCACGGTGCCCAGGCCAAAGGCGAAGAGGATGCCGGAGATCATCCGGACGGTGGAGTTGCCCACCACCGTGTAGGTGGCCATATTGGTCACCACAGAGGGCACTCCGATGAGGAAGCCCGCCAGAATACCCAGCAGGAGCATTTTGCTAACGGGCAGCTTGGTCTTGCCCGCACCGGCTGCCGAATAGTTGTTGGCAGCCTCAGCCATAGTAAAGAGATTCGTAAAAGTCAATCCTTTCTGCAAAAGGGGGAGGAACCTTTACAGCTTTTCGGCCGCCTCAACCACGTGCTTCATCAGCACGGAGGTGGTCACGCTGCCCACGCCGCCGGGGACGGGGGTAATGGCATCCACAATGGGCTCCACCTCGTCGAACTTGGCGTCACCCGCAATGCCGCCCAGGCCGCCCTTGGCGTTTGGCTTGTTGGCATCCCAATTGATGGACACGTCGATGACCACCTGGCCGGGACGGACGAAGTCCTTGGTCAGAGAGTTCAGCACACCAGCGGCAGAGACAAGGATGTCGGCCTTCCGGCAAATTTCGGCGGTGTTCACGGTCTTGGTGTGGCAGACAGTGACGGTGGCATTCTTGCCCATGAGCATCATGGCAGCAGGCTTGCCCACCACCAGGCTCCGGCCGATGACCACGGCATTCTTGCCCTTGCAGTCAATGCCGTAGAAATCCAGGATCTCCATGCAGGCGGCGGGGGTGCAGGGGGCGTAGCCCAGGTCCAGGCCCTCGAAGACGCCGGCATTGCTCATATGGGTCATGCAGTCTACGTCCTTCTTGGGGTCCAGCCGGTTGCAGATCTCATTCTGGTCTGCCTTCAGATGCTTGGGCAGGGGGCGGAACATCAGTACGCCGTGGATGCTGTCGTCGGCGTTGACCTGATCGATGACCGCCAGGACCTGCTCCTTGGTGGCATCCTCGGGCAGCTCAAACTTCTTGACCTCTACGCCCACCAGCTCGGCGCGCTTGCAGGCGCCCTTCTCGTAGCTCAGATCGCTGGGGTTCGCGCCCACACGGACAATGCCCAGGGTGGGGGTGACGCCCTTCTCCCGAAGAGCGGCGGTACGGGTCTGTAAATTGGCGTTCAGGGCATCGGTAACTTCCTTACCCAACAGCAGCTTTGCCATAGTTAAAATTCCTCCAAATGTTTTTAATTACAATTTATTGACCGAACAAGGCCTTCACGGAATGGAAGATCTCGTCCGCCATGGGAACATACTTTGCAAGCATTCCGTTTGCCTTGGCGTTCATCTCGTCTGCCACGGCCCGGTTTTTCAGGCTCTTGGTGTTGATAAACACGTTCAGGCTGGCGGCCTGGAGAGCGGCCTTGCAGCACACGGCGGCGCAGCCCGCGTCGGACACGGCCAGGCGGCTGCCCTTGGCGGCAAAAACGGAAACATACTCAATGGCCTGGCAGCTCAGCTCCATAATGTGCATCGGCACGGCACAGGCGGTAATGGTGGCCTCCTCCAGGATGGCATCCCGGTTGGGATCGTCCCTGGGAATGCCGTAGGCCTTGGCCAGGGGCACGAAGCCCTTGTCGTCAGCCTCTACCTGGTCCAGCAGCTCCGTTTGCAGGGCATCGCACTTGGCTTTCAGGTCCAGGATCTCCTCCTGCACGTCGGCATACTTCTTCTTGCCCATGGTGAGAGAGCCCACCATGTTGCCCAGGGCGGTGCCAATGGCTCCAACCAAGGCTGCCGCGCCGCCGCCGCCGGGGGCGGGGGCATCGGAAGCCAGAACCTCCACAAATTTGCGGCAGGATTCCAAAGTCATATCCATAGAGAATAACTCCTTATTTCAATTTGAAAAAGCGCAGGCGGCGGAAGCCGCCTGCGCTCAGGTGGTATATCGCTTAGAACAGGCCGGAGATCTTGCCGTTCTCGTCCACGTCGATCCGCTCAGCAGCGGGGACCTTGGGCAGGCCGGGCATGGTCATGATCTCACCGGTCAGAGCAACCAGGAAGCCGGCACCGGCGGAAACCTTGACGTTCCGGACGGTAACGGTGAAGCCCTCGGGGGCACCCAGCTTGGTCTGATCATCGGTGAAGGAATACTGGGTCTTGGCCATGCAGATGGGCATCTTGTCGTAGCCCAGCTCGGTCAGGGTCTTGATCTGCTTCTCAGCATTGGCAGTGAAGGTCACGCCGTCGCCGTGGTAGATCTTCTTGACAATGGCCTCGATCTTGTCCTTAATGGGCAGATCCACATCGTAAGAGAAGGTGAAGTCATTGGGCTGATCGCACAGACGGATGACTTCCTTGGCCAGCTCTACGCCGCCTTCGCCGCCCTTGCCCCAAACCTCGGACAGAGCAACGTTGACACCCAGGGCCTTGCACTTCTCCTCAACCAGCTTCAGCTCGGCCTCGGTATCCTGGGGGAACCGGTTGATGGCAACCACGCAGGGCAGCTTGTAAACCTTGGTGATGTTCTCCACGTGCCGCAGCAGGTTGGGCAGGCCCTTCTCCAGAGCCTCCAGGTTCTCCTTGCCGGTCTCGGCCTTGGGAACGCCGCCGTTGTACTTCAGGGCACGGACGGTAGCAACCAGAACCACACAGCTGGGCTTCAGGCCAGCCATACGGCACTTGATGTCCAGGAACTTCTCAGCGCCCAGGTCAGCACCGAAGCCAGCCTCGGTGATGGCGTAATCACCCAGCTTCAGGGCGATCTTGGTGGCGGTGACGGAGTTGCAGCCGTGGGCAATGTTGGCGAAAGGTCCGCCATGTACAAAAGCGGGGGTGTGCTCCAGAGTCTGAACCAGGTTGGGCTTCAGAGCGTCCTTCAGCAGAGCGGCCATAGCGCCCTGGGCATTCAGGTCACCGGCGGTGACGGGCTTGCCGTCCCGGGTGTAGGCGACCACCAGCCGGGCCAGCCGGGCCTTCAGGTCGTTGATGTCGGAAGCCAGGCACAGAACAGCCATGACCTCGGAAGCTACGGTAATGTCGTAGCCGTCCTCACGGGGCATGCCGTTGGTCTTGCCGCCCAGGCCGTCCACCACGAAGCGGAGCTGCCGGTCGTTCATATCCACGCAGCGGCGCCATACGATCTGACGGGGGTCGATGTTCAGAGCGTTGCCCTGATAGATGTGGTTATCCAGCATGGCGGCCAGCAGGTTGTTGGCAGCGCCGATGGCGTGGAAGTCACCGGTAAAGTGCAGGTTGATGTCCTCCATAGGGACGACCTGAGCGTAGCCGCCACCGGCAGCGCCGCCCTTAACGCCAAACACAGGTCCCAGAGAGGGCTCACGCAGAGCGACCATTACGTTCTTGCCCAGCTTGCGCATACCGTCGGCCAGACCCACAGTGGTAGTGGTCTTGCCTTCGCCGGCGGGGGTGGGGTTGATGGCGGTGACGAGGACCAGCTTGCCGTTGGGCTCATTGGCCTTGTCCTTCAGGATCTGGTAGTCAACCTTGGCCTTGTACTTGCCGTACTGCTCCAGATACTTCTCGTCCACGCCGGCGGTCTTGGCGACCTCGGTAATGGGCTGCATGACAGTTTCCTGTGCGATTTCGATGTCAGTTTTGAATCCCATGTTCATCATATCTCCTTGTATTGTGTAATCGGCGCCCTGCCGTTAGTATGGCCCAGGCGCATACAGGACTTATGCGGCTCGCCGTTGGAGTAGCTACCCGCACGCTTACATTCGGTACTCTCGTACCGAAAGCAAGCATAGCATTTTTCACGGCGGTTGTCAATAGAAACCGAAATTTTTTCACCGGGTTGAACAAAAAAATTTTTCGGTGGCACCTTTACCCAGGGGCAGGCATAGAAAAGCCCCCGCCGGACGGCGGGGGCTGGAGGGCTTACTCTTTCAGAGAGTACTTTCCGTTATAAACCTTCTTCTTGTAGATCTGGTCCACAATATAGTTTCCCAGGAAGCCAAAGAGGATACCCAGGACCAGGCTGACCAGAACGTCAGTGGGATAGTGGACATAGAGATACAGCCGGGAGAAGGCAATGAGGATGGCGAGAACGGTAGCCGGGATGCCCAGGCGCTTGTCGTGGAGCATCAGCACCGTGCAGGCCTCAAAGGAGGCGATGGTGTGGCCCGAGGGGAAGGAATAGTCGTTCAGGCCCTTGACAAGCAAGGTGATCTCCCGCCCGTATTCCTGGAGCTGGAAATTGTAGGGACGGATCCGGGCCACCTGGGGCTTCAGGAGGATGTTGCACACCAGCAGCCCCAGCACCAGGGCCATGCCCATGGAGAAGCCGGTTTTTCGGTACTTGGCAAAGAGCAGCAGCACCACCGCCACCGCGATCCAGAACACGCCGCCGTCACCAAAGAGGGTGACGATGGGCATGGTCACATCCAGGAAGGTACATTGCAGATGGGCCTGGATCCAATCCAGGATGGGCAGGTCAAAGGTCACTGCCAAAGAATTCAGCAGCGCTTGCAGGGCCGTGAACATAGTATCTCCTCATTTCTTGTTCTGTCATTGCGAACCAGTCAGCAGACTGGTGTGGCAATCCCGTAGATTTTCAGTCCGCCCCGCTGGTGGGGGCATCCAAAGTATCCGGGGGATTGCCACGACAGTGTGCGCACTGTCTCGCAATGACATGTATTTACTTATTCCGTGGTGGCTTCGGTGCTGGCGGCGGCGGAGGCATCCTCAAACAGGGGCCGCAGGGTCATGGGCTCCAGGGTGGTGCCGCTGGGGATGGTGACCTTGCCGTTCTCGTCCGGCTGGAACATGATGGTCAGCTCCTTATGGCCGTCCACCGTCTTTTCGGTGTACCAGCCGGAGAAGACCTTGCCTTCCGGTGCGGAGAGCACGGGCGTGGTCAGGGTGGAGGCATCGGTCTCGAAGAAGTCGTCCACCAGGGTGGTGCCGTTGCCGTCGATGAAGGTCAGCCGGACCTTGCCCACAGGCTTGGTCACATCCTCGTTGGTCATGCCGTAGCACTTCCAGGCGCCGTTGGACTTGCGGAAGAACAGGGCCATATCCAGCTCGTAGTCACGGGTGTTGCCGTCCTTCAATGTCACGTTCATGGTGACGTGACCACGGGCGGAGAAGAGCTCATCGGAATACTTGCAGTAGTCCGTGACGGACTCGGCGGTAAACCGGTGGCCGTTGTCCTTGTTCATCCACAGCTCGCTGCCGATCTTCAGGATGTCCTTGTAGGCATCGGCAGAGGTATCGTAGTATTTGGCAAGAGAAGCTCTTGCGCCGGAGGCATTGATCATGAATTCACCGTAGGCTTTCAGGGCTCCGGTGACGGCGGTCTGCTCCTCCTCGGTGATGGTATTGGACTCGGTCTGCTCCACGAACATGCCCTTCTCCTCGTCATAGGAAACCGGCATATCCGCACCGGTCTGGTCCTTGACCGTGACGGTGGGCTTCATCATGAGTCCCGTGATGCTGAGGACATCGGTCTTTGCGCCGGTGGTACCCACAGGCAGGTAGTCCGCGGCAGAGGAAGAGGTGATCTGGATGACGAAGCTGTCGTCCAGGGCCACGCCGTTGACAAAGGCGGTGTGGCCGTCTACGATCTGGATCAGGTAGCCGTCGGCCCGGTCGAAGAAGAGCTCCACCTTGCCAAACTGCCAGTCGGGGATGTCGGTGACCTTATCCTGCTTGCCCTCCAGGGTGAAGGAGGCAATGCGCTCATCCCCCAGCTTGACGAAGTATTTCTTATCGCCGGACAGGCCCGCGGAGGTCTCCACATAGGTCAGGGGAGTGGACCCAACCTTTTCCGTCATGTAGGCCACAAAGGCATCCTTGCCCTCATAGGCCGTATCCTGGACACCGGCCAGGTCGTAAAGGTTCCCCCAATCCGGGTTGGAGAAGAGCTGGTCAAAGACCTCCTGGCACTTCACCGTAGGCTGGGCCGCCTCGTATTCCACCAGCCAGTTATCCAGCCAGTTGAGGCTCAGGAGCATGCCCACGGCGAAGACGGCAATGAGCATAAAATAGAGGGTGTAGAAGATGATGCCGCCCAGGCGGGGACCCCGCTTCTGAGGCTTGGCAGGAGCGGTGGGCCGCTGCATATTGGGATAAGGGGGCTGCTGGGGACGGCTGCCCTGAGGACGGCCCTGGGTGCTTCCGGGATTCTGCCGGGGCTGCTGGCCGTAAGGGTTTTGTCTCTGCCCGTAGGGATTCTGCTGGCCCTGCTGACCATTGGGATTCTGCCGGGGCTGCTGGGGACGGGCCTGGGGAATCTGCTGCCGGGCCGCTTCCGACGCGCTCTGGTGGGGCTTGTAGACCCGCTGCTGGGGCTCGGACTGGGGCTCCTCAGGGACAGGCGTCCGGTTGGAGCGGTTTTTCGCTTCAAACTTTCCTTGATACATTCTGCTCGCCCCCCCCTACTTGACCATCCAGAAGTCAGGCATTCTTCTGGGCTCGGACTGCAGCACAGAGTAGGAGTTGATCATGTTGACCTCTCCGGCAGTGTTGCGGTAATACATAATGGAAGAGGAGCCTCCGTCCATGTTGCAGGCATTGTAAGCGCCGTACTCCTGCAGGATATCGATAATGTCCTTGTAGGTGGCGCCAATGGAGCCTGCCTGGCGGCCGTCGGCACAGACGAAGATCACCGCGCCGTCCTGGCGCTGGCCCATGGCGGTCCGGGGGTTGTAGCCGGAGTTGCCGGAGTAAACCTCCTGGTTCACCTCGCCGTTGATGATCAGCACAGGGCCAAACTCGCAGCCGTCCCGGATCTTCTGCTCCGTGGCCTGGGCGGCGGTCATGGACTTGGCAACCACCATAATGTCCTGATCGTTGAAGCCGCAGAAGCCCTTCTCAGGCACCATATCCTTGTAGATATCGGAAACCACTTTTCCGTTGGAAATGGTCAGGCCCGCGGGAATGGAGCCAACGGTGGAGTTGGCGGTGCCGTCGTCGTTAAAGGCACCGGCGTTGACCACAGCCTTGATCTCCGTATACTTATCCATGACCTGGTTCAGGCGGATACCGGGATTCGAAGTAGAGAAGCCTGTGGCGTTGGAGCCGTTGTATTCATAGCTGGCTCCCAGGCTGACCCGGGAGGGGTCCTTGACGATCATAATATGGGCGTTGAAGGTCTTGCCCTTGTATTCCTCCAGCCGGATGCCGTCGGGGTAGTTGTCCCACTCGTGGCTGTCGCCGGAGGCCACGGCACCGCCCCGGTTGATGACCACCTGGCTGGTGTCGGTCTCGGTCTCGGTCATCTGGCCCTCACCGGCCGTCTGGATGGCATCCACCGCCTCCTGGCCGATAAACAGGGCCGGGATCCATTTTGTGGCGCTGGGCTCCAAAAGGGTCATGGTCAGCACCTTTTTCGCCTCTTCGGAGGGGCCGTTGAAAATGTGCTGCATGGCAAGGGTCAGGCCCCCTACCACCATAAAAATGACGGTAAACAGCAGCAGGAAAAACCGGCGGACGATCCGGCCCAGCAAGCCGCTCTTCTTTTTTGGGGGCTTGACGGACACATTGGCCCCACCGGGGTATCCGGCCTGCTGACCGGAATACTGTCGGGGATCATTTTTCTGCATGATACTACCTCACTGGTCGTTTTTGGATTTTGCGAAGACCCAGCGCTGCTGGATCGTATAACTAATGATGTACAGGCACACCATCACAATCACATACCACAGTGTCCGCAGGCCACCGGCGGTATTCTGCACATGGAGAATACGGTACAGCCCGTTGGTCAGCAGCATCTGGGCCCCCATCTGCGGGATGGCCAGGGCATAATACCGGAGCATAGCCTTGCCGGTTTTCACCTCGGACTCAAACACCAGCTTCTGATTCAGGAAGAAATTCAGAAGAGAGGACACGATCCGCGCCCCTACATAGGGCACTGTCCCCTGCACCAGGGCGGAGGCCCCGGCAAGCACATGGTCCAGAAGGGCAAACGCACCCGTATCCACGCAGGCGCAGGCAAAGGAAGACAGGGTGTAGCGGAAGAAGTGCTTTAAAATCAGCTTATAAATTCTCCAGGAGTCCTTGATGGCATGGAAATGGGAGCTCTTGTTCTCCTCAATATAGACCGTCCGGATCTCCACCTCTTCGTAGGGGATCCCCATGGTCTTCATAGCCAGCAGCATATTGGTTTCGTATTCGAACCGGTCTCCGGAAACCTTCAGGAATCTCTCCACGGCGCTTCTGGGGATGGCCCGAAGGCCCGTCTGGGTATCGGACAGCTTCATGCCGCAGAAGACCTGAAAGACAAAGCTGGTGGTGTGATTTCCGAACCGGCTCCGGGGGGGCACATGGGGCAGGTTGAAGTTCCGGCAGCCCAAAACCACATTGCCTGTCTCCAGCATCCGCTCACAGCAGGTGCGGGTATCCTCCGGGTGGTGCTGATTGTCTCCGTCCACGGTGACCACCCCCAGCCCCTGGGGCCGGTTTTCCAGAAAGTAGGCGAAGGCGGTTTTCAGGGCCGCCCCTTTGCCCCGGTTCACCTCGTGGTGCAGCAGGTGGACCTCTTTGTGTGTGTCCGCCGCATGCTGAAACCGGGGAAGATTTTCCGGCTTGGAGCCGTCGTTGACCAAAATAATGTCCGTAAAGCCGTATTCCAGGAGCCCGTCGATCACCGCGTCCAGCTTCTCATCCGGGTCCAGGGAGGGCAAGACAACAGAAATGCGAGAAAGTTCTGCCATATAAATGCCTCTTCAATTCTAGTATGTGTTGAATCTATGGTTATCTCACGGTATTATAGCATATTACTCCCATTTTGCAAAGAGATTTCTGACAAATTAAGAAATATTTCCGTTTTTCCGGCGTCTCTCTAGTTTTCGCCTGATGGAGCAAGGCAATCCAAGACTATTTTTGGAAATGGCACCCCGGGGGACCAAAAATTCCGGCGCTTTCCCAGACAGGAAAGCGCCGGAGGCGAATTTACCGCTTATTCATAGGTCACAGGAGAATCCTGGGGCGCAATGGCCATATAGGTATTGCCCACGCCCAGCTCCAGATCGGCACCGTCCACGGTCTTGAACCAGAAGGGGCTCTCCTCGCCGTCACAGCCCCAGGTGATGGGGATGATCTTGCCGCCGTTGGCGTAGTAGCCGGTGCCGCCGTTTGTGAAGTTGGCGGTGTAGTACACGTCGCCCCGGGTGATGTCCGCCAGCATGATGATCACATTGGTGAAGCACTCAGGATCCTCGGTGTCGCCGACCACCATGGCCTTGCCGTACTGGTTGTAAACGTACTTGCCCAGGCTCTCGTCATAAATCATGGTGGTGTCCTTCTTGTTGTTGCGGTAGGTGAAGGTCACATTCACGGAATTGGCCGTCTCGCCCTCGGGGGTGCCGTCCTCGGTGAAGTGGAGGTTATAGTCCTTGTCGGCAGGCTGGGTCACGGAGAAGCCCTTCTTCTGGGCAAAGTCCAGAAGGCCCGCGCCCTTGGCGAACAGGGTGTGCTCATATTTGGACTCAGGCTTGAAGGTGAACACCCGGTCCTTGGCACGGTAAGAGTAGTCGGTAGCGTCGCCGGTGTCAATGGTCATCCGGTTCACGCCGGTATTCCTGGCATCGTTCAGCACCTGGTCAGAGCCGGCGGCATCGGCCAGAACGGCATCGTACATCTTCACGATCTGGTTGAACATCAGCCGGTCAGACCGGACGGAGCCAATGGCCTCTGCCTTACTGACGTCGGTGTACAGGGCCAGGTCCCGGATGATGGAGCCGTTGACCCACATCTCCATCAGGATATCCGCTTCCATAGTGCCATAGTGGGGCAGAGCGTCCCGGATGTTGCTGATGGTCACAGCAAAGATCCGGCCGGTGTAGGGCTCGTCCAGCACTTCACCGTTCAGGGGATTGCGGTAGACCACAGGGGGCTCCGTGGGCGCTTCGGTGGTCTCGGTGGGTGCCTCCGTGGCCTCGGCAGCAGGGGCCTCCGTAGGGGCAGTGGTCGCTTCCGTAGCGGCAGGGGTGCTGGCACCGCAGCCGCACAGGATCAGGGACGCGATCAGAAGCAGTGCAATCAATTTCTTCATAGCAAACTTCCTCGTTTCATTTTATGATTTAACCAACGGCTTTTAGCCGGTTGATTCTTCCAGAATGGAGCTCATGGTCTTGCCGACGGTATAGTAGAACACATTGTCCCGGCTGGGCTGCAGGTCCAGGAGCTCACCGCGCTTGGAGTAAATGTTGTAGGTGCCGAAGAGGACGGGGATAAGGCTGCCGTCCTCGGCTACCATCTGGTTCAGATTGTAGAAATTGCCGCTGTTGGACAGAGCTTCCTTTGCCATGTTCAGCAGGGTCTCGTTGACGAGAACGCCGTTGCTCAGGGTGCCATAGCCCTTGAAAAACTCCGACAGGTCATAGTTGGGAGACAATCTGGTCTGGCCCAAATAGACATCATAGGTGTTGGCGTTGAGCACATGGCGGTAGGTCACCGCCCCGGAGGTACCGTATTCCAGCACGCCGGTGGGAATGCCCAGCTCCGTCAGGTGGGAGGCGATCTGCCGGGCCATCCGCAGCCGGGCGGAATCATCAGCGTTCACCAATAGCTTCAGCTTCTGGACCTCGCCCTTGTCGTTTTTCGGCAGGGTAAATCGGCCGATAGCATCCAGGAATTTCATGGGGTCATAGGCAAATCGTTCCGCCAGCTCCACGTTGTAGTAGGGAGACCGGGGAGAGGTGACCAGGGTGCTGGGCTGGCCCATGCCCCGGTAGTTATCCTCGTTCAGGGTCTCCCGGTCAATGGCGTAGGTCAGGGCCTTGCGAAGCACATCAGAGTCCTTAAAATAGTCGCTCCAAAGGGTATTGCAGGCCAGATACACCATAACCCCGTTGTCCACTTCCCACAGCTCAAAGTCGCAGCGATATTCGCCGTAGGAGTCGAGGAGGGGGTCCGCACAGGCCAGATTCAGATCTCCGAACTCAAATTCGTCCCGGAGCTGGGTCTGGCTGGTGGCCTCGATGACCTGGATGGTCTTGGCCCGGGTAGACAGCTGGGTATCGCCGCACCACCAGTTGGCGACACGGGTCAGGTCCGCCCCGTCTTCCCCGGCATGGAACTCATAGGGTCCCGTACCCAGGGGGTGCTCGTCCGCCACCTGGGAGGCCTTGACGATGGGAATGTCCAGCAGCAGCGGCAGGTTCTGATAGGGGGTATCCAAGAAGAAGGTCAGTCCCCCATCCTCCCGGAGTTTATACTCTACAATGTGGGTAAAGCGGCCCTTGTAGTAGTCGCTTTGCTTGGCGGCATCGTAGGAGGCGATGACATCGCCGATGGTGACCCGGCTGCCGTCGGAGAAGGTGGCCTTTTCGTCCACATAGAAGGTATAGACCGTGCTGTCCGAGGACACCCGGTACCTGGAGCACAGAATGGGCACCGTCTGGTTCTTGCTGTTGTAGGCAAAGAGGCCCTGATACATGAGGGAGAACAGCACCCGGTTGGAAAAGTTCATGGCGATGAGGGGATTCATAGACCGGTTGGGATAGTAGGCCAGAACCAGGGTCTCCTCCTCCATCACTGCCGCCTCGGTGGGCAGCTCCTCATCCGCCTGCAAGAGGGCATCCCCGGTGGGGACATAGACTTCCTCGGAAGACTTGGCGCCGCACCCGGCAAAGACGGAAACAAGGCTCGCCAGGCACAGCAAAAGGGCAATGGGTTTTTTCACTTGGCCGCCTCCCCGCATAGGATGATGGCTCCCTGGCTCCCCCGGTGGCCCTGGGTCACCCGGTGGGACCAGAACCGATTTGGGGTACACATGGTGCACTCGGTGCCCACATCGATGGTCTTGACCCCCGCCCTGCGGAGGACCCAGGCGTTGACCCCCTTCAGGTCCACATGGAATTTCTCCCCCCGGGGCTCGATAAAGGCGTTCATTTCCTCCCCAAAGGCTTTCAGAAGCGCCTGGGGCACATCGGCATCGGTCTCAAAGTGGCACTGGCCGATATTGGGCCCCACGGCGCAGCACAGGTCCTCCGGCTTGCACCCATAGAGGGCTTCCATTTTCTCCACCACCCGGGCGGCAATGCCCAGAGCGGTGCCCCGCCATCCGGCGTGGGCTCCGCCTACGGCACCCGTCACCGGATCGTAGAAGAGAATGGGGGTGCAGTCCGCGGTGAAGACCATCAGGGCAGTACCCGGAGTATTCGTCACCAGAGCGTCGCAGTCCGGCAGGTGCCCCCGGTAAAGGCCGACGCCCCAATCCTTTTCGGTGACCTCGTAAACGATATCCGAATGGATCTGTCTGGCCAGAGCCACCTTGTGGGGATCAAAGCCCAGGGCGGACCCCAGAATGGCGTAGTTCTGCCGCACTTTTTCCGGGTCGTCTCCCCGGCTCATGCCCAGGTTCAGGGAGCTGAGCTTCCCGGTGCTGACACCCCCCAGCCGGGTAGTGAAAGCATGGGAGGCTGCAATATGGGGGGCTGTCAGATATTCCAGGCTTCCCTTGGTTTGTGTGATCAGCATATGTTTTTCTCCCCTGGGGAGGCTTACTGCTCCATCCCCGCTTCCTTATCTTTTTGCATACAGCACTTCTTATACTTCTTGCCGCTGCCGCAGGGGCAGGGATCGTTGGGTCCCACCTTCTTGGCGGCGGTGCGGATGGGCTGCTTCTTCACGGAGCTTCCATCGGCGGCACCGGCGGCGCCGGTCTCCTTGGCCACCTTCTCCCGCTTGACCTCCTGCTGGGGCTGGACACGAACCAGGAACATCCGGCGGACGGTCTCGTCCTTGATGGACTGGATCATGCTCTCGAACATCTGGTAGCCCTCTTCCTTGTAGGCCACCACGGGATCATGCTGGCCGTAGGCCCGCAGACCGATGCCCTGCTTCAGGTCGTCCATGGCATCGATGTTGTCCATCCAGTATTCGTCCACCACCCGGAGCATGACCACCCGCTCCAGCTCCCGCATGAGCTTATCGCCGTAGGCGGTTTCCTTTGCCTGGTAGGTTGCCAGGGCAATGTCGTAAATGGTGTTGGCCAGGGTCTGCTGATCCATGGCCAGCAGCTGGGTCTTCCGGCTCTCCAGGGTGCCCCGGATGAAGTAGATGCCCTCCATCTGCATGGCCAGCTCCTTGAGGGCTTCTTCGTTGACGCTGCCGCCGTTTTCGCTGAGGGCGGTAGCCACATTGGTATCCACCAGGGACCGGAGCATGGTCAGGATGTTCTCCCGCAGGTCCTCGCCGTCCAGCACCTTCTGGCGCTGGGCATAGATGACCTCCCGCTGGGTGTTCATCACGTCGTCGTACTCCAGCACGTTCTTTCTGGCCTTGAAGTTCCGGCTTTCCACGTTCTTCTGGGCGTTTTCCACGGCACCGGAGAGGATCTTGGCGTCAATGGGGGTGTCCTCATCCAGGCCCAGGGAATCCATCATGTTCATGATCCGGTCAGAGGAGAACAGACGCATCAGGTCGTCCTGGAGGCTCAGGTAGAACCGGCTCTCGCCGGGATCCCCCTGACGGCCGGACCGGCCCCGAAGCTGATTGTCGATCCGCCGGGACTCGTGGCGCTCGGTGCCGATGATGAAGAGGCCTCCCGCGGCACGGACCTTCTCCGCCTCCTCCTTGATGTTCGTCTTATACTTGGCCAGCAGGTCATTGTACTCCTGCCGGATGGCGAGGATTTCGGGGTCCGTGGTCTCGGCGAAGGAATCCGCCTCGGCAATGAGCTCCTCGGCCTTGCCCTGCTTGCGCAGGTCCGCCTTTGCCAGGAACTCGGCGTTGCCGCCCAGCATAATATCCGTACCACGTCCGGCCATGTTGGTGGCAATGGTAACGGCCCCCAGCTTACCGGCCTGGGCCACGATCTGGGCCTCCTGCTCGTGATACTTGGCGTTCAGCACATTGTGGGGGATGCCCTCCCGCTTCAGCATCTTGCTGAGGATCTCGCTCTTTTCAATGGAGATGGTACCTACCAGCACAGGCTGGCCCTTGGCGTGGCACTGCTTGACCTGCTCGATGATGGCCCGGAATTTGCCTGCCTCGGTCTTGTAGACCACATCGGGGTGGTCGATCCGGATAACAGGACGGTTGGTGGGAATTTCCACCACGTCCAGGTTGTAAATGGCCTCAAATTCCTCCTGCTCCGTCAGAGCGGTGCCGGTCATGCCGGAGAGCTTATCGTAGAGCCGGAAGAAATTCTGGAAGGTGACGGTAGCCAGGGTCTTGCTTTCGCTGGCAACGGTAACGCCCTCCTTGGCCTCAATGGCCTGGTGGAGGCCCTCGTTATAGCGGCGGCCATACATGAGTCGGCCGGTGAATTCATCCACAATGATGATCTCCCCGTCCTTCACCACGTAGTCGATGTCCTTTTTCATCAGGCCCCGGGCCTTCATGGCCTGGTTGATGTGGTGAGAGAGGGTGGTGTTTTCCGCGTCCGCCAGATTCTCTACCCCGAAGAACTTCTCCGCCTTGGCAATGCCCTCGGCGGTCAGGGACACGGTGCGGGACTTTTCATCCACAAAGTAGTCGCAGTCGTAGTCGTCCTGGACCTCCTTGTCCTCGGTCTTGGCAAAGACCTGCTTGCGCAGAGTAGAGACGAACTTATCCGCCATCTGGTAGAGCTGAGAGGAATCCTCTCCCTTGCCGGAGATGATCAGAGGGGTCCGGGCCTCATCGATGAGGATGGAGTCCACCTCGTCCACAATGGCAAAGGCATGGCCCCGCTGGACCAGCTCCTGCTTATAGATGGCCATATTGTCCCGGAGGTAGTCAAAGCCCAGCTCGTTATTGGTGCAATAGGTGATGTCCGCGGCGTAGGCCACCCGGCGCTCCGCGGGGGGCATTCCCGGGATCACCAAGCCTACACTGAGGCCCATATAGCGGTAGACCTTCCCCATCCACTCGGACTGGTACTTGGCCAGATAGTCGTTGACGGTGACGATGTGGACTCCCCGGCCCGTCAGGGCATTCAGGTAAGCAGGCAGAATGGCAACCAGGGTCTTGCCTTCGCCGGTCTTCATCTCGGCGATACGGCCCTGATGCAGCACAATGCCGCCAATGAGCTGGACAGGATAGGGCCGCAGGCCGATGACCCGGTCCGCCGCCTCCCGGATGGCCGCAAAGGCCTCAGGGAGCAGCTGGTCCAGAGTCTCCCCTGCCTCCAGCCGGTCCTTGAAGGCCTGGGTCTTGCCCCGCAGCTCTTCCTCGCTCATCTGCTTATATTGGGGTTCCAAAGCCAGGATGGCATCTACCATCGGCTGGATCTTTTTGATTTCACGCTGGGAACGGGTTCCAAACAGCTTGGTCATGAGTCCCATTGGGATCGCTCCTTTCTCTTCTTCCACCCCGGCCAAACCCGCCGGGTTACTCAAAAATCCTCGGAATCCATGGCATTATATCACAGTCGTCCGGAAAAATATAGAGGTTTTTGTAAACATTCCGTTTAAAACCTTTCTCTGGGGGAAGGTTCATACTTCCTGGAAGCCTTTTCCCAGGAAATATGCCCGGATCGCCGTCTCCTCTGCGCCGAGCCGTCCCTGCTGGAAGAAGGGCTTGCCGCCCCCCCGGCCATTTAAGGCGGCATTCATCTCCTTGTTGAATGCTCTCAGGTCTCCGCCAACCAAGGCCAGGCAGTAGCCGAAGCCCCCCTCATTCTGGGAGAACACCGCGGTCATGCCTCCGGTCTTCTGCGCGGCCAGGTCCGTCAGCTCCCGCAGGCCCTCCGGCGTCAGGTCCTTCCGGAAGGTGAAGCAGTTCCCTTTGCCCGCCATTTTCTCCGCCTGGCAGGCAAATAGCTGCCGCTCCAGCCCCACCTGCCGGAATTTCAGTTTCTCCATGGCATCCAGGGTCTGCCGGACCACCTGGGCAGTCTGGAGAATGGGGGCGGAAACCAGCTGGGAAACCTGCCGGTTCTGGTCGTAAACCTGGTTGAGGGTGGCAAGGGCCGCCCCGCCGCAGGCCATTTCGATCCTGGTGCCCCCCCGGCAGGGCACGGCGGAAAAGAACTTGATCAGGCCGATTTCTCCGGTGGCCGCCACATGGGTGCCGCAGCAGGCGCAGGTGTCGTAGCCCGGGATCTCCACGATCCGCACAGGCCAGGGCAGCGCCCGTTTTGTCCGGTAGGCCAGAGTGTTCAGCTCCTCCGGGGAGGGGGTCCAGATGTGCAGGGGGATGTTCCGCCACACCGCCTCGTTGGCCTCCGCCTCGATTTCCGGCAGGGCTTCCGCCGGAATGGGACCGTCAAAGTCGATGACGGTGCTCTGCAGATTCATGTGGAAGCCCACGTTGTGCCAGCCCCAGCGCCGGTGGATGATGCCGGAGACGATATGCTCCCCGCTGTGCTGCTGCATCCGCAGGAACCGGGCGGCATAGTCAATGGTCCCTTCCGCCGTCTCCCCAGCCCTCAGGGGGCCGTCGCAAAGGTGGACGATATTCTCTCCCCGCTCCTGGGTATCCAGCACCCGGACACCGCCCAATGTGCCGGTGTCCGCTGCCTGACCGCCGCCCAAGGGATAAAAGGCCGTGGCGTTCAGGGTCACCTCCCAGCCGGAGTCGGTTTTCTCACAGGCCAGGACCTTCGCCTGAAAGGTCCGCATATGGCTGTCTTGATAATATAATTTTTCCGTCATGGTGGATCGGGTCCTTTCAAAATTCTGAGCAACCCCCTCTCCTTACGAGAGGGTGGCAGGGCAAAGCCGTGACGGGTGTGGGGCGGCAGACAGAACCGGGCCTTTACCGCCCCTTATCCGCCCTCCTTCGTCGGGCACCTTCCCCCAGGGGAAGGTCTGGGTTCATTATACCACACCCCTTTCCCTCTTGCAACGAACCGCCGCCTGCCCGTATAGAAAATTTTACCGGAAAGGGGGCTGGTTTTTTCGAACACAATGCGATACAATGTAACAAATTCTATCTTGAGGTGATACTATGCCCGCAGCCTATGCCCATATCCGGTTTGGAAGGGAGCAGGCCCTTCCCGGGAAATACGGCGCTCTGCCCCGGAATTTTCCCCAGCTCTATACCGTGGGACTCCAGGGGCCGGACCTGCTGTTTTATCATAATCCGGTTTTCCCCACCGCCAAGGTCCGGGAGGGCCACCGGCTCCACGCCATGACGGGACAGGCCTTTTTTAAGGCAGCCATTGACGCCTACAAGAAGGCCCCCTCGGACGGAGCCCTGGCTTATCTTTTTGGCGTATTGGGCCACTACTGCCTGGACTCCCGGGTCCACCCCCTGGTAAATCAGCTGGTCACATCCCAGCAAATCGACCACGTCGCCCTGGAGACGGAATTCGACCGTTTTCTGCAGCAGCGGGATGGTCTTGTCCTGTTACCCTCCCGCCGCATCGGCAGATATCTGCGGTTGACCCGGGGTGAGCAGGCTACCGCAGCCGAATTTTACGCCGACTGCGGCCCAGGCTCCATTGGCTGGTGCCTGGGAAATATGCGCCGGATTTACCGAATTGCCTTCTCCCGGAAGCGGAAGCTGGCACGGTTTGTTCTGGGCCTGGGGGGAGAAGCGGGCCGGAATCTGATCCCCACTGTGGGGCCGGATCCCCGGTGCGCCCACCTGGACGGCCCCCTGCTGGAGGCCTATGAGACCGCCGTCCAGGACTACCCCACCTTAGTCCGGGAGCTCATTGCCGCCATTGAGGAGGACGCTCCCCTGGGGGAGGCCTTTGCCCCTACCTTTGGCTGACACAGAAAGGAAAACGCGTATGAACAAAAAATTTCAGCTGACAACACTGGAACGGAATTGGATCCTGTACGATGTGGGCAACTCCGCCTTCATCCTGCTGGTATCTACCCTGATGCCCATTTATTTCAACTACTTAGCAGAACTCGACGGTCTGAACGAGAGCCAGTACCTGGCCTTCTGGGGCTACGCCGGGTCCGTTTCCACCATTCTGGTCGCTGTCATCGGCCCCATCTGCGGCACCCTGGCAGACCGGAAAGGATTCAAAAAGCCTATTTTCTCCTCCTGTATGCTGCTGGGTGTCATGGGCTGTGCCTTTTTAGGCGCAGCCTGGTCCTGGCTGTCCTTTCTGGTGATTTTTGTATTGGCAAAAGTTGGCTTTTCCTCCAGTCTGGTCTTTTATGACGCCATGCTGCCGGAGGTCACCACCGAAGAGCGGATGGACAATGTGTCCTCCCTGGGCTACGCCTACGGCTACATCGGCTCCGTGATCCCCTTCGTGGTCTGCCTGGTGCTGGTGCTCCTGGGAGGCAAGATTGGCCTCACCATGACCACCGCCATGGTGCTGTCCTTCCTGATCATTGCCGCCTGGTGGCTGGTCTGCACCCTGCCCCTGCTCCGGAAGTACCGGCAGAAGGCCTATGTGGAGGCAACGCCTCACCCCATCCGGGATACCTTCTCCCAGCTGGCCCGGACCTTCCAGGAGGCCAAGGGGCAGAAGCATATTTTCCTGTATCTGCTGGCCTTTTTCTTCTTTATCGACGGCGTATATACCATCATCGACATGGCCACGGCCTACGGCACAGCTTTGGGCCTGGACAGCACCGGCCTGCTGCTTGCGCTGCTGCTGACCCAGATCGTAGCCTTCCCCTGTGCCATTGCCTTTGGCCGTCTCTCCGCCCGGTACGACACAGGAAAGCTGATCAAGCTCTGCATTCTCGCCTATACAGGCATCACAGTCTTTGCCGTATTCCTCCACAGCCAGTGGCAATTCTGGGTATTGGCCGTTCTCGTGGGTATGTTCCAGGGCGGTATCCAGGCCCTGAGCCGGTCCTACCTTGGCAAGATCATCCCGGCGGAGCGCAGCGGCGAATACTTTGGCCTCATGGACATCTGCGGCAAGGGGGCCTCCTTCCTCGGCACCACGCTGGTTGCCGTGATCAGCCAGGCCACCGCCGGAATGACCATCCGTCTTTTGGGGCAGCAGGTCCAGAATGAAAGCCTGGCCGTGGGGGCTCTGGTGATCCTCTTTGTCCTGGGCTTCCTGCTGTTCTGCAAGGCAGACCGGCTGAACCGGGAGCGGCGGTAGCCCTGACGGGTGTGGGGCGGTACCAAGTCGGACCTGGTTCCGCCCCTCATCCGCCGCCTGCGGGCGGCACCTTCCCCCAAGGGAAGGCAAGAGGATTCCTCCCCTCGTGCCCACCTGTCCCCACCCTGCGGAAAAATATTTTTAAAAAGGGCTTGACAAACGACAAGTTTTCCTGTATTATCCTGTCAACAAGTTCACACCGCTTCCAAATGTGTTGAATCAGAAGAGTAAGATCCCGTGTTTCACGTCCAGAGAGCTGCCGGTTGGTGCGAGGCAGCTGTGACCCCGATCCGAAAATCCCTGAGGAGCAGCCTGCTGAAAGAGTTCGAGTAAGCCAGGACGTAGGGCATACGTTACCGTGCCGCACGTTTAACCGATAAGGGCGACGTGGCTAAGGGGCCGGATTTTCGGCAAATTGAGTGGTACCGCGGAGTTGTATTTTCACAGCTTCGTCTCAAGACATCTTGAGACGAAGCTGTTTTTATTTTGTCTGTATGAGAAAAGGAGAACAAAGATATGAATACTTACACCAACTGCCTGCCCGCCTGGAGCGTGGGCCCTGACTGCTACAAGGAGGTCTGGAACGTTGTCCGCCGGTATGGCCGCACCGCTGCTGTGGTCGGCGGAAAGACCGCCCTGGAAAAGGGCTACGGCAAGCTGAAGGCCGCCCTGGAGGGCACGGAGCTGACCCTGAGTGAGCCCGTCTGGTACGGCGGAAACTCCACCTACGAAAACGGCGATATGGTCGCCTCTCTGGATGCCGTCAAGAATGCCGATATGCTCTTCGCCATGGGCGGCGGCCGGGCGGTGGACACCTGCAAATACGTAGCCGAGAAGCTGGACAAGCCTCTGTTCACCTTCCCCACCATCGCCTCCAACTGTGCCCCCGTTACCGCCATCGGCGTGTTCTACAACCCGGATGACACCTTCAACAACTACTTCTATCCCAGCCGCTGCCCCCTGCACACCTTCCTGGACACCCAGATCGTGGCAGAGGCCCCGGAGAAGCTGCTGTGGGCCGGCATTGGCGATGCCCTGAGCAAGGAATGTGAAGTGGAACTGTGTACCCGGGGCCGGGAGCTGCCCCACACCCCCCTGATGGGCCGGACCATGGCCGCCTGCTGCACCGATCCTCTGGTGAAGTACGGCAAGGAAGCCCTGGAGGAGTGCCGCCAGAACAAGGCGGGGGACGCGCTGCAGCAGGTGGCCCTATGCATCGTGGTTTCCACAGGCCTTGTGAGTAACTTCACCACCACCGCCGACGATTACTACTACAATAGCTCCCTGGCTCACTGTGTCTACTACGGCGCTACCCTGGTGCCCGCCTCCGGGCGGAACCACCTCCACGGCGAGATCGTCTCCTTCGGCGTGCTGACCCTGCTGACCTACGACAAGAACTTCGCCCGCCGGGACGAGATTCTGGCCTTCAACGCCTCCGTGGGGCTGCCCGTGACTCTGGACCAGATCCAGCTCACCGAAGCCGACCTGCAGACCGTAGCCGACAAGGCCTCCACCGTCCTCGAATGGACCTGCTCCCTGCAAACCTTCACCAAGGAAGCCTTTGTCCAGGCTATGCTGGATGCCAGCGCCGCCGGCAAAGCCTATCTGGAAGCACATAAATAACATCCAATATCCCTCTCCCGGGAGAGGGTGGCACGCCAAAGGCGTGACGGGTGTGGGGCGGCTCAAAGTCTGACCAGCTTCCGCCCCTCATCCGCCGCCGGGGCGGCACCTTCCCCCAGGGGAAGGCAAAGAAGAGAAAATGAAAAAGGAGAAACACACTATGAACACCAAGACCAAATCCTCCTGGGCAACCGCCCTGAGCATCGGCTTTACCGCATTCGCTGCCCACGCCGGCGGCGGCTTCGCCACCGGCAACCAGGCCAACACCAATTTTGTCTCCCTGGGCTGGGTAGGCATTTTCAGTGCCCTGCTTGCCATGGTCCTGCTGGCCCTCTCCACCCGGGAGGCACAGCTGCTGTGGAACACCCGGGGCTGCAAGAGCTACAAGGATCTGTTCTCCGCCCTGTATCATCCCTATGACAAGCTGCACCTGACCTTTGATGTCTTCTACGACATCATGATCCTCATGGTGGTTGCCTCCTGCATCGCCGGTGCCGCCAGCGCCCTGCAGCAGTATCTGGGGGTCAACTACCACCTGGGCGCTTTGGTTGTAGGCGTTGTGATCCTGTTTCTGTCCATCTTCGGAGCAGACCTGGTCCGGATGGGCTCCAGCTACATGGGTCTCGCCATCCTGGCCCTGTCTCTTGTCATCTACTTCTATGGCCTCATGCGGGGCGTGAACCTCTTCGACACCCTGAAAGCCAGCTTCCAGGCCGACGGCTTCTCCAACGTCCCCAAGGCTCTCTTCAACGGCGTCAACTATGCCGCCTTCCAGTGGGTCACCATCCCCGGCGTTCTCGCCTGCGGCACCGTGCTGAAAACCAAGAAGGACTGCACCCGGGGCATGAGCTGTATGCTTCTCTTCAACGTCCTGGGTCTGGGCCTGTCCGTGCTGATGCTCACCGCCTGGAGCGGCTACTTCACCACCGTCACCGGCGGCACCACCCTGCCCACCCTGACGGTCCTCATGAGCCTGGATATGAATTGGCTGGTGGTCCTGTACTGCCTGGTGCTGTTCCTGTGCATGATCTCCTCCGGCGTGGTCGTGGTCTTCGGCTTCGTCAACCGGTTTGAAAATGCCAGCTACCTGCAATTCATGAAGAACACCCACGTCCGCCGGGGTGTCATCGCCACCGCCATCATGTGCGTATCCATGTTCATCTCCTTCGCCGGCCTGACCAACATCGTCAAGTACGGCTACGGCTACTGCGGCTACTGGGCCATCGTCTTTGTCATCGTCCCCCTGCTGACCGTTGGCGCCTATAAGAACCGCCGGTTCCTGAAGGGCCTGCCGGATGAGGACGCCGTGTTTGAATCCGCCGGGAAGGGCGCAACTGTGTAAGATTTCCTGTTTTCTTCCTATAAATGTACGCCCCCTGGCTCAGCCCTGCAGCTTTGCTGCTGCAAGGTCCCAGCCAGGGGGCGCATATCTATTTTTAGGCTCTGTAATCCCTTAATCCAGCTCTTCCGCCATTTCCGCGTACTGGGATTCCAGGGGGTTCTTCTTGCTGGCCTGCTTCATGGAGGCCTCTACGCCCTTGGTGGCATCGGCAATGGACAGGATGGTGCCGGCACCGGCGATACAGCCGCCGGGGCAGGCCATGCCCTCCAGAAGGTAGCCGTTGTACTTGCCCACCTTGGCCATATTCATGAGCTTCCGGCAGTCCCGGAGGCCCTGGGCGTTGGCGACCTTGATTTCCATATCCGGGTGCATCTCGTGGACCACCTCCACCACAGCCCGGGCCACACCACCGGCTACGGCAAAGCCACGGCCCGCGGCGGTGCCTTCGTCAGGGGAGCCAACCTCAGGCAGGTTCTCAAAGTCCACTTCCTTGGCTTCGAACATGCCCATAAGCTCCTCAAAGGTCAGCACGAAATCCACGTCGGAGCGGATGTTTTCCCGGATGGCCTCCAGCTTCTTGGCGGCACAGGGTCCCACGAAGACGATCTTGGCGTTGGGATGCTCCTTCTTCACCATGCGGGCGGTGTAGACCATGGGGGTCAGGGTCATGGAGATGTTCTTGGCCTGGGCAGGGAACAGCTTGTGGACCATGGCGTGCCAGGCGGGGCAGCAGGAGGTTGCCATATAGGGCTGCTGGGCCGGGACCTTCTCCAAAAAGTCCTTTGCCTCTTCCACGGTGCAGATGTCGGCGCCAACGGCTACCTCGATCATGTCGGTGAAGCCCAGCTGCTGAACGGCGGCGCGGAACTTGGCAACGGTCACATCCTTGCCGAACTGGCGGGCAAAGGCGGGGGCGGCAATGGCATAGATCTCGTCCCCCTCCACGATGGAGCGGACCACCTGATAGATCTGGCCCTTGTCTACGATGGCGCCGAAGGGGCAGGACACCAGGCACTGGCCGCAGGACACGCACTTGTCCTGGTTGATGATGGCCTTGCCGTTTTCATCGGCACCGATGGCATCCATGCCGCAGGCAGCCTGGCAGGGGCGCTCCATGTGGATGATGGCGTTGTAGTCACAGGCCTGGGCGCATCTGCCGCACTTGATGCACTTGGTGGTGTCAATGTGGCTCTTGCCGTTGACAAAGGAGATGGCATCTCTGGGGCATACCTGCTGGCAGGAGGCCGCCAGGCAGTTCTGGCAGTTCTCCGTCACCTTGTACTGGTTGGTGGGGCAGGCATGGCAGGCGTAGGGAATGATGTTGATGAGGGGGGGCTCGTAGTACTGCTGGGCAATGGCAGCCTTATCCATGCCCTCGGTCAGCAGGCTCCGGGTCTGGACGGACCGGACAGGCAGGCCCATGGCCAGCCGGACACGCTCACCGGCAATGGCACGCTCCAGGAACACGGATTCCCGGTGCAGGGGCTGGTCGCCGGGAACAATCACATAGGGCAAGTCCTCAGCCTTGGTGTAGTCATCACCGGCGTAGGCCATCCGGGCCACCTCGGTGAAAACCTTCTTGCGGATGTCTGTGATCAGGGACGGAATTCCACGCATAGTATCTCCTCCATATTTTGCTGTTTCGGTTGCTCTTATCGGTATGATTATAGCAGAATTCGCTATATTCTTCAACATTTACCGCTATACCAATTTTGTTATACTATTATAGGAATACATTATAGTCTTCCCCCATAGGCTGTTGCAAAGCTGCGGATGGAGGGAATGCGGATGAAACGACTGTTGGCGCTTGTTTGCGCCGTTTTTCTGGCACTGGCCGCCGCCCCAAGGGCCCAGGCGGAAGGCCTGGAGGTAAATGCCAAAAGTGCCGTACTGATGGACGTGGCTACCGGCACGGTGCTTTACGAAAAGAATGCCCATGAGGCCCTGGCTCCCGCCAGCGTCACCAAGGTCATGACCATGCTGCTCATTATGGAGGCCATCGACTCCGGTGCCCTGCGCTATGAGGATACCGTCACCGCCTCGGAGGCGGCGGCCGCAAAGGGCGGCAGCCAGATCTTTCTGAAAGCCGGGGAGCAGATGTCCGTCACGGAAATGCTCAAATCCATTGCCGTCTCCTCCGCCAACGACTGCGCCTGTGCCATGGCGGAGCACCTGGCCGGCAGTGAATCTGCCTTTGTAGACCGGATGAACGCAAGGGCCCGGGAGCTGGGAATGAACGACACCAATTTTGTCAACTGCACCGGCCTGGACGATGGGCCCGATGCCTCCCGCCACCGCACCAGCGCCTACGACATTGCCCTCATGTCCCGGGAGCTCCTGAGATGCCATCCGGACATCACCCATTTCACCTCCATCTGGATGGATACCGTGCGGAATGGGACCTTCGGTCTGTCCAACACCAATAAGCTGGTACGGTTTTACCCCGGGGCCACAGGCCTGAAAACCGGATTTACCTCCGGAGCCGGATACTGTCTCTCCGCCTCCGCCAAGCGGGATGGCTTCGAGCTCATTGCCGTGGCTATGGGCTGCGAAAGCAGCAAGGTCCGAAACGCCGCCTGCAAGGCCATGCTGGACTATGGCTTCGCGGGCTACACCCTCTGCCAACCGGAGCTCAGCGAGGTGTCCCCCGTCCCGGTCCGCCTGGGGAAAACCAATCAGGTCCTTCCGAAGCTGGGGGAGACCCGGTCCCTGCTGCTGCCCAAAAGCAAAAAGGCCGGGCTCCGCCAGACCGTAGAGCTCTCCCAGGAGCTCATCGCCCCGGTGGAACAGGGGCAAAGCATCGGGAAGCTCTGCCTCTACAGCGGCCAGGAGCTGCTGCTGGAACTGCCGCTGGTGGCCGCCGAAGAGATTCCCAGGCTGACCTTGGGGGAGATCTATGTCCGGGTGCTGAAACGGGCGGCTATGGCGAAGACGTGACCCCTGCCTTCCCCTGGAGGAAGGTGCCGCCCCGACGGCGGATGAGAGGCGGCAGTGGGTCAGACCCTGTGCCGCCCCACACCCGTCCTGGCAGGGCCACCTTCCCGTAAGGAAAGGGTTTTTGTTTCGCCTTCATTGACAGGCAGAAACTCTCTGTGGTATAATTCTTTTACTCAGACGCACACCTCAAAAAGAGAGGAACGCTTATGGAACAAACCAGACTCCGGATTCTGTTTCTGGCCAATGTACCCTCCCCCTACCGGGTGGAGTTCTTCAACGTACTGGGCCGGGAATGTGACCTGACCGTTTTATATCAGCTGCACAGCTCCGCCGAGCGGGACAAAAAATGGACCGCTCAGGCGGACACCTGCTACGCCCAGGTCTACCTGAAGGGCCGGGCCACCTCTGTTGACAAAGCCCTGTGTCCCGGGGTGCTCCCCTGGCTGCAAAAGGATTGGGATGCCATTGTGATCTCCGGCAACACCTCCCCTACGGAGCTGCTGGCCATCGCCTGGTGCAAGCTCCGGGGGATTCCCTACTGCCTGGAGGCAGACGGGGCCTTCCCCGGCTCCGGCCGCGGCCTCAAGGAGCTCATCAAGACCCAGGCCGTCCGTGGGGCCGCCATGTATCTCTCCACCTGCCGGGAGCTGGACAAATACTACCTGCACTACGGAGCAGAGGCCCAGCGCATCCGACGGTATCGGTTCTCCTCCTTGGGAGAGGCAGATATTCTCCCCCGGTGCCCCAGCCGGGAGGAAAAGAACGCCATCCGGGGGGAACTGGGCATCCGGGAAGAGAAGGTGCTGCTGTCCATCGGCCAGTTTATCCCCCGCAAGGGCATTGATCTGCTGCTCCAGGCCGCCAACGGCATGGACAAGCGCATCGGCATCTACATCATCGGCGGCACCCCCACCGAGGAGTACCTGACCTTCGCCCGGGAAAACGACCTGACCAGTGTCCACTTCGTCCCCTTCCAGGAAAAGGAAGCCCTGAAGCGCTACTACATTGCGGCAGATGCCTTTGTCCTGCCCACCCGGGAGGACATCTGGGGTCTTGTGGTCAACGAAGCCATGGCCTTCGGCCTGGGTGTGGTCACCACGGACCGGTGTAACGCCGGGCTAGAGCTGATCCAAAACGGGAAAAACGGTTTCCTGGTGCCCACAGAGGATGTCCACGCCCTGCGGGAGGCCATTCTGGCCTGCCTGGTAGACAGCCGCGCCCTGGGTCAGGCCGCCCTGGAGACCATCCGGCCCTACACGGTCCAGACTATGGCCGCGGACCACATCACCCACCTGACAGAATTTTCCCACAAAGATTGAGGAATCGCGCCTCCAACTGCGTCCTGGCCGGTGTTCCGGCCAGGGTCCTCCGGGAAGGCACGGATTGGGTGCCGGAGGTGCTGTAATTACGTAAAATCCCGCCTGCTTCGTGGAAAACAGGCGGGATTTTTGGATTTTTTAGAACTTCACAGGCTTGATGTGCCAGATCTCATCGGCATACTGACGGATGGTACGGTCGGAGGAGAACTTGGAACCGGAGGCAATGTTCTCCAGGCACTTGCGGCCGAAGGCCAGCCGGTCCGCATAGTCGCGGTTGGCACGGAGCTTGGCATCGATATAGGATGCGTAGTCCAGCAGGACAAAGTAGTTGTCGGCCTTATGCCAGGACGCGCCATCCAGCAGCGCATGGTACAGCTCCCGCTGGGCATCGTCGGTGGGGACAGTGCCGTCCACCAGCGTGTCAATGGCACGGTGCAGGTGGCAGTCGGTGTCGTAAATGCCCCGGGCATAATAGCTGTCCTTTGCGGCGTTGATCTCCTGGACGGTGTGGCCGAAGATATACTCATTCTCCTGGCCAGCCTCCTGGGCGATCTCCACATTGGCACCGTCCAGGGTGCCCAGGGTCACAGCGCCGTTGAGCATCAGCTTCATGTTGCCGGTGCCGGAAGCCTCAGTGCCCGCAGGGGAGATCTGCTCGGAAATATCGGCAGCGGGGATAATATGCTCGGCGTAGGAGCAGTTGTAGTTCTGCACAAAGACCACCCGGAGCTTATTGGACACCTCGGGGTCGTTGTCGATCATCTTGGCGATCCGGTTGATATAGCGGATGATGGCCTTGGCCCGGGCATAGCCGGGGGCGGACTTGGCTCCGAAGATGAACACGGTGGGATGGAAGTCGGGCAGCTCGCCGTTCTTCAGGCGGAAATAGATATCCACAATGGACAGGGCGTTCATCAGCTGACGCTTGTACTCATGGAGCCGCTTGACCTGGATATCAAAGATGAAGTTGGGATCCAGCTGAGCACCTTCCTTCTCGGCGATGACCTTGCACAGCTGCTCCTTCTTCTCATGCTTAATGGTATTGAACTGGCGCACCATGTCGTCGTCGATCATGGGCTTCAGATCTGCCAGACGGTCCAGATCCTTCAGGAAGTCGCCGCCGATGCGGTACTTGAGGAGCTGGGTCAGCTCAGGGTTGCACAGGCCCATCCAGCGCCGGGGGGTCACACCGTTGGTCTTATTCTGGAATCGCTCCGGGAAGACCTGGTACCAGTCGTGGAACAGGTCGTCCTTCAGGATCTGGCTGTGGATCTCGGCCACGCCGTTGACATAGCTGCCAACGTAGACAGAGAGGTTCGCCATATGGGCGGTGTTGTCTTTGATGACGAAAAGGCCCGGGTGCTCCCGCTTCAGCTTCTCGTCAATGCGGCGGATGATGTCCACGATCTCGGGGACCACGGAGGACAGCAGATCCAGGGGCCACTTCTCGAGGGCCTCGGACATGACGGTATGGTTGGTGTAGGAGAAGGTCCGCTGGGCAATGGAGAAGCTCTGGTCGAAATCCATGCCCTCGGCCATCAGCAGCCGGATCAGCTCCGGGATGGACATGGCGGGATGGGTATCGTTCAGCTGCACGGCATAGTAGTCAGCGAAGCGGCTCAGGTCGTTGCCGTGGGCGCTCTTAAAGGTCCGCAGCATATCCTGGAGAGACGCGGAGGACAGGACGTACTGCTGCTTGATGCGCAGACGCTTGCCTTCCCAGGTGGAGTCGTTGGGGTACAGCACACGGGTGATGTCCTCAGCCTTGTTCTTCTGAGCCAGAGCCCGCAGATAATCCTGGTCGTTGAAGGCGGAGAAGTCCAGCTCCTCTTCGGCCTCGCACTGCCACAGCCGCAGGGTATTGATGTTGTTGGTGCCGTAGCCGATGATGGGCACATCGTAGGGAACGGCCAGCACGGTATGGTCCGGGAACTTGACCTTCACGGTGTGATTATACCGGCGGTAGGACCAGGGATCGCCGTACTTGGTCCAGTCATCGGCATTTTCCTTCTGGCTGCCCTGCTCATCGAAGCTCTGCTTAAACAGGCCGAACTTATACCGCAGGCCGTAGCCGGACAGGGGGATATCGCAGGAAGCGGCAGAATCCAGGAAGCAGGCAGCCAAGCGGCCCAGACCGCCGTTGCCCAGTGCCGCGTCCTCGATCTCTTCCAGGCAGCTCAGATCCACGCCCTTGGCGGCGAAAAGCTGCTTCATCTCGTCCAGAATGCCCAGGTTATACAAATTGGAATACACAAGCCGGCCGATCAGGTACTCAGCGGAGAAATAGTAGGCCTTCCGCTGCTGGAGCCGGGCAGATTTGCTGGCCTTCCAGTTGTCGGAGATGGCCATCATCACAGCCTCGCCCAGTGCCTCGTGGAGTTCCTGGGGAGTGGCCTCCTGCAAAGACACGTCGTAGGTGTACTTCAGCTGTGCTTCGGTCCACCGGAGGATGTTTGCGCAATCGTAATTCATTTTCAAACTCCAATCTCAAGCGGCTTGCTGCCGCTGTATGGTTATTCGGCGAAAATACGCCGTTTTCTTTTCGACAACGCTTCCGGCAATTCCGGAAGGTGCCTATACGATGGTCCAGGGTATAGATTAGCTTTTTTCTCTCCGTTTGTCAAGTGATTTCTGAGGATCCAAAGCCATTTTCGGCGCTGCAGAACCAATCTTTGTGGAAAATCTACACATTTTCAGGGGGTGTGTACGAAAAAGAAAACCCTCTCCCGGGAGAGGGCGGACCGGACAAAGTCCGGGACGCCTTCCCCAGGGGAAGGGATTTCTTAGGCTTTCTTCGCTTTTCGTTTCTTTCTTCTGGCAATGACCGCCAGGACCACCAGCACCGCCCCGGCGGCAATGGCCAGGGTCACCCACAGAGGGGTGGCATCGGCTGTCCTGCGGACCGCTACCCGGAAATCGTTGCCCTCTGCGGCAAAGACCAGATAGCTGCCGTCGGTACTGGCGTCTGTCTCCTGCCAGCCGCTGCCCGTATCCAGGAATACACGGTAATCCTTATTCTTGTCCGGCTTGCGCAGGTGGATGGTGTGGCTGGCCCGATGGTCCTCAGGGACCTGGACACTCCAGCCCTTTTCGCAGCCGCCGGGCAGGTCCTCCGTGATCGTCTGGGCGTAAAGGCTCTCCCCTTCCGGGAATTTCCCCTCAGCCAGGATCTCCGCCAGGCCGGTCTCGCCGGAATCGGCAGAGCCCTGAAGCTCCGTGTACTCGGCGGTGACCCGCTGGTCCGCCTGAACATGAACGGGATCCAGGTCCTTCCATACGCCGTTATAGCCCTCCTTGGCGGGGACCTCCGGGATCTCCCGGAGGGTCTTGTTGTACTCTACCTCCCGGCTCTCGGTGGCATCATCGGAGACGAAGGTAATGACCATCTTCTGGAAGGCGCCGGGCACATGGTCCAGAGCCATAAGTGCCCGATAGGTCACCGGCTCTGCCGCCTCCTGGTAGCTGATGCCGTCAATGCCAGCCAGCAAGTCGGACTCCACAAAGACGTTGTTTTCCGCGGTGCCGTCCTCGGTGAGCTTGCCCAGAATGGCACCCACATACTCTCCTTCGCAGGTGACAGTCACAAGGGACCGGCAGTCGGTGACCTCATCGGCCTCACCGGCAATGCCGCCCACCAGGCTCTTGCCCACCAGGCCGCATTTGGCCCAGCAGTCCCGGACCTCCGCCTGAGACAGGCCCACAATGCCGCCCACCCAGTTGGCATCCTCGGAATCCATATAGCCGTAGCCCTCGCAGGAGATGATGGCACCCAGGGTGCTCTTGCCGGCAATACCACCGGCCACCTGCTTCTTGGCCTGGACGGTGCCGTGATTCACGCACTTGTACACCAGGCCCCGGGTCTTTACCGAGAAGTTCAGGGACTTGTCCCCGATGGTGGACAGATCGTCCTCCGGGTCCAGGTCGTTTTCCCAGGACAGGGCACCTACGATGCCGCCGGCGTTGATGTCCGCGTTCACGTCACCGTAGTTCACGCAGTCCCGGATCTTACCGGCGGAATCCTCTTCCACATCCTCGCCGGATACATCCTCCGTCAGATTCTCATTGTCCTCCCGGCCGCTGAGGACGTTCACCACCCGGCTGATCTGGCTGCTCAGGTCCTGGATATCGTCCAGGATCGTATCCCCCTGGCCGGAGGCCGTATCCGCCAGGGAGCTCATGGCCTTGATGGTATCCGACAGGCTCTCACCTACCAGTCCGGCAGCGGCCCACATTTCGTCAAGGCCTTCTACATGGATACTCGGCACTTCGATATCCGGATAGCTCATGTCCGGGTCGATCTCCGTATCCGGGTCCGGCTTCACCACCGTAATATCCATCCCTTCGGAGATGACCTCCAGCAAATAGTTGATGGCCCCCACAAAGGTATTCGCGTTGTACTCCACCTTGCCCAAGCCGCTTTGAAGCGCGCTGTTCGCGCTGGCGGCATCGTTGGAGGTCCTGCTCAGGATATTGGACAGGGTCTTGGTCTCCTTTTCCAGCTTTTGCAGCGTATCCTCGCTGTACACCAGAACGTTATTGGGCTCCATCTGGCCCAGAATGCCGCCGCCCTCCTTCCGGGCCTGGACAAAGCCGAAGTTCTCGCACTCTGCCATAAAGCCGCTGCTGGAACCCGCCACACCGCCTACATTATAGCCGGTGTGCTGGTAGCCAACGTCACCCTCGTTTTTGCAGCCCCGGATGACGCCGCTGCTGGAACCCACCACGCCGCCAATATCGGAGCCGGAGATCTTGGTGTCCTCGGTGGTGAGCTTGGTAAAGGTGATGTCCTCCAGGTTGATGCTGTCGTCCGGGATCTGGGTGTTGACACTGGCCTTGTTGATGCAGCCTGTAACCACCCCCTCATTTTTGCCAACAACACCGCCTACCACCTTTGTGGCCCGGATATAGCCCTGGGAGGTGCAGGAGATGACGCGGCCGGTAACCGCGTTGTAGCCCACCAGGCCACCCACCTGATCGGTGGCCTCCAGGGTGCCGGAGAAGGTGACATTCTGGATGGAGCCGTTGTTGACTCCCACCACGCCGCCGATCCTGGTGGCGCTGCCGGTAGGCAGAACCTTGCCCACCACTTCCAGATTCATGATCTTGCCGTCCTTCTGAAGGTAGCGGAACAGGCCCTGGGCAGAGCCCTCTGCGTCGATCTTTACATTGGTGATTTTGTGGTTCCCGCCGTCGAAGATGCCGCCAAAGGTGGGGATCTCCAGGTTGGGATAGTCCGCCAGGGAAATATTGTCCGTCAGGGTCACCTTCAGGTTCCGGCTGGCGCTGTCCAGACGGCACCGCTTGGCAAGACTCACCAGGTCTTCTGCCGTGGCGATCTTCACCTCTTCATAGTGGGTGGGCTGGGTTTCCTCCCTGGTTTCCCCGGTCTGCTCCGTATCCTTCTTGGCCTCTGCCGCCTTGCTCTGCATCGGCAGGCTCAGGGCCAGGGTGGCTGCCAGCATCAGGCAGGCAAGCCGCGTCACATTCTTTTTCATTTCTGGCTTCCCTCCTCAATGGCAGGATGTTCTTCTATGGTTTCCAGGCTGTCCGTAGAGATGGCGGCGTTGATCTGGCCGGTGAGTACACCGTTGATCTCCGCGTCCACCATACCGCTGATGTAGCCTCTGACGCGGCCCTTGACCCGCATGGTGCCGGAGGCGGAGCGAACCTTCCGCTCCAGCTGGGGCATCTCGAAGCTGGTGCGCTCGATGACGGTATCACCCAGCACCAGGATCTGAGGCAGCACCGCCAGGACCAGCACCATGGAGATCACGGTGCCACGGCCCAGGCACTGGCCAATGGCAGCAATGACCGGGTTGGTGGTCATCCGCTCAATGAGCATACCGGCAGAGGCCAGGATGGTGCCGGAGGTGAAGATGGTGGGGAAGGAGCCGTTCAGGGCCTCGATAATGGCCTGCTTGGGGGGATACAGTCCCTTCATTTCCGTATAATGGCTGGAAATCACGATGGCATAGTCGATATTGGCGCCCATCTGAATGGAGTTGACGATCAGATAGCCCAGGAAGTATAGGGGCGTATTCTCAATCGTCGGGAAAGAGAAGTTGATCCAGATACTTCCCTGGATGACCATGATCAGCAGCACGGGAAGGCCCGCGGACTTGAAGGTGAACAGCAGGATCAGCATAACAAACAGGGCGGACAGGATGGAAATCAGCAGATTGTCTTCAATGAAAGAGGAGCTCAGATCCATGGCGCTGGTGGTGTTGCCCACCACATAGTAGTCGCCGTCGTAGTACTGCCCCACCAGGGCATGGATGTCATCGATCATCTGGAAGGTGGCATCGCTCTCTTCCGGCAGGTCCAGGTAGACCACCATCCGGCTATACTTGTCGCTTTGCAGCTGGAGCGTTGCCTGATCCAGCTGATCGAACAGATCATCCAGGTCATCCTGGATGTCACTGTCCAGTCGTACATTCCCCTTCTCCATCTGCTCCTTCAGGAACATAAACATATCGTACAGCGGCACCTCATAGGCCCCCACGCCGTTGATGAGCTCGCCGTACTGGCTTTTATCCGTGGCGTAGGCGGTATAGAGCAGCTTGCAGACCTCGTAGTTCAGTCCCGCCACCTCGGAAAACTGCCGGGGCGTCAGGGCATCGGTGAGCACATAGTCGTCGATAGCCTCAATGCTGGAAAGGCCCATGGTGCTTTTGACGTGGTTATCCTGGGCCAGGGTGTCCAGGATCTTCCCTTCCTTTTCATAGTCCCCGGCAGGCACAATGATGGCCACCATATTGCTGTTGCCGAAGGTAGACTTGATCTTCTGGGTGGCAATCTGCTTTTCGCTTTGCTTGACGGTGGTCAGGTCGGTGTAGGTATACACATAGGGGCACTTGTTGGCAAAGATGCAGGCCACGGCGGCAACCGCCACGAAAATCGGAGGGATGATGAAGCGGGTCTTTACGTCAAATTTTCCCACTGCCGTGATTTTGGGCAGGATCTCCTTGTGCTTGGTTTTGTCGATCAGGTTGCTGAAGAGCATCAGCAGTCCCGGCATCAGGGTAAATACAGACAGCAGGCTCAGCAGGATGGCCTTGATCAGCACAATGGCCATGTCGAGGCCGATGCCGAAGTGCATGAAGGCCAGCGCGCCCAAACCGGAGATGGTGGTCAGAGAGCTGGAGGATATCTCCGGGATGGCCTTGCTCAATGCCTCGATGCAGGCCTCCCGGGTGGGCAGGGTCACGTGCTCCGCGGAAAACCGGTGGCACAGGATGATGGCGTAGTCAATGGCCAAAGCCAGCTGCAGCACCACCGTCACGGAGTTGGAAATGAAGCTGATCTTGCCGCAGAGGAAGTTGGTGCCCATGTTCAGCAGGGCCGCCGCGCCGAAGGTCATGACCAACACCGGCACCTCCATATAGGCCTTGGAGGTCAAGGTCAGCACCACCACAATGACCACGGCAGCCACGGCAAAGATCGCCACAATTTCCTTGGCCAGGTCCGCGGAAGCGTCCTCCCCCACTGTGGTATCCACATAGACATCATAGTCTGCCAAAAGGCTATTGATGTTGTTCATTGCCTGGATGGCCCGGTCGTCCATCTCCTCCGCGTCGAAGGATACGTCGATGAGGGCAGAGGCCCCCCGGTAGTGGTCCTGGGTATTGTCAAAGGTCACCCGGGAAACGCCGTCGATGTCCTCGATCTGGTCTGCCAGGGCCTGGGCATTGGCAGGGGTGATGTTTGCGATCATCACTCTGGCCGAGCCGTAGGTGACGAAGTTGTCGTTCATCACCGTCAGGCCCTGGCGGGTCTCCGTGTCATCCGGCAGATAGGTGGTGATGTCGTTTTCCACCTCTACCCAGTTCCGGGAGAACAGGCTGAACACCAGAGCGACCACGTACAGCAGGAAAAACAGGTTTCGCTTGTCTACAATGAAGGCAGCAACCTTTTTCATCCCGCCGTTTTCTTCTTTTTCGTCCTTCTCATTTGCCATAGAATGTTTTTTCCTTTCCAGAGGGCAGCCAAACAGGCCCACTACCCCCTATGAATTTTTTTCATTAGAATAGCACAAAGCCGCAAATAAAAAAATAGGCAAAAGGGAGAATTTGTTTAGCCAAATTTTACGAATTCGTAAAGTTTGCGCAAGGCCCCCAAAATTCTTCCACCGGGAGAAAGGATTTGGGGCGGCGGAAATTTCCGCCGCCCCTTTCGTCGTCCCTTTGGGCTTATTTTCGAACCGTCAGGGTGAATTGCGCCTGAATGGGTTTGGCATCCGAGGCTGCGTTTTCCGGCTTTACGTCCAGAATCAGGGCGTACTTGCCGGGCTTCAGATTGGCAAAAGCTCCAGAAGGAACGGTAATCATCCCGGATTGGGTGTCAAACCTAACGCCACCGGCCGTCCTCACTGCCTCCCGAAGGGCGGCGGTGGTCTTGGCATTCAACGTAACGCCTGCCATTTTCGCCCCAGCCGGGCTGGCGACGGTGAACTTTTGTGTCAGATTCGTGGACTGGGTGGTGAACACCGTCCGGTTAGGCAGCTTTGCCAGCTTGAAGGCACTCTGGGTGACCTTGACACTCAGGACAGCACCGGTGATCTTCTGGCCGCAGGCCGTCAGAACCGGAGTCACCTTGTAGGTGGTCTTGGTGGAGTAATTCTCACCGGACTTTGCCAGGGTCAGATGAATCTTGCCCTTGGAATCCAGGCTGACGTGGAACAGATCCGCATTGTCGCCGGTCAGCTCCACCGCCGCAGGTGCGCCCAGGCAGTTCGTCAGCTTGGGGGTATAGACGATCTCGCTGTCCGGATTCAGCACATCCAGCTTACCCTTGGCGCTGAGCTTGAAGGCAGGTGCCTTGTCGTAGGTCTGGATTTTCAGGGTCAGGGGCATATCCAGCTCCGCACTGGGAGCGAGGCCGTTCATCCATAGCTTCAGGCCATTCAGCTGGAAGGTTCCGCCATTCATGGTGCTCTCCGTCAGGGTAACGGTAAGCTCTCCGGTACGGCTATCGTAGTTCACACCCTCCGGCCGGCTGGCAAAATACTGCAAGTGGTAATGCTCCGGGTCACTGACGCTCACCTTAACGGTAGCGGTTTCCTTTCCGGCCAGCCGTTTGTTCAGCTTCACGGTGGAAGAAGAAAGCTTGACGGTAGGAATCTTCTCTTCCACCTGGACGGTCAGCTTGCCGGGAATCTCATAGGCATCATCGCTGCCTGTTTCTATCTGCGCATAGTAAGCAATGGTATACTTACCCTTCGCGGGCATCGTCTGTCCATCCTTGGACTGGGCAAGAATCCGGGTTCCCTCGTAGCGCACGCGCAGTTTTTCCGGAACCGATTCAAAGCGTATGCCGGACACATTCAGATTTCCCTGGTTCAGGGTGACGCTTGCCGCAGCCTGCATCCAGGGGAATACCCGGTTCAACCTCAGCATGGTAGTGCTGAGCTTTATGGCAGGAGCCTTGCTGGTGACGGTGATCTTGTGGGTCAGCTTCACCGGCTTTTTCCAGGAACTGTCCTGGACATAGAAACTGACGGTGGTGTTTTTCGGCTCTTTCAGTTCTATCCGGACACGATTTCCGCTCAGCTGTACCTCTTCCACATTGGGATTCGCATCCCAGCCGGTAAGCTTCAAATCGCTGCCTTCGCCAATGAGCTGGGTGCTTGCGTTCAGGCCGCCGCCCAAGGCGGTATTCACCACAGAGGACGTGGAATTCTGGGTCAGTTTGGGCGCTTTGTTCTCCGTGGCGATGTTGATGGTCTTGGTCACAGGGGTGTTATAGCCCGCGAATGTAACGCTCAGAGTTGCTTTCGTGTTAGGCTTATCGGCTGTCATACCGGCTGTCGAGTAGTCAATCAGGCAGCGATTTCCTTCACTCCAGAACAGATTAAAATCCTCATTGAGCCGCGGTTCCACGCTCTCTATCTCACCGCCGGAGATCACCAGCATAGCCGAGCAGTCTTTATAGAACAGATTAACCTTCCCCTCCTGCTTCACGGTAAGCTTGGGCAAGGCCACCGTGACCTTCACGGTCAAATCGTAG
>ERZ1034691.268-NODE-268-length-42063-cov-15.265069_pt1 | contig 42063 bp, 38 predicted proteins | sample MGYA00520638_ERZ1034691 | MGnify/ENA primary metagenome ERZ1034691 (study PRJEB33766, sample SAMN09781763) | gut metagenome | biome: gut microbiome | host: Homo sapiens | place: Madagascar | study: EMG produced TPA metagenomics assembly of the PRJNA485056 data... | reverse complement strand
AACTTCTTTTTCAGGCTGGAAACCTCCATATCGCAGACGCTTTTGCTGGGACGCATCTTGGCAGCGGCGCCGATGAGACCCGTGAGCTCGTCAGTGGCGAAGAGAATTTTTTCCATCTGCTCCGTGGGCTCCACATCGCAGCAGATGCCGTAGCCGTGGGAGCAGATGGCGTGGACCATCTCCGGCTCCGCGTTGATCTCTGCCAGAACCCGGGGAGCCTCCAGGCAGTGTTTTTCCGGCCACCGCTCAAAATCCACATCGTGAAGCAATCCGACTATGCCCCAAAAGTCTGGATCTTCTCCGGTTTCCTGAGCGAAGTAGCGCATGACACCCTCAACGGTAAGGCCGTGGAGAATGTGAAAGGGTTCCTGATTGTACTTTTGCAGCAGGGCCAAGGCCTGACTGCGGGTGACGGCTGTTTTCATGAGAAAGCCTCCTTACAAATTTATCCATTATTTTACGGTGTTCTTGTGGGATTGTCAATCTTGAAATCTTCATAAAAACAGGCTATCATACCCATAAGAGGTGATACCATGGCAAACATTCTGGACTACGTGGCCTGGCGGGGAGACCTGCCCTTTTCTCTGGATGGCCCCAACGAGGTGGATGCGCTGATTTTCTCTGCCCTGAGCTATATTCCTTTCCGGGGGAGGGTATTGGAAAATCCAACTGCGCCCATCTCCCTGAAGGAAGCGGCGGAAGACTTCTTTGCTTCGCCGGAGCCCATTGGCTATGTACGGCCGGACTATGACCTGGCCCTGCTGCGTGCCGCCGGAGAGAGCCGCCGGTTCGGCTCTGTAGACGTTTGGAACTACCGGGAGATTTTCAATCCCGCACGGGATACCCAATTTGCCGCGGTAACTTTTTTACTGTCGGATGGCAGCCTTTTTGTCTCTTTCCGAGGTACAGACAATACATTGGTGGGATGGAAAGAGGATTTCAGTATGTGTTTCCGCCAAGAGATCCCATCCCAGCGCCTTGCCAAGGAATACCTGCTGGAAATGATGGTGACCCATAGGGGAATGGTCCGGGTCAGCGGTCATTCTAAGGGCGGAAATGTGGCGGTGTACGCTGTGTCTCAGCTGCCGCCAGTACTCCGGAGCAGGGTGCAGGAAGTTTATAACCAGGACGGCCCCGGTTTTCCGGAGGAATTCCTGGAAGATCCAGGGTACAACGCAATCCTGCCCATACTTCATACCCAGGTGCCCCAGGGCAGCATGATCGGCATGATCCTCTATCACCTGGAGCCCCTGACAGTGGTGCAAAGTGTTGGCTCCGGCATTATGCAGCATGATGCCTTCACCTGGGAAGTAATGGGCACCAGACTCACCCCGGCAAAAACATTAAGCGGGAACGCAATATTCCTGAGGCAAACCGTTGATATCTGGCTGAAGGGAACCGACGTGGATACCCGGGTGCGGATGGTCAATATGCTCTTTGATCTGCTGACCTCCAATGACGCGGAGTTGACAGGGGATATTTTCCAGCCTAAAAATCTGGTTTCCTATATCAGCCGTCTGCGTTCCTCTGAGCTGTTCCGCAAATATCTGGCAGAGGACCTTTCCAGCCTCTTCCAGGCGGCGAAAAAAGCCAGACTGCAGATGAGCAGGGAAGAGAAGGGCCAAAAGCCGCTGACGAAATAGACAAAACGGTAACAGAAATTGAACCGATTTTGCACAGATTCGCCCCTTGCTTTTTCTTGCCCGTTGGCATAAAATCAGCTGTAGAATTGCGTAAATATGTATTTGAAAGGAATGTTTCCAATGGCCCTATTGAATGTCCCGGAAATCTTTGGCAGCGATGTATTTAACGAGGCGGTCATGAAACAGCGGCTTCCCGTGGAAATCTATAAAGCCTGGGAGACCTGTATCCAGACCGGTTCCAGTCTGCCGCTGGATGTAGCCAACGAAATTGCGGAAGCTATGAAGATTTGGGCCCTGGAGAAGGGGGCTACCCACTATACTCACTGGTTCCAGCCCATGACCGGCATCACCGCCGAAAAGCACGACTCCTTTATTTCTCCCACCGGCGATGGGCGCGTCATCATGGAGTTTTCCGGCAAGGAACTGGTTCGTGGCGAGCCAGACGCCAGTTCCTTTCCTTCCGGCGGCCTGAGGGCAACCTTCGAGGCACGGGGCTACACCGCCTGGGACCCTACGGCCTGTGCCTTTGTCAAGGATAGCAGCCTGTACATCCCTACCATGTTTTTCTCCTACACCGGGGACTCCCTGGATAAGAAAACCCCTCTGCTGCGGTCTTTAGAGGAGATCTCTCGGGAGGCCATCCGCATTTTGCGGCTTTTCGGCGACACCGAGACGCAGCGGATCATCACCTGCGTAGGCGCGGAGCAGGAATATTTTCTGCTGCCTAAGGACCTGTACGCCCAACGGGAGGATCTGCGGCTTACAGGCCGGACCCTCTTCGGCGCGTCCGCTCCCAAGGGTCAGGAGCTGGACGACCATTACTTTGCCGCAATCCGGACCAGAGTCTCTGAGTTTATGCAGGATTTGGACGAGCAGCTGTGGCGGCTGGGCATCCTCTCCAAAACCAAGCACAATGAGGGGGCCCCCTGTCAGCACGAGTTAGCCCCCATTTACACCGATGCCAACAAGGCCTGCGACGATAACCAGCTCATCATGCGCACCATGAAAAAATGCGCTGCCAAGCACAATCTGGTGTGCCTGCTTCACGAGAAGCCTTTTGCCGGTGTCAACGGCTCCGGCAAGCACAACAACTGGTCCCTCTCTACGGACACTGGCAAAAACCTCTTCAGCCCAGGCAAAACTCCCCGGCAGAACGCCCAATTTTTGGTGTTCCTGGCGGCCTTTATTCAGGGCATTGACGAGTATCAGGAGTTCCTGCGCTGCACGGTTGCTTCTGCCAGCAACGACACCCGGCTGGGTGCCAACGAGGCACCTCCCGCCATTGTCTCTATCTTCCTGGGAGAAGAGCTGGACGGGGTGGTCCGGTCCATTATCGATGGCACCAACTATACGGAGCCCGAGAAGAGCCTGCTGCGTATCGGCGTAGATGTGATGCCCGCTATCCCAAAGGATACCACAGATCGGAACCGGACCAGTCCTCTGGCCTTTACCGGCAACAAGTTCGAACTGCGAATGCTCGGCTCCTCTCAGTCCATCGCCGGGCCCAACATCGCGCTGAATACCATAATGGCCGAAGAGCTGGGCCGCTTTGCCGATGAATTGGAAAAGGCAGAGGATTTTGACTCCGCCTTGCAAAAGCTGGTGAGCAAGGCGCTGAAAGACCACAGACGCATTATCTTCGACGGAAACGGCTACTCTGAGGAGTGGAAGCAGGAGGCCGCAAGAAGGGGACTGAGCAATCTGTCTTCTACGGCAGAGGCCATGCGGGCCTATCTGAGCCAGAAAAATATTGATCTTGTCACCCGTCATGGGGTCTTTACGGAAACTGAGTTCCGGGCCCGCCACGCCATCTACCTGGATGACTACCGGAAGAAGGTCAATATCGAGGCCCGGACCATGGTCGATATGGCCGTTCAGCAGATCCTGCCCGCCGCTATGGGCTACACAGATGCCCTCTGCGGTGGCGTGGCCTCCAAGAAGTCTCTGGGGGTCTCCTGCCGGGGAGAAATGGCCCTGATTCAGAAGCTCTCTGCCGCCTGCGATGTCGCTTATGATACCGTGGAACGGCTGAAGGATGCCTTGGCCCACACCCCAACCGACGAAGAATCCGCTGCCGATCACTGCCACAGCGTCATTGTCCCCTTGATGGCCGAGCTTCGGACTCAGGCGGACATTCTGGAGAAAAATACGGCCAAGGCCTATTGGCCTTACCCGACGTATTCCGATTTGCTGTTCTACTGATCGTAAAATACCGCCGTCTCCTGTGATGGGGAGACGGCGGTATTGCTATAGGCTATAGATTATCTCTTTCTGCCCTTCTTATGGTTCTGTACCGGTGGCAGCGTCCGGATGGGACCTTCTTTCAGCACCACAGCGGTACGGGCGGGAAGGTACAAGGAGATGTGGGAGTTCCCCTTTTTGTCTACAATAGCAGGGTAGGGGGCAGAACCGATGAGGCCGCTGCCGCCGTATTTGGGGTCGTCGGTGTTCAGGACGATGGTGTAATCGGCAATATGGGGCAGACTCACCTTCACCCCGGTGAAGGACTGAGTAGGATTGAAGTTGAAGGCGAACATAAGTCCCTGGCGGTAGAAGACCAGAACCTTCTTGGCGCTGTCGTTTAAGCGCAGGTCTCCGAAGCGCATCTGGAAGAGGTTCACGCTCTTGGCCAGACCGATCATATCCTGATCGAATTCGCCCAGCCACTGATACTTTAGATATCCATTGTCCCGTAGGCTCCACTGACGGCGGCAATAGTGGAAACTCCAGCCGTTGCCCTCCCGGGGGAAGTCGATCCATTCGGGGTGGCCGAACTCATTGCCCATAAAGTTCAGGTAGGCCTCGCCGCCACCTCCCAGGGTGAAGAGCCGCGCCATCTTGTGCAGGGCAATGGCCCGGTCGATAACAGGATTGTGTGTAGCCTTGTCCATGTCCGTATACATGGCGGCATCCGCCAGACGGAAAATCAGGGTTTTGTCGCCCACCAGCGCCTGGTCGTGGCTTTCCACATAGGCGACTGTATTCTCTCCGGGGCGGCGCATACACATGCTGCACCACATACCAAAGATGTCCCAGTCTTCGTCACGCAGGTCCCTTACGGCGTGAACCCACATATCCGGCAGCCCCATACCCAGCCGATAGTCGAATCCGATGCCGCCATCAGCAATGGGCAAGCACATACCGGGCATGCCGGACATATCTTCGGCAATGGTCACAGCCATAGGATTCACCTGACGGACCATCTGGTTGGCCAACTGCAGATAGGTGATGGCCTCTGTATGGGTATTGTAGGAGAAATACTTGTCGTTGGTGTTGAAGTCCGTGCCCAGGCCGTGGTCGTGGTAGAGCATGGAGGTGACACCATCGAAGCGGAAGCCGTCAAAGTGGTACTCGGTCATCCAGAATTTCAGATTACTCAGCAGGAAGTGGATGACGCCGGTCTTGCCGTAGTCAAAGCACTTGGTGTCCCAGGCCGGGTGATCGCCTTTAGGGCCGTCGTGGAAGAACTGCCAAGTGGTGCCGTCGAACATATTGATGCCCTCGGTGGTGTTCTTTACGGCGTGGGAGTGCACAACGTCCAGCAGGACAGCCAGGCCCATCTCATGGGCCTTATTCACCAGGTATTTCAGATCATCAGGCTTTCCGAACCAGCTGGAGGCAGCGTAGAAATTGGCCACCTGGTAGCCAAAACTACCATAATAGGGATGCTCCATAATGGCCATGAGCTGGACGGTGTTGTAACCCGCTCGCTTGATCCGGGGCAGCACCAAGTCTGCAAACTCCCGGTAGGTGCCAACTTTTCCTTCCTCTTGAGCCATGCCCACGTGGGCCTCGTAAATAAACAGAGAATCCTCCCGGCGGAAATTACGGTCTGTCCAATGGAAAATCTTTCGGTCGTCTGTGACCTGGCAGACCCATTCCACGCTGCCCTCCTCCTGAACAACGCGGCGGGCGTAGAGGGGAATGTGCCAGGTGCGCTGCATGAAGGCATCTACCACAGTCTTGACCTTGCAGCCTTCCCACAGAGCGTCGTCACCTGGCAGAAAAATCTCCCAGTTGCCGTTGCCAATGGGGGTCAGGGGATGGGAGGTAGGATCCCAATTGTTGAATTCTCCGCTTAAGTACAGCTGGTAGGCGCTGGGGGCCCACTCCCGGTAGTACCATCCACCGTCCACATGATGGAAGCCAAAGTATTCAGCACCGCTGGCAAAATCGCTGAGACTCTGCCCCTTTGAAAGGATCCTGTTTTGTGTGTCCTGGTACAGTCGCATCCGCAGATCAATGTCTCCGGCGAAGTCCTTTAGTTGGGGATTCAGCTCCAGAATTCGATACATAGTGAATAGCTCCTCTCAAAAGCCAGGGCAATTTTGCATAGTCCGAGCCTTTTCTTTATGCGTCAATTGTAGAATATAGACAGCATTCTGTCAACTGTCAAATTGAAGGGTTTGTTTAATATTCCCACAGTCGCTTTTTTATTTCTCTGTCCCGGTTGAATATTCCATCCGTCTGGTGTATAATGAACCGAAACACAAATAATGGGGGGCAGGACTTGAAAAGAAACAACATTGGGCAGAAAATCGGTGCCGGCGCTCTGGTCCTGTTGGCCGCAGTTTTGGCAATCCGGGCCCTATATGGATTCTGCTGGTCAGATGAGAGCTTCTACCTGACTTTCGCCCAGCGGCTGTGGAACGGGCAGAAACTCATTCTGGACGAGTGGCACCCGGTGCAATTCTACAGTGTGATCTTCTACCCGGTGCTGTCTGCTTATCGGGCCGTCAAGGGCACCGAGGGGATATATCTCTTTGCCAGATTCTTTTACCTGCTTCTGGCCTTGGGTGTCAGTGAACTGGTTTTTTTTACCTTTTTAAAAGAGGCAGGGATCGTCGCCAGCTTTCTCTGTGCCGCCTCGGTGCTGGCTTATTCCCGGGGAAATATCTGGGGCCTCAGCTACTACAATCTCTTCCTGCTGCTGGTGCTGACAGCCCTGTGCCTGGCGGTCCGTGGCAAGGAAAAGAGGCTATTGAATGTTCTTGCCGGGGTGTGCCTGGGTTTTTCCGTGCTGTGCGTACCCTATTTTGCTATTTTTGTGGTGCCTGCTTTGATTTGGGGACTTTTGAAAAAGGAAACCCGGGTCCAGGCCCTTTGGATGGCCGTGGGCATTGCTCTTTCCGCCGCCTATTTTCTCCTGCTGTTTTTGCCAAAGGACCTGGGAGCGGTGGTCGACAGTCTGAAAACCATCCTGTCAGACCCGGAGCATAGCTCCGGCCCGGCGGCAAATTTCGTAGCTGCTGTGGAAGATGTGCGGCTTATTTACTTGCGGGATATGCTGTTGTCATGCTTCTGCGCCGCTCTTCTCTGGGCTGCCCGGAAGTGGCTGCCGGGGAAGGCCTGGGCAGAAATTCCGGCCTTTTTATTGATGTGCCTGGGGGCGCTCTATTCCTTCTGGCGTTGTCGGAAAGGGGAGACGGGGTTTGCTGCCTACAGCTTCTGCATTTACGCACTGGCTTTGTTCCGGTGGGATGACTCCCAGAAATTGGATCTGCTCTTGCGGCGGGTGGGGGCCGCCATGGCTGCGGCTATGGCCATGAGCTCCAATACCGAGGCAATTGGCTTTACGGTGGGCCTGTGTGTCTACGCTATGGGCCTGATTTTGCCGCTGAGCGGAGCACAGAAGAGAAGCCGGAGGGTTGTACTGGTCCTGGCCTGTCTCATGGTGGGCATAACCTTTTGCAGCCGGGTCACCGCCGTCTTTCGGGACGGCCCCTTGGATACCCTGACGGAAAACCTGGAGGCAGGACCCGCCGCCGGGATCCGCACCACCGCAGAGAGCAAGGAGCAGTATCATCAGGTTCTGGATATGATTCAGGACCTGGAAGAAAAATATGGGTCAAAAAATCCCGTCTTCTTTACCAAGCTCTTGCCTTGGGGGTATCTCGCCTGTGACTTTTCCTGCGGCGCTCCCACCGCCTGGCGGACAGAACTCAATAGCCCACGGCTGGAAGACTATTACGAAAGCCACCCAGATTCCATTCCCACGATTGTTGTAGTCCTAAACCCGGAAATTGGCAGAAATCCGGACCCGAATATGGTTGCCCCCAACGAAAACACCTTAGAGGGCTGGCTCTGGGACTATATGCAAGCCCATTCCTACACCGAAATCAGATATTCCTGCGCCCGGGTGTACGTCTCTCCGGACGCGGTTTGAGAGGAGAACCATCATGCAGCCTGTACTTTATATTGTCATTCCCTGTTACAACGAAGAAAAGGTGCTGCCCATCACGGCGCCTATGTTCCTGAAGAAGATCCAGGGTCTGTCCGCCGCCGGGAAAATCTCCCAAGACAGCCGGGTTCTCTTCGTTAACGACGGCTCGAAGGACAATACCTGGAGCATCATCAAAGACCTTTCCAAGGCAGATCCTCACTACATTGGCATCTGCCAGAGCCGGAACCGGGGCCATCAGAATGCCGTTCTGGCGGGACTTATGGAGGCCAAGGACAAGTGCGATATCACCATCTCCATTGACTGTGACGGCCAGGACGATATCAACGCCATGGATGCCATGGTGGATGCCTACTTAGACGGCTGCGAGGTGGTCTACGGCGTCCGCAGCAAGCGGGACACAGACACTTTCTTCAAGCGCTTTACCGCCGAGGGCTTCTACAAGCTGATGAACTGGATGGGGGCAGAAGTGGTCTTCAATCACGCTGACTACCGCCTGATCAGCAGCCGGGTCCTCCAGGAGTTCGCCAACTTTAAAGAAGTGAATATCTTCCTCCGGGGCATGATCCCCCTGGTGGGCTTTAAGAGCACCTCTGTCTACTACGAGCGGGCAGAGCGCATCGCCGGGGAGAGTCACTATCCTCTGAAAAAGATGCTGGCCCTGGCCTTCGACGGCATCACCAGCCTCTCCGTCAAACCAATCCGGATGATCACCGGTTTCGGTGTGACCGTATCCATCCTCAGCTTCATCGGTGTTCTCTGGGCCCTCATCTCCCAGCTCACCGGCTCCACCGTCAGCGGCTGGGCCTCCACCATGTGTGTCATTTGCTTCATGGGTGGCGTCCAGCTGGTGTGCTTGGGTGTGATCGGCGAGTATGTGGGGAAAATCTACATGGAAACCAAGCGCCGGCCTCGGTATATTATCAGTGAACGGACTTGGGAAGACGAGAAGAAATAAACGATACCGCCTCGGGCACTAAAAAAGTCCGGGGCGGTTCGTTTTTCGAAAAATAAAGAAAAAGCGTTAGGTTCCCGGCACCAAATCCTTCTATAAGGGTGAAGGACAAAACACAGGAGGTGCAAGCAATGAATGACAACGAAATCATACAGCTGTTCTTCACCCGAAACGAGGATGCCATCCAGCAAACGGCTGACCGGTATGGGGCAAGTCTGACGCGACTTTCGGAGAACATTCTCAGGAACCGGGAGGATGCCCAGGAGTGCGTCAACGATACCTACCTGAAAGCCTGGGATACGATCCCGCCCACAAGGCCAAAGCGTTTTTTTACCTACTTAGCAAAAATCTGCCGCTATTCCGCCTTTGACCGTCTGGACTGGAACAACGCCGCAAAGCGCAAGGCAGAGGTCGTTGCTCTGACCCAGGAGATGGAGGAATGCATCCCCGGCACCTGGCTGGAGGAAGAACTGACAAACGCGGAAATCAGTTCCCTGATTGGGGACTTCCTTCGGAAGCAGCCAGCGGATACCCGGATGATTTTCGTCCGGCGGTACTGGTACGGCGACAGCGTCAGTGAAATTGCGCTCCGCTATGAAATCAGTCAGAACGCCGTCATGATGCGGCTGTCCAGGACCAGAGGAAAACTGGCAGCATACCTAAAAAAGGAGGGAATTCGGGTATGACAGGGAAAGACTTATTGAAGGGCATCCAGAATCTGGATGGGGAGTTCATTGAGGAAGCAGAGTTCGGCGTTTTTCCGAAGAGTAAGCCAAAAAGCTTCAGGAAGAAAAAGTTTCTGCTGCTTTTGGCGGCGGTGCTGGTGCTTCTTGCCACCCTGACTGCGGCAACCATTTATACTCGTTGGTCCGCCACCATGCAGTACGGAAATCACGGCGGCGCACAGCCTTCGGAGCAGCTCAAGAGGCAGGCGGATCAAAGCGGGCTGGTTGTGGTGCCTACTGAGGAAAAGGATGGAGAACAAAAGACAATTTCTGCAACGGACAATGGCATTACGGTAACGCTTATCCAGACTGTCATGGATGAAAACGGCGGCAAAGCTGTTTTCCGCATTCAAGGGCTGAAATTAGAAGAGGGGCAGGCACCCTGGGCCTGGTATGATTACCTGATTGACGGAAAGGATTGGACACAGCTGCATATCAGCGGCGGCTCACAGTTCTTTAACGGCATTGTAATGGATGACGCAGGCAATCCGGTATACGCAAAGAATGGAAAACCCATTGTGGATAGCCCGGAAAAAGGCTGGATCCCAGAGTATCAGCTGGCCGACGGAAGCATCGAATTCAGCGTAGACTTTTCTTGGACCGGGGTCGATGTGTTTGGAAAGGAAATGGTCTTCACCTTTACAGGCTTCGGCATTCAGGGCGAAAAATTTGAGGACGAGGACATTATGACCCATCCCGGTGTCTGGGAACTGCGTTGGACATTGGAGGGCAGTACCCAGGCACCCCGGAAATGGACGCCTAACGCTAAAATCGGAGACTGGGATCTGACACTGGTAGAAGCAGAAATCGGCCAGTACAGTACAAAAATGACTTACCGGCCAGGGGAACAGTACCAGGATATGAACGATTTCACAGAGAAAACTGGCTGGTACCCAGCCCCCACAAGTTTCCGATTGAAGGATGGAACCGACGTGAAGCCCCAGGGCGGTAGTGGAGGAGGCTCCTGGGATTCTGATACCCGTTTGGGCACAGAGGTGTATAGCTGCTGGACGAACGTCCTGGACCCTGACCAGATTGTAGGCGTATCCTTCTATTCCGGCTATGAGCTGAACGACCAGGGCTATCGGGTGAAAAAACCCTATTACTATATTCCCCTGGAATAGCAAAAATAGAGGGATCCAGAAAAGATGTATCTTCCAGCTTTTCGTGCCCCTGCCTTTTCCATTGAGGTGTGAAAAAAGGAGAGGGTTAGTCCTCTCCTAAGATCTCCTTGGCAATATAAATGGGGCGGTTTTTGCTTTGCTCGAAGTCCCGGCCCACATACTCTCCGATGATGCCGATGCAGAAGAGCTGGATGCCGGAAAACAGCAGCAGCAGCACAATAATGGTGGCGTAGCCAGGAACGGCAATGCCCTTGGTCAGTTTTTCGATGATCACGCAGATGAGATAGAGGATCGCCGCAATACCCGTCACTGTGCCGCAAAGGGTGGCCAGACGCAGAGGCGCCGTGGAAAAGCCGATGATCCCCTCCATGGCATAGGAGAAGAGCTTCCAGAAATTCCACTTGGTTGTGCCGTTGGCCCGGGGACAGGCGGTGTAGGGGATGAAGGCGGTGCTGTAGCCTACCCAGGCAAAAATTCCCTTAGAGAACCGATGGTATTCCCCCATGGCGAGAATACTGTCCCGGACACTGCGGCGAAAGGTCCGGAAGTCGCTGGCGTCTGGTTGCAGGGGCACCTTGGAAAGGTGATTGATGATCTTATAGAAGCTCTTTTTGAAGAAGGACAGGACCTTGCCCTCTCCACGGCGGTCCTGGTAGGCAGCTACCACATCTACCTCCGGTTTTTCCTCCAGAATGGCAACCATATCCTTGACGATTTCCGGCCGCTGCTGTAGGTCCGCGTCGATGATGCAGATATAATCTCCCGTAGCATGCTCCAGCCCGGCATATATCCCGGACTCCTTCCCAAAATTCCGGGAGAAGGACACCACCTTTACTTCGCAGTCCTTCCGGCCGTAGATCTTCTTCAAATTGTGTAAGGTGGCATCCCGGCTGCCATCATCAATGTAGACGATTTCCAAGGGCAGACCGGACAGGGCCGCCACAGCCGCCTCATGAAAGGGAATCACATTTTCACCTTCGTTGTAGCAGGGGACCACCAGGGATAGCTTCGCCATAGCATTACGCTCCAATATATAGAAAAGATGGTGCTATTATACCTGCTTGAAACCGACTCGTCAAGACCAAAGCAAAAAACCCTTGACAAACCTTTGAAACCCGGTTAGAATACCCCATATATGCAAACACATGGAACGGGAGGTTCCGCCTGAATTTCCGTTGAAGAGAGCACATGGTTGGTGAGAATGGGCACGGAATAAGCGGATGGTCGCCCGGGAGTGGACTGCCTGAATGGGAGTAGGGCAGTACGGGTCAGCCCGTTACAGCCTTCGAGTGCCCGTTTTTTCGGGAATTCAGGTGGTACCGCGGAAAGCTTTTCGCCCTGGGTAATTTGCCCAGGGCGTTTTTTTCATGGAAAGGAGATCATATATGGCAAAAGAACTGAACAAGGTCTACGACCCTAAGGCCGTGGAATCCGAAATTTATAAGATGTGGGAGGAGGGCGGCTATTTCCACGCCGAGCGGGACGAGAGCAAAAAGCCCTTCACCATTGTCATGCCGCCTCCCAACGTCACCGGCCAGCTCCACATGGGCCACGCCATGGACGCAACCCTACAGGACAGCATCATCCGCTTCAAGCGGATGCAGGGCTACAACGCCCTGTGGATCCCAGGCGTGGACCACGCCGGCATTGCTACCCAGATCAAGGTGGAGGAAGAGCTGCGCAAAGAGGGGCTGACTCGGTATGATCTGGGCCGGGACAAGTTCCTGGAGCGGGTGTGGGACTGGAAAAACCGGTTCGGTAATCGGATCGTGGAGCAGCAAAAGAAACTGGGTGCCAGCTGCGACTGGGACCGGGCTCGCTTTACCATGGACGAAGGCTGCTCCAAGGCCGTCCGGGAGGTTTTTGTCTCCCTGTATGAGAAGGGCCTCATCTACAAGGGCAGCCGGATCATCAATTGGTGCCCCCACTGTGTTACCGCGCTGAGTGACGCAGAGGTTGAGTATGTGGATAAGCCCGGCCATCTGTGGCATATTCGTTACCCTCTGGAGGACGGCTCCGGAGAGGTTGTGGTGGCGACTACCCGGCCTGAGACCATGCTGGGTGACTCCGGCGTCTGCGTCAACCCCAACGACGATCGATACAGATCCATTGTGGGCAAGAATGTGATCCTGCCCCTGCTGAATAAGCCCATCCCTGTAGTGGCCGATGACTATGCAGAAATGGAATTCGGCACCGGCTGCGTGAAGATGACGCCCGCCCATGATCCCAACGACTTTGAGGTGGGCCTGCGGCATAACCTGGAGGTCATCCGGGTGCTGGACGACGAGGGCAAGGTCAACTCCTTGGGCGGTAAGTACGAAGGCATGGACCGGTACGAGGCCCGGAAAGCCATTGTGGCTGACCTGGAGGCACAGGGCTATCTCGTCAAAGTGGAGGACTACTCTCACAACGTGGGCACCTGCTACCGCTGCCACAACGATGTAGAGCCCATCATCTCCGCCCAGTGGTTCGTGAAGATGAAGCCTCTGGCCGAGGAGGCCATCCGGGTAGTGAAGGATGGGGAGACCAAGTTTGTCCCAGACCGGTTCACAAAGACCTACCTGAACTGGATGGAAAACGTTCGGGATTGGTGCATTTCCCGTCAGCTGTGGTGGGGCCACCAAATTCCTGCCTGGACCTGCGCCGACTGCGGCCACATCACCGTGTCCCGGGAGGATGCCTGCAAGTGTGAAAAGTGCGGCAGTGCAAATATTGAGCGGGACCCCGACGTACTGGATACCTGGTTCTCTTCCGCCCTGTGGCCCTTCGAGACCTTGGGCTGGCCCGAAAAGACGCCGGACCTGGACTACTTCTATCCCACGGATGTACTGGTCACGGGCTATGACATCATCTTCTTCTGGGTGGCCCGGATGATCTTCTCCGGTTGTGAGCACACCGGCAGGACTCCCTTCCACACCGTGCTGATCCACGGCCTGGTCCGGGACGATAAGGGCCGGAAAATGAGCAAATCCCTGGGCAACGGCATTGACCCCCTGGAGATGATCGATCAATACGGCTGTGATGCTCTGCGGATGAACATGGTCACCAGCAACTCTCCCGGCAACGATATGCGCTTCTATGTGGAGCGGTGTGAGGCCATGCGGAACTTTGCCAATAAGCTTTGGAACGCTTCCCGGTACGTCATGATGAACCTGGGAGAGGACTTTGTCCCCGGTTTGCCGGAGAATCTGGAAATTGCCGACAAGTGGGTACTGTCCAAGCTCAACACCCTCATTTCCGAAGTCACCGAGAACATGGAGCACTACGAGCTTGGCATTGCCGTCCAGAAGATCTACGACTTCATCTGGGACACCTACTGCGACTGGTATATCGAACTGACCAAGGCCAGACTCTACAGCGAGGAGGCGGACCGGAAGCAGACCGCTCTGCAGGTGCTGGTATACGTATTGGATCAGACCCTGCGTCTGCTGCATCCCTTCATGCCCTATATCACTGAGGAAATCTGGCAGAGCTTGCCCCACGAGGGCAAGGCCCTGATCGTGGCTAAGTGGCCTGTGACCTCTGAGGCGCTGAGCTTCAAGGAAGAGGAGGCCCATATGGAGTCCGTCATGAACGCCATCCGGGCCATCCGGAACCGCCGGGCGGAAATGAACGTGCCTCCCTCCAAGAAGGCCACCTTGTATGTGCTGACCTCTAAGCCCCAGATTTTCACGGAAGGCGAGGGCTTCATCCAGAGACTGGCTTATGCCGACCGGGTGGAGCTGCTGGAGTCCGAACCCGCCAACCTGGACGGCATGGTCACCTGTGCCACTGCAGATGCCAAGCTGTTTATCCCCATGGGCCAGCTGGTGGACATCGCCAAGGAGCTGGAGCGCATCACCAAGGAGTTGGATAAGGCCAGAAAGAACCTGGCTTCCATTCAAGGGAAGCTCTCCAACGAGAAGTTCACCGCCCGCGCCCCCGAGGCTGTCGTAAATGCCGAGCGGGAGAAAGCCAAGAAGGCGGCAGACCTGATTGCCAGTCTGGAAGAAAGCGAAGCAGCACTGAAGAAAAATCTGTGATTTCTGATCCCGGCGGAAAATTCCGCCGGGATTTTCAAGACGCAACTTGGCAAACCAGAAAAATTCATGATAGACTGAATGAAATGATATCGATTTCCTTCTGAAAGGATGCCCTTTCAGGAGGATTTTTTTATTTTGGGGCCTGTTCCGACACAAAACGTGGAAAAGGAAAGCTATACTGAAAGCAGTCAAACAAAAAGGAGGAATACCCCATGCACTTTACCAGTTTCCAGGAAGGGGATAAACTGACCATTGCCCTGACCGGAGAAATTGACCACCATTGCGCCAAAGCCTATATCCAGGTGATCACGGCAAAAATCGAGACCTATACGCCGGAAATCTGTGTGTTGGATTTTCGGGATGTGACCTTTGTAGATTCTTCCGGCATTGCTGTGGTCATCAATGCCCTGCGCAATATGACACAAATCGAAGGCAGACTCTTGCTCACCGGCATTGCGCCTCAGCCCATGCGGGTGTTTCGGGCCTCCGGGTTGGACAAGCTTGTGGAAATACGGGAGGCAGTATCATGAAATTTGACAACTACATGATTTTGGAGTTTCCCAGCAAATCCTGTAACGAGGCCTTTGCCCGCAGCGCCGTGGCCTGTTTTGCCGCTCAAATGGACCCAACGCTGGAGGAGCTGGGGGATATCCGAACAGCGGTTTCGGAAGCTGTCACCAACTGTATCGTCCATGCCTACCCGCAGAAAATCGGCATCATCACCCTACGCTGCCGGATCCTCAAAGACAATGTATTGGACATCGTCATTAAGGACAAGGGCATAGGCATCCCGGATGTGGAGAAAGCCCGTCGGCCCAGTTTTACCACCGGCGGCGCCGAGCGCAGCGGAATGGGATTCACCATCATGGAGAGCTTCATGACCACCCTGGACATTACCTCGGCAGAAAACAAAGGAACCACGGTACATATGCGCCGAAAGCTGCAGCGCCGCCAATGAGAGACCCAGAGGAGCTGATTGCCCGGATCCAGGCAGGAGACCGGGAAGCTGCCGAGGCTCTGGTGGAGGAGAACGCAGGGCTTATCTGGGCAGTGGCCCGGCGGTTTCAGGGCAGGGGAACGGAGCTGGAAGACCTGTATCAGCTGGGTTGCCTTGGCTTTTTAAAGGCGGTGGAAGGATTTGATCCGGCCTTTGGCACCCGATTCTCTACCTATGCCGTCCCTAAAATCGCCGGAGAAATTCGCCGCTTTCTCCGGGATGACGGAGCAATCAAGGTCTCCCGGGGACTAAAGGAGCAGTCTGCCGCTGTGAAAGCTTCCCGGAGCCGTCTGACGGGCAGCCTTGGCCGGGAGCCCAGCCTCCAGGAGCTATCCCGTGAGACAGGACTGACGGTAGAGGAGATCGCTCTGGCGGAGACCGCCACCGCTGCCACGGAATCGATCAACCGGGAAACCGGGGAGGATGGATTTTCCTTGGAAAGTGTCCTGACGGACACGGAGGAAGAGGACCGGATGGTTGAAAAAATTGCCTTGAAGCAGGCGGTCTCCTGCCTTCCGGATCGGGAAAAACAGGTTGTTGGACTGAGGTACTTCCACGGCCTGACTCAGCAGAAAACCGCATCTATTCTCGGCATCAGCCAGGTCCAGGTGTCCCGGATCGAGCGGAAGGCACTGGCCATTCTGAAGGAAAAACTGGACGGATAGTCCCCTTTGTCCTACTTGCATTTTTCTCCATTTCAGTGTAGAATAAGGGCACACATTGATAGAAATGACAGGTGCTTTTATGAATGATTCCTTGGATACCCGATTTCGCGCGGCTCGAAAGAAATACATAGAGAGCCGCTTTTCCATGCTCAACGAGATGCAGCGGCAGGCGGTGCTGGCCACCGAGGGGCCGCTGCTTCTGCTGGCAGGCGCCGGTTCCGGCAAAACCACTGTTCTCATCAACCGTATCGCCAATATCCTGCGCTATGGCCGCGGAAGTGAGGGAATCGAAATTCCCGGCTTTGTGAAAGAAGAAGACGTGACCTTTTTGGAAAGTCTGCCTCCGGAGCCCACTGAGGACCAGTGCCAGCGTGCCGACATTCTCTGCGCCCTGGAGCCTGCCAAGCCCTGGAACGTGATTGCCATCACCTTTACCAACAAAGCCGCCGGGGAATTAAAGGACCGGCTGGAAACCATGCTGGGGGAGTCTGCCGGGGACGTGTGGGCCATGACCTTCCATGCCGCCTGCTGCCGGATTCTCCGCCGAAACATCGACCGGATGGGCTATACCTCCAGCTTTACCATCTACGACACCTCAGACTCCGAGCGGCTTATGAAAGAAGTTCTAAAAGATATGGGCCTGGATGACAAGACCTTCCCCCCAAAACTGGTGTTGTCCATCATCGGCCGCCAAAAGGACCAGCTGATCTCTCCGGAACAAATGCTGGAAGAGAGCCGCAGCGCCTCGGACCTGCGGCTGCCGCAAATTGCCAAAGCCTACAAAGCCTATCAGCAGCGGCTGAAAGACAACAATGCCCTGGACTTTGATGACATTCTCTATGTCACCGTAAAGCTTCTTCAGCAGGAGGCGGATGTCCGGGAATATTACCAGCACAAGTTCCAGTATGTTCTGGTTGACGAATATCAGGACACCAACCACGTCCAGTACCTACTGACGGCATTGCTGGCCGGGAAGTGGGGCAATATCTGCGTGGTGGGTGACGATGACCAAAGTATCTACCGTTTCCGCGGCGCTACCATCGAGAATATCCTGTCTTTTGAGGAGCAGTACCCCGGGGCCCGGGTCATCCGGCTGGAGCAGAACTACCGGTCTACTCAGGCCATTCTGGATGCCGCCAACGCCGTGATTTCTCACAATGTGGGCCGGAAGGGCAAAAAGCTCTGGACCGCAAGGCAAGGAGGCAGTCCTATCCTGGTCTACGAAGCCAATGACGAATCCGCCGAAGGGAACTTTGTGGCAGGGCAGATCCTGGCCGGGTCCCACGGTAAAGATTTTAAGGACTATGCAATCCTTTACCGGACAAACGCACAGTCCAATGCTATGGAATATGCGCTGAAGCGCAATGGCATTCCTTATAAGGTCATTGGCGGCACCCGGTTCTTTGACCGGGCGGAAGTCAAGGATATGCTGTCCTATCTCTGCGTCATCAACAATCGGTCCGATGATCTGCGCCTGGGCCGAATCATCAACAATCCCCCCAGAGGCCTGGGAGCGAAATCCATCGAGACGGTTCAGCGTCTGGCGGAAGCAGAAGGGAAGAGCCTGTATAGTGTGATTTCTGATCCCTATAGTTACGCTTCCCTGGAAAAAATTGCCCCAAAGCTGCTGCAATTCAGTGCCCTGATCGAAGGCCTGGCCCAGCTCCTCACCGATGGCATGAGCTTGCCGGAATTTTACGACGAGCTCCTGATCCGCACAGGCTACGCTGATATGCTCTCTGCCAAGCCTACGGAAGAGAATAGGACACGGCTGGAAAACGTCCGTGAATTAAAATCCAGTATCCACGCCTATATGGCGAACACCGATATGCCCACCTTGGCAGGTTTCCTGGAGGAGATTGCCCTGTATACAGACCTGGAGCAATACAGCCCCGGAGATGATGCCGTGGTGATGATGACGGTCCATTCCGCCAAAGGCCTGGAGTTCCCCCATGTGTTTCTGGTTGGATTTGAGGACGGACTGTTCCCTGGCATGCGAGCCATTGGAGACCAGGAGGAAATGGAGGAGGAGCGGCGGCTGTGCTATGTGGCCATCACCCGGGCCAAGCAGACCCTGACCATCAGCCATGCCCATCAGCGGATGATCTACGGCCGGACCAGCGCCAGCCAGGCCTCCCGCTTTTTAAGAGAGATCCCTGAGAGCTGCATCGTAAAGCGCGGGGGTTATCACGCCACAGAAGAGCGCCGCCGGGAGCCATACGAGAAGCGGATCACCCGCACCAGCGGGTATCTTGCCAGCACAGCCCGGGCTGCCAGCGCTCCTTCAGCCCCATTGCCGGACTACAATAAGGGAGACACTGTCATGCATGCAGCCTTTGGCAAGGGCTTGGTGCTGTCCGTGGTCAAAATGGGGGGAGACGCTCTGCTTGAGGTTGCTTTTGACGACATTGGCACCAAAAAGCTTATGGCAAAAACAGCCAGCGCTCACATGAAAAAGCTGTAATAGCCTCTGCTTCTCCGGCATAGCCTTTCCCATAGGGGAGGGGTGGCCGTGAGACGCTTTTGGAAAAGGCTATTGCTGCGTCTGGCCATTGTGGCTATTTTCGCTCTGGTAGGACTGCTGATCTTTCGAAGCCTTTTTCAGGATACGCTCCAGGAGCTGGCCCAGAGTCAAGTAAAAAACGCCACCTCAGACCTGACCAATGACGCTCTGACAGAGCTTTTGGAGCAGGACGCCATTGCCTACGACCGGATCGTCTACTTCGAAAAGGACCTGAACGGAAAAATCACCGCCATGAAAACCAATATTTTGGAGGTCAATCGGCTGAAAGCCAAAATTCTGGCGCTGGTCAACCAAAGAATATTGGAGCTGGATACCTCCCAGCTGGGCATTCCAATCGGCAGCTTGATTTTTCCGGAGTTCTTTTCCGGAAAGGGCTTCCGCATTCCGGTGCATATCTTATCTATCCGCAATTCAGATGCCGCTTTTTCCAGTTCCTTTCGTCAGGCAGGGATCAATCAGACACTCCACTGCCTGACATTAGAGGTTGAGGTGGATGCCAGCACCCTGGTGCTGGGTAAAATCGAGCAGTTTTCTGTTTCCAGCCAAGTAGCCGTGGCGGAAACCATCATCGTCGGAGACGTGCCGGACACGTTCTTCCACACAGGAGGCAATTATGGAACCACAGAAGAGAATACAGGATCTGACGGCGCTGCTTAACGAGGCGGGTTACCGGTACTATGTGCTGGACGATCCCACCTTGCCAGACTTTGAATATGACCGGCTCCTGCGGGAGCTGGAGGATTTGGAAAAGACCTATCCTGAGTATGTCTTGCCGGATTCCCCCACCAAACGGGTAGGAGGCCAGGCAGTAAATACTTTCGGGGAGGTGACCCATGCGGTGCCTCTTATGAGCTTGCAGGATGTCTTTAGCATGGAAGAGCTGGAGGATTTCTTAAATCGAACCAAAGAAGCCCTGCCCAACGCCGCCTACTCTGTTGAGCCGAAAATCGATGGCCTCTCCGTGGCCCTGGAATACGAGGACGGCCGTTTTGTCCGTGGCGCTACCCGGGGAGACGGTGTAGTGGGGGAGGACGTAACGGAAAATCTGAAAACCATCCGCTCCATCCCTATGACTCTGGAAAACGCCCCTGCCAGGCTCATTGTCCGGGGAGAGGTATATATGCCCAAGAAGACCTTTCGCACCCTGAACGCCGCGTTGGAAGAAAACGGAGAGAAGACCTTTGCCAATCCAAGAAACGCGGCGGCAGGCTCCCTGCGGCAGAAAGATCCTAAGGTCACCGCCAAGCGGAAGCTGGATATTCTGGTGTTTAATGTGCAGCTGGCAGAGGGTGTCACATTCACCAGCCACTGCGAGACCCTGGAATATCTGAAAAGCCTCCGCTTTAAGGTCATTCCCTATAAAAAGCTGTCGGACCCCAAGAAAATTGAAGAAGAGATTCTTCGCATCAACGAGGAACGGGAAAAACTTCCCTGTGACATCGATGGCGGTGTTGTCAAACTGGATGATCTGGCCCAGCGGGAACTGCTGGGTGCCACTGCGAAATTTCCCCGGTGGGCTGTGGCCTATAAATACCCTCCGGAAGTGAAGTCCACTGTGATAGAGGACATTGTGATTCAGGTGGGCCGCACCGGCGTATTGACCCCCAAGGCTGTAGTAGCGCCCGTCCGTCTGGCCGGTACCACCGTCACCAACGCCACACTCCATAACCAGGACTTCATTTCTCGCCTGGATGTGCGCATCGGTGATACGGTGCGCATCCGCAAGGCAGGGGAGATCATCCCGGAGATTCTGGGGGTAGACCTGAGTAAGCGCCCAGAAAACACCAAGCCCTATTTTCTGCCGGACAGATGTCCGGTTTGCGGTGCAGAGGTGGTCCGGGATGAGGACGGTGCTTTCCTGCGCTGCACCGGTGCCGAGTGCCCTGCCCAACTGAGCCGAAACATTGCCCACTTTGTCAGCCGAGACGCCATGGACATTGACGGCCTTGGCTCAGCCATAGTAGAAAGCCTGATTTCTCAGAAGCTCATCAAATCCCCGGCAGATATCTACTATCTGACTCTGGAGGAGATTTCCGGCCTCTGGAAGTCTGGCACCACCGCGGCAAAAAAACTGCTTGCCGCCATTGAGGCCAGCAAGCAGCAGGATCTGTCCCGATTGATCTATGCATTGGGTATCCGCCAGGTAGGCGTGAAAACCGGCAAGAGCCTGGCTGCCGCCTTCGGCTCCATGGATGCCCTGATGGAAGCCTCTCTGGAAGCGCTTACCGCTGTGCCGGACATTGGAGAGATCACCGCTCAAAGCATTTATGAGTGGTTCCGGCAGGACCAATCCCAGCACCTGATCCGTCGGCTCCGGGAGGCTGGACTGAATTTTGAAAGCAAGCGGGTCATTACGGATACCCGTCTGGCCGGAAAAACTGTTGTTCTCACCGGAACCCTGAGCCGCTTCACCCGGGAAGAGGCCACGGAAAAAATCGAGCTTCTAGGCGGCAAGGCCTCCGGTTCCGTATCCAGAAAGACCAGCTTTGTTGTGGCTGGGGAGAATGCCGGTTCCAAGGAACGCAAAGCCCGTGAACTGGGCATCCCGGTACTGACGGAAGACGAATTCTGGGAAATGATCCAGTAAAAAATCAACCGTGAGGGTGGCAAGTGCCGCTCTCACGGTTGAAGCGCTTTTTTACAGCTCCAGTCTCATATAGACCAATGTCTGGTCTCCGGAGGCCTTGGATTGAAATCCCATAGGATTCCGGCCGAATTCTTGGAATCCGGCATGCTCATACATCCGCAGGGCCCGGTTGTTGTCCGCTACCACATCCAGCTCCAGCTGGCGGTACCCGGCCGTCTTGGCACAGTCAATGGCGGTTTGCGTCAGCTTTGTTCCAATACCCAGGCCCCAAAAGGACTTGTCCACGCTGATGCCGAATTCTGCCCGGTGGCGGATCTTATATTTCACTCCCACAGCGCAGACACTGGCACAGCCGCACAGAACTCCGTCCACCTCGGGCAACAGCATAACATCCCGATCACTTTCCAGCAGTTTCTTCAAAAAAGCGGCCTCCTGCTCGACTGTATAGCTATTTTCCTCCGGGTAGGCCAGAAGATAATCTGTCTGCTCGTGGGTCCGGGCAAAGAGGTCACAGACGTTTTTTGCGTCTGCCTCCTCGGCGCTGCGGATGCGAAGACTACGGCCATCGGCCAATCGGAGGGTTGCATCGTATCGCATAAAAGTACTTCCTTTACAGGGAATAATCCTCTTCGTCGTAGCGGGAAAAATCCATAGCTTTGGCCTTTACCGGTACCCGCTTAAAGGGGTCGTACCGGAAGGCACGGCAGCTGTCCTCCGGAGCCTTGACGCCCCGTTTCACGCACAGCACCTGTCCGTCGCACAGGGCAACGCCCCGCTCGCAATAGGCACAGGCCCGGTCTATTTTCTTTCGGAAAAGCATAGCTTCCTCCTGAACTTGGTATTTGTGCTATTATACACCGTTTCCTATGAAAAAGCTATCTGTTTTTCAAAATTTCAGGAATCCGCCAAGGATGCAGACCAGGGCTTGGATCCCTTTTCCCAAAAAATAATATTTCAGGCTCAACCCCTCTGCCACTTCTTTTGTCTGGGACAGCACACAAATACCTCCCAAGGCCATGAGCCCCCCGGCCACACTTTTCCGAAGCATGGCCGGCACTTCTTTCAAGCTGCAGCAACCATTGGTCAGCTCCAGCAGCCCTCCAAGGAGGACACCTGCCGTTCCTTCCACGGGAAGATACTTTGCCCCATAGCAGAGGACCACTCGGAACAGGATCACTGTCACGCAGATTTTTCCCATGGTCAGTACCGCAAGAGTCAGCATATCTCCCTGAGTCTTTCCCTGCTTTGGAGCCGCAGCTCCTGGGCTTCCGGGAAGCAGCCAGGCTGTGACCAACGCACCCAATATCTGAAATCCCCACAGCTGCCACCCGATCAAAGGGTCTTCAAAGGCACCTGCCACGATCCCAAAAAGGAAGGCAGGCCCCACATTGGAGCAGTAGCCCAATAGCCTCTGGGCTTGTTCCTTCTGCAGCCCTCCAGAGGCATAAGCCTGTCCTACGGCTCCGGCTCCCGCTGGATAGCCCCCCAAAAAAGCGGGGATCAGCAAACATTCTGCCCCTTCCGGCATCCGAAAAACCTTTCCCAAAAATCGGAGAAACCGGCCGGATCGTCCCCAAAGCTGCCGGGTCAGCAGATTGGACAGCAGGAAAAAAGGCAGCAAAGCCGGGACCACCGCACCGGCACAAAGTCGCAGTCCCTCCCGCACGCCTGCCTGCGCTGTCTGTCCATCCAGCAGCACCAGCCCCATGGCGGCAAAGCACCAAAGCGCCAGCAGTCTTCCTTTCATGGTCTTCACCTCGAAGGAATGTATGCAAGTTCCGCTCCCCGGATTCATAGGTATGAAACCATAGGAGGTGGAGGGCCATGAAACAGGATCTTCTTTCCCGACTTACCGAGGACCTGGAGCTGCCCGGGGAAATCCTGCCCGGACAGAGCCTTGTGGAATTGGTTGGGGACAGCCGGGTACTGGTCGAAAATCACCAAGGAGTCACGGAATACAGTCGCTGCCGGATTGGGGCCACCGTCAGCTTTGGCCGGGTCCTGGTCTGCGGGGAAAACCTGGAACTGGCCCGGATGACCCAGCGTCAACTGGTGATCACTGGCAGGGTAGAGGCTGTCACCCTGATGCGGAGGGGAAGGCCATGACTTTTTGGCGGTCCCTATCCGGGGAGGTCCTGGTGGAGCTCATCACAGCGGACCCTGCCGGTAGCCTGGCAGCCATTGCCCAGATGGGGCTTTCCATCCGTCAAGTCCTACCGGAGGAGGAGCTGACCCTGTCCTTCCGGGCCCGCCGCCGGGACCTGAAAATCCTGGAGCGCATGGCAGCCAAACGAGGTGAGAAGCTGACCGTCCAGCGGCACTTGGGACTCTATTACACCTTCCAAAGCCTGGTCCGTCGGAGACTGCTGCTGGTGGGGGTGTCCCTGCTTCTGCTGTCCGCCTTGCTGATTCCCACCCGGATTCTCTTCTTCCGGGTCACCGGCAACAGCCGGATTCCCGCCGGAGAGATCTTGGCGGCGGCTGAGGACTGCGGCCTCCGGTTTGGCGTAAACCGCCGGGGCCTTCGCAGCGAGAAGATCAAAAATAGTCTCTTGTCCATCATTCCGGAGCTTAAATGGGTAGGGGTCAATACTTATGGCTGCGTTGCGGAAATACGAGTGGCGGAAAAGCCTCCTTCCGTTCCCATGGAGCAGCAAACCAATGGCCTGAGCCACTTGGCAGCCGCCCGGGACGGAGTCATCCAGGATGTCACCGTGACCCGAGGCACCGCCCTCTGCGCCCCGGGCCAGACGGTTACCCAGGGAGAGATCCTGATTTCCGGCCTCATGGATTGCGGCATTACCCAGAAGGCCACCGTCGCCCAAGGAGAGGTCACCGCCCTGACAAGCAGGTCCTTTTTCGCCGTGACCCCAGAAAATCGCCTTGTGCGGGACGGTCTCTCGAAAAAAATCACCCGCTGGAGCCTGGTCCTCGGAAAAAAACGGATAAAATTATGGATTGGTAGTGGAATTTGGGGTACCGAATGTGATAGAATGTATCAGGAATACCAGCTGACCCTGCCCGGAGGCTTTCGCCTGCCTGTGGCATTGGCGGCAGACCGATTCTGTGTATCGCCATTGCGTGAAGAGGCAGTTCCGGAAGCGGAAGCCGGAGCTCTGCTCCGCATTCTTTCGGAAAGTTCTTTAAAAGCGGACATGCTGGCAGGGATGATTCAGGAAAAGCAGGAAGCTCTTTCCCATACCGCTGGACGATACTGCCTGACAGGTGCGTACACTTGCCGGGAGGTCATCAGCCGCCGAATCTGGGAGCAGATAGGAGATACCAATGAGTAAAGAAACAGAACGAATCGTAAATGCTGAACGTGTGGAGGATTTGATTGCCGTATTCGGCTCCTTTGATGAAAACGTACGCCGGATCGAAGAGGCCCTTGGCGTGCGCATTGTCAACCGGGGCACGGACCTGAAGGTCACCGGCGATGAGGAAATGGCAGACAAAGCTGTCCGAACCCTGGAGGGGCTGCTGTCTTTGGCCGCCCGGGGTGAAACCATCGATGAGCAACGGGTCCGCTACCTCATTACCCTTGTCAGCGAGGGAAATGAAGCCCAAATTGCCAAAATGGCCCAGGATGTGGTATGTATCACAGCCAAAGGAAAGCCCATCAAGGCCAAGACTGTGGGCCAGCAGACCTATATGAAGGCCATTGCCCAAAATACAGTCACCATTGGCGTAGGCCCTGCCGGTACCGGCAAGACCTATCTGGCGGTGGCAGCCGCCGTATCCGCTTTTCGGGAACGGACGGTGAACCGGATCATCCTCACCCGGCCTGCGGTGGAGGCAGGGGAACGGCTCGGCTTTTTGCCCGGGGACCTGCAAAATAAGGTAGACCCCTATCTGCGGCCCCTGTATGACGCGCTCTACGACATGCTGGGGGCGGAGACTTTCCAGAAGTATCAGGAGCGAGGGTCTATTGAAGTCGCCCCCTTGGCCTATATGCGGGGCCGTACCCTGGATGACAGCTTCATCATTCTGGATGAAGCTCAGAACACGACCCGGGAACAGATGAAGATGTTTCTCACCCGCTTAGGCTTCGGCTCCAAAATCGTCATTACCGGTGACGTGACCCAGATCGACCTGCCGGAGGACAAGGTGTCCGGACTGAAGGATGCCGTCCGCATCCTGGATGGGGTAGAGGACATTGCCATCTGTCGCCTGACTTCTGCCGATGTCGTTCGTCACGCTCTGGTACAGAAGATCATCAACGCCTACGAAAAAGCGGAGAAAAAGCAGACTGTTTCCGGTCCTACCGGGAATTTCCACGGAAAATATCAAAGGAAGCGAGAAAAATGAGAAATAAGATCAACCTGGTTTTCGAGCAGGGCGGCCTCAGCAGGCTCCCCATTGCCGCCAATATCCGCACCTGTATCAACGCTGTCCTGAAGCAGGAGCATGTGCCTGTCAAATGTGAAATCAATGTATTGGTCACCGATGACAAGGGCATCCAGACCATCAACAGGACCTCCCGGAACATCGACAAACCCACGGATGTACTGAGCTTTCCTATGTTTGAACTGTCCCCTGGCGAGCTTCCTGACGACTGGAGTGCGTACCAGGATCCGGATACCGGACTGGTACCCCTGGGAGATATGTGCATCTCTCTAGAGCGAGCCATTGCCCAGGCCCAGGAATTCGGTCATACCACCCACCGGGAAGTGGGGTATCTGACCATTCATTCCATGCTCCATCTACTGGGCTACGACCACATGGACGAAGGCCCCCAGAAGCGTCAGATGCGTTCAAGAGAAGAGGCCATCGCCGGGGAGATCCCGGGTATGAGCCGGAAATAAGGAGAAAGCTATGAAAACAAAATCTGCCATGATCACCATCTGCGGACGACCCAACGTGGGCAAATCCACCCTGACCAACTATCTGGTAGGGGAGAAGATTGCCATCGTTTCTAACAAGCCCCAGACCACCCGGAACCGCATCTGCGGCATCGTCACCAGAGGAGACACTCAGTTTGTCTTTGTGGATACCCCGGGCTACCACAAGGCCCGGACCAAGCTGGGAGACTATATGGTCAATACCGTTCGGGAGTCCATCGCCGATGTAGACCTGACACTTTTGGTGGTGGAGCCCATCGCCTCTGTAGGCAGTCAGGAAGAGGCCCTGATTGAAAAAATCCACTCCAGCCACAGCCCCGCTGTCCTTGTCATCAACAAAATCGACACGGTGGAAAAGGAGGCGCTTTTGGCCGTTATCGCAAAATATTCCGAAAGCTATCACTTTGACGAAATCGTGCCGATCAGCGCCAAAACCGGAGACGGGGTGGAGGAACTTCTGAAGATCTGTGGCAGATATGCCCAAGAGGGTCCATTTCTCTTCCCGGAGGACATCACCACAGACCAGCCTGAGCGGCAGGTTATGGCGGAGATCATCCGGGAGAAGCTCTTGTGGTGTCTGGATAAGGAGATCCCCCACGGCACCGCTGTAGAGATCACCAAGTTTTCCGAGCGGGACAACGGCATCATCGATCTGGATGCCACTATCTATTGCGAGAAGGCCAGCCACAAGGGCATTATTATCGGCAAGCAGGGCCAGATGCTGAAAAAGATCTCCACTTTGGCCAGACAGGACTGCGAAAAATTTATGGGCACCCAGGTCTATCTCACCACCTGGGTCAAAGTAAAGGAGAACTGGCGGGACAGTGATTTCCTGGTAAAAAATTTCGGCTACAAGGACTGAGGTATGATTTTTCCCTTTCCGCAAACACTTTTGAGGGAGGGATGACCATGAATGCCAGCGAGTATTGGGCGCTGTTTTTAGAAACCGGCGCACCGGAGGCTTACACGGCCTATTGCAGCCAACTAAGAATGGAGAAAGCCTATGTTTCTGACCGTTCGGGCCATCGTCCTGCGGGTGTCGGACTACAATGACCGGGATGCCCTTTTGACGGTGCTGACCGAGCACTACGGCAAGCTGACCATCAAGGCCAGAGGACTGCGGCGGAAAAACAGTCCTCTGGCCGCCCCCTGTCAGCTATTGACCTATGGGGAATTTACATTGTTCGAATACAACGGGAAATACACTGTCAACGAGGCCCACGCCCTGGAAATCTTTAAGGGGCTGCGCCGGGAGCTGACTCAACTGAGCCTTGGCAGCTATTTCGCCCAGGTGGCGGAGCTTATATCCCAGGAGGACCTTCCCAATCCGGAACTCCAGGCTCTGCTCTTAAACTGCCTTTATGCCCTGTCGGAGCTTCACAAACCGGAGCCTCTTGTCAAGTCTGTATTTGAGCTTCGTGCCGCCTGCCTGGCGGGCTACACACCGGAGCTTTTCGGTTGCCATGTCTGCGGCAGCCAAACCCCGGACCGGTTTGACCTAAATGAGGGCCGGCTGGAGTGCCGGATCTGCCGGGACCCCTCCTCCCAAGGGATCCGGGTCCCCGTAACTGCGGACGCATTGGAAGCCATGCGTTACATCTGCCTGTGCAGCCCCAAGCGTCTCTTTTCCTTTCGGTTGGGAGCGGATGGGCAAGAATGCCTTTCCGGATTGACGGAGGGGTATCTGGCTACCCAGCTGGAGCATGGTTTTCCAACTCTGGACTTTTATCATTCCCTTTACGTATAAAGGAGAACCAAATGACTGAATTATACGAAAAATCCTTAAATAAACTGGAATTGGGCCAGGTGCTGGCCATGCTCTCCCAGTGCGCCGGCAGTGAGGGCGGCAAAGCGGCCTGTCTGCAATTGAAGCCGGACTCAGACCTGGACACGGTCCGGGAGCTGCTGGGCCAGACCACTGCCGCTTCGAAACTCTGCGAGAAGAAGGGAAACCCTGCCTTCGCCGATGTTATGGACGTATCCGCCAGCCTGGAGCGGGCAGATCGGGGCGGCAGTCTGCAGCCCGTGGAGCTGCTGCGCATTGCGGGAGTTCTGCGCTGCACCCGGAACATCAAGAGCTACGTCTCTGAGGACGACCCGGCTACAGTCCTGGATCCGCTTTTTGACGCACTGACCCCAAACAAATACCTGGAGGACAAAATATTCGGCGCCATTCTCTCCGAAGAAGAAATTGCTGATAACGCCTCGCCGGAACTGTCCGACATCCGGCGGCACAAACGTATCCAATCCGGAAAGATCCGGGACAGCTTGCAAAAGGTGATCTCCTCTCCGGCCTACAGTAAGTTCCTTCGTGAGCCCATCATCACCATCCGGCAGGGACGCTATGTGGTGCCCGTGAAATCCGAGTGCAAAAACGATGTGCCCGGGCTTGTCCACGATGTCTCCGCCACCGGATCTACATACTTTGTGGAGCCTATGTCCGCCGTGAATGCCAACAATGCCCTGCGGGAGCTGGAGCTGAAAGAAAAAAAGGAGATCGAGCGGATCTTGGCGGAGCTCTCTGCCGAGGCCGCCGCCTATGCCGAGCCCATTCGTCTGGATGTAGATATGCTCATTCAGCTGGATGTGATTTTTGCCAAAGCGAAACTGGCTTATCGCATGAATGCCTGGGAGCCCCTGATGAACGACCAGGGCAGGGTGGAGCTCCGCAAGGCCCGGCATCCCCTGATTGATCCCAAGAAGGTAGTCCCTATCTCCTTGCGCTTGGGCTCTGACTTCGATACCATGATCATTACAGGCCCCAATACCGGCGGCAAGACCGTCACTCTAAAAACAATTGGTCTGCTGACATTGATGGCAGAGTGCGGCCTCCACGTTCCGGCAGGAGACGGAAGCACCCTTTCCACCTTCGATGCTATTCTGGCGGACATTGGTGACGAGCAGTCCATTGCCCAGAGCCTATCCACCTTCTCCGGTCATATGCGCACCATTGTAGATGTCGTGGCCCAGTGCGACGGCAGAACGCTGGTCCTCTACGACGAGCTGGGTGCCGGTACGGACCCGGCAGAGGGTGCTGCCCTGGCCATTGCCCTCATTGAATTCAGCCGAAAAATGGGCTCCCGGGTGGTAGCGACAACACACTATGCCGAGCTGAAGCTCTACGCCATGCGGACCAAAGGGGTCATCAACGCCTCCTGCGAGTTTGACGTGGAGACTCTACAGCCAACCTACCGGCTCCTCATCGGCATTCCCGGCAAATCCAACGCCTTTGCGATCTGCCGGAAGCTAGGACTCTCTGAGGACATTCTGAAGGAAGCCAGTGACCTTGTGGGCAAGAGTGACAAGGATTTTGAGGATGTTCTGACGCAGCTGGAGCAGCAGCGCCAGCAGATGGAGGCCGCCCGAATGGAAGCGGAACGCCTGAAGCAGGAGACGGCAAAAATCAGGCAGCAGAGTGAGGAATATAATCTCCAGCTCCAGAAGGAAAAGGACAAAGCTATGGAGTCTGCCCGCCGGGAGGCTCAGGCCATCATCGAAGAAGCCCGGGCGGCAGCCAATGCGGCCTCCGAGGAGCTGAAGGCCCTGCGCAAGCAGCTCCAGGACAGCGCAGATACCACGGGCATCAACCAGCGCCAGGCAGAGCTCCGCCGGACCTTGAACGAAACCGAAGACAAAATTCGGGCCAAAGCCCCCAAGAGGGAGCGCCCCAAGGCCAGCCGGGGCATCCTGGTGGGGGACACGGTGGAGCTTCTCAAGCTCGGCACCAAGGCCAGCGTCTTGGCCATCAACAAGGACGGCACCTATGAACTTCAGGCGGGTATCCTAAAACTCACTGCCAAGGCAGATGAAATTTACCTGCTGGAAAATGAAAATCCTTACGCTGCCAAAGGAGGCCGCCCCGCGCACTCCGGCCGGGAGATGAAGATGACCGCCATGCCCACAGAGATCGATCTGCGGGGCATGGACGCAGTGGAAGCCATCTGTGTGTTGGACCGGTACTTAGACGAGGCCATGCGAGCCAAGCTCAGCACGGTTCGTATCATCCACGGCAAGGGCACCGGCGTTCTTCGGGCAGCAGTGCAGCAAGACCTGAAAAAAAACAAATTCGTGAAAAAATTCCGCCTTGGCCAGTACGGTGAGGGAGAAGACGGGGTAACCATTGCGGAATTTGCTTGATTTTCTTGGCCTTTGGCGAAAACCAGCAGAAGCCGCCGAAAGGATTTGGTTGACTTTTTCAGGAAAAACGGCTATTATGTAAAAAGACCCGTCACATATGCGCTGTGTGATGAAAAGGAGTGTATGTTATGTATAGCAAGGAAGTTGTTGTCCGCTGCGAGTCCGGTCTGCACAATAAGCAGGCTACATATTTTGTGCAGAAGGCCAACGAGTACGAGAGCAGCATCTGGCTGGAGTCCGGCAATCGGAAGATGAATGCCAAGAGCCTGCTGGGCATTATGTCCCTGGGTATCGTCTCCGGTTCCACGGTGACCCTCAGTGCCGTTGGTTCCGACGAAGAGACTGCGGTGGCCGCACTGGAAGCCCTGCTCCAGCGGGACGTTTATTGATTGCCTACAACATCTGCCGCCTCTTTTTCTAAAAAAGAGGCGGCGCTTCTTTAAGGAGCTATCATGACATTTGATGAACTAAAGGAAAAAGCCCTATCCCTGCCCTATGCCCCAGGTGTTTATATTATGCGGGACAAGACAGACAAGGTCATCTATGTAGGAAAGGCAAAGAAACTAAAAAACCGGGTCAGCCAGTATTTTCAGGATACCGCCTCTCATACACCCAAAACCAAAATGATGGTCAGCAAAATTGACCATTTCGACACCATTGTGGCTGCCAGCGAGTTCGAGGCCCTGGTGCTGGAATGCTCCCTCATCAAGCGCTACATGCCCAAATACAACATCCTTTTGAAGGATGACAAAGGCTACCCTTATCTGCGGCTGAATATGAAAGACATTTATCCCACCATGACCATCGTCAGCAAAATCGCGGATGACGGAGCCGAATACTTTGGTCCCTACGGAACCCGTGGGGTGACCCACGGGCTCATGGAGGCGATCCTGCTGACCATGAAGCTCCCACGGTGCTCCAGGCAATTTCCCCGAGATGTGGGGAAAGACCGGCCCTGCCTCAACTATCATATGAACCAGTGCGAGGGCTGGTGCCAGGAAAACCGCAGCACCATCGACTACCGGCTCCGCATGGAGCAAGTCCGGCAGTTGCTGAGAGGAAATTACAAATCCGTAGCGGAGGGCATCCGCACCGAAATGCTGGCCGCAGCAGAGAATCTGGACTTTGAGGTTGCCGCCGCTCTGCGGGACCGGCTGAGTGCCGTAGAATCATTGGGACAGAAGCAGCTGGTCACTGCCGGAAGTTTGGCGGATACGGATGTCGTAGGTTACAGCGAGACAGAGGCCAAGGCTTGCTTTGCCGTGCTTCACTTCAGCGGCGGCAACCTGCTGGATAAGGATTACGAGGTCTTCCCAAAGCCGGAGGATCGGCAGGAAGCCGTATCCAGCCTCATGAAGCAGTATTATCTGTCCCGGGGACTGGCCCCTAAAATCGTGTTGCTGCCCTTTGAATTGGAGGACAGCGAGCTCTTTTCTCAACTCATGGAGCAGCAATACGGCCGCCGGAGCAAAATTCGTATTCCTCAAAAGGGTGACAATATGCGCCTGGTGGAGCTGGCCAACAAAAACGCCTTTGAGGAGGCCCAGCGACTGACCCAGAAAGACGAACGGATCAACGCCACCTTGGTGACCCTAGGGAAGATGCTGGCCATTCCCACCCCCTCCCGAATGGAATCCTATGATATTTCCAACATCTCCGGCACGGACATTGTGGCCAGTATGGTGGTCTTCCAGGACGGCAGGCCCAAAAAGAGCGAGTATAAGCGCTTCAAGATCCAGGACTTGCCCGGGCAGGACGACTACGCCTCCATGCACCAGGTTCTTTTCCGGCGACTGACTCACTACAAGGCAGGGGACAAGGGCTTCAGTAATGCCCCGGACCTTCTGCTTATTGATGGCGGCGTAAACCACGCCAATGTGGCTGTGGGCGTCCTGAGGGAGTTGGGGCTGTCTTTTCCGGTCTTCGGCATGGTGAAAGACGACCGTCACCGGACCCGGGCCCTGGTGACTCCTGATGGCCAGGAAATTCGGATCGATAATAATCAGGCCATCTTTTCTCTGATCGGGAATATCCAGGAGGAAACGCATCGCTTTGCCATCACCTACCACCGTCAGCTGCGCAGCAAGCGCCTGCGATACTCGGAATTGGATGGCATTCCGGGGGTGGGACCCAAGCGGAAGCAGGAGCTGCTGAAGAAGTATGGTTCTCTGACAGCGATTGCCCAGGCCACTCTGCCGGAGCTGGAGCTGATGCTGCCGAAGGATGCTGCCGGGGCAGTCTACCGGCATTTTCGGGAAAAAGAAGAATAAAATCCATCATTCAGGAAAGAATTGGGAGAAAAGCTTATGCGAGTTATTACGGGAAAAGCCCGGGGCATTCAACTGAAAACACCGCATGGAATGTTGACCAGACCCACGGCGGACCGGGTCAAGGAGGCGCTGTTCAGCATTATCCGCCTGGATATAGCAGGTGCCAATGTGCTGGACCTTTTCGGAGGCACCGGCCAGCTTGGCATTGAGGCCCTGAGCCAGGGAGCAAAGAGAGCCGTCTTTGTAGATGCCCGGGAGGAGGCCTGTGGACTTATCCGGGAGAACCTGAAAAAGACCCGGCTGGAAGATAATGCGTCTGTAATCCGCTGCGACTACCTGGAATACTTGTCCCGGTGCCGGGAAACCTTCGATATCATCTTCTTGGACCCACCTTATGCGGAAGTTTTTTTGGAAAACGCTCTGAATCGAATAACAGAAATTGACATTTTGCGTTCGGGTGGTATAATAGTCACGGAACGGCCCTTGGAAAAGCAGCTAAGTCAGGTTTTTCATGGCTACAGCCGCTCCAAAGATTATAAATACGGGAAAACGCTTCTGACGATTTATCGCAAAGAGGAAGCGCAGGGTCAAATATGAAAACAGCAATTTATCCGGGTTCCTTCGACCCGGTCACCAGCGGCCATCTGGATATCATCCGCCGGGCCGCCAATATCTTTGACCGGCTGATCGTATGCGTTATGGTCAACGCCGGAAAGCACCCCATGTTCTCTTTGGAGGAGCGGGTAGATCTGATTCGCCGGGTGACCCAGGATCTTCCCAACGTAGAGGTAGACGGGTCCAGTGAGCTCCTGGCAGAGTATGCCCGCCGCAGGGGCTCCTGCGTTGTGGTAAAAGGGTTACGGGCCGGTTCTGACTTTGAAAATGAGTTCCAGATGGCCCTCATCAACCGGAAAATCTATCCGGAGCTGGATACCATGTTTTTGACCGCCAGCAGCCAGTATATGTTCCTGAGTTCCAGCATCGTCAAGGAGCTTGGCAGCTACGATGCGGATCTGCGGGACTTTATTCCGGAAGCGATCATTCCGGATTTTCGACGCCGGCTGGAAGAGCGGAAGAAGTAAAACGAATGAACTTAGGAGGATCACTATGAGCAGCAGTAATATTGAGGATATCATCGGCTCTCTTTATGATATGGTTCAGGATGCCCGTACCATGCCTTTAGCGGCCGATAAATGTATCCTGGAGCGGGATCGGGTACTGGATATGCTGGACGAGATCATTGCCCAGATGCCCGGAGAACTGAAGCAGTCTCGGACGATTGTAGAATCCCGGAACGAACTCATCAACCAGGCACGGCGGGAGGCCGAGGGGATTCTACGCCAGGCCCAGGAGCAAGCCCAGCAACTGACCACCAAGGAGGCCGTTTACGAGGAGGCTAAGAAGCGCAGCGAGGAGCTGATCGCGCAGACCCAGAATCGCATCAACCAGCTCCGCAAAGCAGGCAACGATTATATGGACGATGCCCTGAAGGAGACCGAGGAGACCATTGCCAAGGCTCTTAGCGAGGTCCGTGATACCCGGATGAAGTTCCGTACCGTCACGGAAGCCCAGGAGCAACAGCAGCCTAAGAAGACCACGCCCAATGTGGACGTAGAGATGTGATTTGAGCGTCCCTTTCCCTGGACAGCCAATGTGCTGTCCAGGGTTCTTTTTTTCTTTCCAGGCAATAGACTAGAGCAGCAGGAAAGGGGAGAAGGGAATATGGGGATCCATCAAAAGGTCACAGGGCGCTCGTCCAGTCTGGGCAGCGGCATTGCCGCCGGAGTCGCTGTCGCTCTGGCATTGACACTGCTGCTTGGGGCATTGCTGGCTTTTTTCATCAGCAGGGAAGTCGTGCAGCAGGAAAATCTAGGATACGGTGTCATGGTTATTCTATTTCTTGCTGCCGCACTGGGATGCCGACTGGCGTACAGAAAAATCAAGCATCGGCGGTTGTTGGTATTTTTTCTGACTGCTCTTGGCTATCTCGTCAGTCTGACAGCCATCACTGCCTTGTTTTTCGGAGGACGGTTTGAAGGGATTTTCCCTACGGCAATGCTGATAATTGGCAGCAGCGGCATGGCTTTTCTGTTCCCCGGGCATAGAAATGACGCAGGGAAACACAAAAAAATTCCCAAGCAATTTCGTTAAATTGCACAAAAACCGCATATGGGTAACTTTCAATTACCCATATGCGGAAAATGCAAGAAAATATTCGATGTGACAAAACAGCGCATTTTTAAGCTCTACTGCCCCAAAACGCTGCAAAAAGATTAAAAGTGCAAAAACGTTCGTTCGCTTATTTTGCGTATTAACATAACAACATTAACATAAAAATTGTGAGAATTTACAAAAAAACTTATTTTGGCTAATAATACTTGAATTTTTGCAAAAAACGGAGTATAGTATGTCTGTATCAAAACGCCATAGGTGCATCTGCCTGTTTCCTGTTTTTATCCCCTGTTGGGTGCCTTTGTCAGGCCGCGGTATTGCGGAGTTATTTGCCGCCGGAGCGTCTACAAGCGCTCCCGCTTCTCTTTTCCTGTTACATCAATGGGCTTCCGGCTACATCGGCAGTCCCCAGGGCCCTGTTGCTCAGCTTGTCCGCTGCTGTGCTGGTCTGCTATGTCATCTACTGTTTGGTCATGCCCTTTGCGGCATTGCTAATAAAAGGCGGCTTCTGGTTCCAGAAGCCTCCGCATTTTAAAAGGATAGGGTATTTCGGTACATGCTGGACATCATTCAGTCTTACGAGAACTATCTCGTAAAAGTAAAGCAGGCATCGGAGAATACCATCTCGTCATATATGCGTGATATTCGGCAGTTTTCCGAATGGATGCAAATGGGTGGTAATTCCGATATCGTCAATGCCACACAATTGAATATCCGCGACTACTTAAATCATCTGCAGTCCCAGGGAAAATCCGGAGCGACTGCCTCTCGATCGCTGGCTAGCTTGAAGAATTTCTATGCTTTTGCAGTGTCTAGCGGTATTTTGAGGACTTCCCCGGTGACAGCAGAGATTCGCGTCCCTCGTGGAGCAAAAAAGCTGCCTCAGGTTCTCACCGGTAAAGAGGTTGAGCTGCTGCTGGCTCAGCCCAATTGTATTGATCCCAAGGGCTACCGGGACAAAGCCATGCTTGAGGTGATGTATGCAACCGGCATGCGAGTGACAGAGCTCATCAGCCTGAATGTAGAGGACGTAAATCTGGAAATAGGTGTTGTCAAGTGCCACAGCGAGAAGAAGGCTCGGGTGATCCCTCTGTATCCCGCCGCTCAGAAGGCACTTGGTGTTTACTTATCCGATGTGCGCGCTACCATGATCTCTGATATTTCCGAAAAGGCTCTCTTTGTCAACATCAGCGGCACGCGGATGAGCCGCCAGGGATTCTGGAAGATCCTCAAATATTACCAGGCCAAGGCCGGTATCGAAAAGGAGATCACTCCTCATACCCTGCGCCACAGCTTTGCGGTGCATTTGCTGGAGAACGGTGCGGATCTTGGGTCTTTGCAAGAGCTTATGGGCCACAGCGATATTTCTTCCACCCAGCTTTATGCCCACATGATCAATCAAAAGATCAAAAACGTATATCAAAAGTGTCATCCAAAAGCATAAAAAAGAGCTTACGGACTCAGGTTGCTCCGTAAGCTCTTTTTGTTTATGTATCAGATGCCGGTCATCGCTGCCAGTACATCCACTTCCATCTGCTGGATGCTCTTGTGCATCGCCAGGCCCTCATCAATGTCTACATCGGAGAAGCTGCCCTCGTGGGTGCAGACGATCCGGTTGGTCTTACCCTGGAGCAGCAGTTCCACGGCGAGATAGCCCATCTTGGTGGCATTGACCCGGTCACGACCGGAGGGGGATCCGCCACGCTGGATGTGACCCAGAACGGTGACCCGGGGATCCAGGTCGATGGCATCCTTGATCTGGGCGGCAATGTCAATGGCTCTGCCGGCTCCCTCCGCCACCACGATCATATAGTGGGTAAAACCATTAAGCCTTGCCTGGCGGATCTTCTCGATCACGTCCTGCTCAAAATCAATAGGCTCTTCAGGGACCAGTACAGCGGTGGCACCGCAGGCCAGGCCTACATACATAGCCAGATAACCGGCGTTGCGGCCCATGACCTCCACAACAGAGCAACGCTCATGGGATTGCATGGTGTCCCGAAGCTTATCGATACACTCAATGGCCGTGTTAGCAGCAGTGTCGAAGCCAATACAGTAGTTGGTGCAGCTGATATCGTTGTCAATGGTGCCGGGGATTCCAATGACATTGATCCCGTACTTGCTCAGAGCCAGAGCACCCCGGAAGGTGCCGTCTCCGCCGATAGCGATAATGCTGTCCAGCCCCAGGAATTTGCAGGTGGAGACAGCCTTGCGCTGGCCCTCCTCGGTCATAAATTCCTTGCTTCTGGCAGTGTAGAGGATGGTGCCGCCCCGATTGATGGTGTGTGCTACACTTTTTTCATCCAGCTTCACAATGTCGCCGGTAATGAGGCCATTCCAGCCTCTGCGGATGCCGTAACACTCCAAGCCGTGATATAGGGCCGTCCGGACCACCGCCCGGACACAGGGATTCATACCAGGGGCGTCTCCGCCGCTGGTCAGTACGCCGATTCTTTTTACAGCCATGATAAAGCCTCCTGTTTTTGAGGTGCCTCCCGAGAATGCGGGAGGCTGCCAGGGTTTCCCTAACTTCTTCCTATTCTAGCGAAAATCGATGGTAATGTAAAGAGAAATTTCGTGAACACTTGTATTTTCGGACATAAAGAATAGATTGTCTTATTCCGCTTTCAGGGGCAGCAAAAGCAAGGTCCGTGCGCCTGCTGTTTTGTCGTTTTCAAAGTCTACACGCCCCCCGTGGGCCTCCACGATCTGCTCTACCACATGGAGTCCCAGTATATGAGGGGTGTGTTCCGTGTTCTCAGACAGAGCGGACAGCACTGATTCCGGATAGCCAACGCCGTCATCTGTTATGGCAAGGTGAATGGCGTCTTCCTTGATTTCTGCCGCTATTCCGATATGGACGAAGCCGGGATTGTGTCGGACGCTGTTGTTCAGTAAGTTCTCCAGAGCCCGCTCCAGCAGTGCCCTGTCCCCATAAAGCACCGCCTGTTCCGCCTCTGCCGTCTGCTCCAGGCTCACATCACACGCTTCCCCAAAGGGGCCGTCGCAAAACCGGGCGGCAAATTCCCGCAGCATAGGTCCCAATGTCAAAGGCTCCTTCCGCAGTGGGTGGGCATCGAATTGCAGCTTGCTGGTAAGATTCAGGTCCTCAATCAGGGATCGAAGTCGCTGGACCTGGACGCAGATATCCACAGCCTTCTGTTGGGTGCCGGTAGGGAGAGACGCGTCTCTCTGTATCTGTTCCGCCCAGCCCAAAATCAGTGCCAGAGGCGTCCGGACGTCATGGCTGACACCTGCGATCCACTGGGTCCGGGTCTCGTCCCGCCGAGCAATAATGGCGTTCCTCCTCTGCAATTGTTCACTGGTCCGGTTCAGCTTTTCTGCCAATTCCCCCGTAAAACCACGGCAGGGGAGAGTCACAGGCTGGCCCTGGGCCAGGGCATCCAGCCCAACCGCCACAGTCTCTAGCTGTCTGGCCCCCTTCCAACTCAGCAGAAAGCAAACCACCAGACCGATCAACAGCATAACGCAAAGAGTCGGAATAAGGCTTTTACTGAAATCCAGCAGCATTCCCGGAGAGGTATATAGATTGTACCGCCAAAGGCTGCCGCTGTCCAGGCCGATGACAAAGAGTCCATAGTCCTCCGTCCAGCAGAACACCGGGTAGCCATCCAGATACCAGCGGCTGAATCGTGCCACATCACTGGCTGTATACCGGTGATCCAGTTCTTCCGGCAAGTTGTAGTGCCAAATCACCTGGCCGTCTTCATCCAGGACCATGGCCCAGGCGTAGCCGTTCATCCAGTCCTCCGGTGTATGTTCCGGACCAAAGGCCAATCCTGCGTCGGAGCAGACCATGGCCTGCGCAATGGCACCGGAGTCGAATTCCCGCTGCATATTCCGATTGCTCTCCCTCCAGCCAATCCAGACGATCAGGCTGATGGTAAAAGTAATCAGCATTGCAATGATTCCTGCTGCCGCCAGAACATAGCGGCGGATGAGCCGAGAGAAGGTCTTCATGCCGTTGCCTCCTTCGCAAGCCTGTACCCAATGCCCCGCTGGGTCAGCAATATCTTTGGGTGGCTGGGCTCCGGCTCCAGCTTCTCCCGCAGGTGCCGGATGTGGACGCTAAGGCTGTTCTCATACCCATAGTAGTCTTCGCCCCAAACGCTGGCGCAAAGGGCATCGTAGGTCACCACATGGCCCCGATTTTCCGCCAGCTTCCGCAGCAGCCCCAGTTCCGTAGCTGTGAGGGACGCTCTGGTGCCGTCAGCCAATACCACCGCCGCATCGTCCAGGTGTACTGTTCGGTCTCCAAGCCGAAGGATTCCGGGACGGTTGCGGGATATCACATCCCGGTAGGTCCTGCGCAGAATGTGCTGCATTCGAAGAAGAAGCTCCTGCACCAAAAAGGGCTTTGTCAGATAATCGTCCGCCCCCAGTCCCAGGCCAAAGAGTCGGTCGGCATCTGCATCCCTGGCAGAGAGGAACAGGGCCGGTATATCCGCTTGAGCCCGGAGGGAACGGAAGAGGGTAAAGCCATCTCCATCCGGCAGGTTGATATCCAGGATCATCAGTTCCGGCCGCTTGGCTTGAAAAGCCTCCCAGGCAAGCGCGCAGCTCTTCGCTGTGCGCAGGTTCCGGTATCCGGCGAAGGTCAGCTGCTCCCGCAGCAGGCGAAGCAGATCCTTGTTGTCATCCACGATCAGAATATCCGCATCCAGTATGCTCTCCATAGTTTTCCTCCTGCTTTTTTCTATACTGTAGCACAGTCCCCTTGATTTTTCCAGGAAATGCCCTGAAAATTAAGCGGAATTTAATCTGGCCTTTCCCGCATTTTAAAGCAGATGTGATAGCCTGTCTCTATCCGAAAGGACAACTGAAATAAGGAGTGACAGCTATGGAATCTGTTATCAAAACCTACGATCTCACAAAGCGCTACGGCCGCCACACTGTGGTAAGCAGCCTGACCCTCACCGTTCCCCAGGGTAGCGTCTACGGCTTCCTTGGGCCAAATGGGGCAGGGAAGTCCACCAGCATGAAAATGCTTTTGGGACTGGTCCACCAAACAGGCGGGCAAGTGGAGTTGCTGGGGCAGACCATGAACGAAGAGAATCGCATCGCCCTGCTGCGGCAGACCGGCAGCCTCATTGAGTCTCCCTCCGGCTACCTGCACCTGACCGCCCGGGAAAACCTGGAAATCGTTGCGGATCTGAAGGGTGTGAATCACAGGGACATTGGCCGGGTACTGGATGTCGTCCGCCTGACCTCTGAGGCCAACCGAACGGTGGGGCAGTACTCCCTGGGCATGAAGCAGCGGCTGGGCATCGCCATGGCCCTGCTGGGCAGCCCAAAGCTGCTGATCCTGGACGAGCCTACCAATGGTCTGGACCCGGCAGGGATGCAGGAAATGCGCAGCCTTATCGCTTCCATGCCGGAAACCACCGGGGCCACGGTTCTGATCTCCAGCCACCTGCTGGGGGAGATGGAGCAGATGGTGACCCAAGTGGGTATTTTGAACGAGGGACAGCTCATCTTCGAGGGCCCTCTGCACCGTCTCCAGGCCCACAGCCGGGGCAGTATCGCCTTGCGGGTGCTGGATCAGGAAAAGGCTCAGATTGTTTTACGGGCCCAGGGCATTGCCTCCCGAGTAGACCTCCGGCGGCCGGATATATTGAACCTGTCTCCCGTCCCGGACGAAACCCTGTCGGACATTGTCTGCGCCCTGGCCCAGAGTGGGGCAGGGGTGGTAGGAGTCGCCGTAGAGACCAAGAACCTGGAGGAGATTTTCCTCAGCCTCACCGGCGGCAAGGGGGTGGCGTGATGCTGCTTTCCTTTGATACGGAGCTGCGAAAGGCCTACCGGCGGCAGGATCTTTTATTATGCCTGCTTGTGCCTGTGATCATGGTGCTGTGGGTCGGCGGTCTGTCTCCCAGCCAGGAAGACGAGCTGGCAAACGGCTACAGCGCCTTGTTTTACAGCATCCCTGTCATTCAGGCTATCCTCATGCCAGTGATGATGGCGGTGCTGGCCAGCCGCCTGTGGGATATGGAAATCAAGGGGAATATGAAGAAGCTGCTCTATACCCTGCAAAGCCGCCGCAGCTTATTTGCCGGGAAAGCCCTCTTCGGGCTCCTGGAGGTGGTGCTGACCACCGTGCTGGAAATGGGCTTGGCTTCGCTGCTAGGAGTCCTTCACGGCTACACAGAGCCATTTTCCTGGGTCCAATTTCTCTATCTATCCCTATGCTCCCTTGCTGTATCGGGAATGCTCTTCTTCATGGAATTCTTTCTCACAGTCCGCTTTCGGAATCCGTTGCCTGCCCTGTGTACCGGCATTACCGGGGCCTTACTGGGACTGTTTTCCGCCTTTATGCCGCCCATGGTCAGCTATTTTATACCCTGGGGCTACTTCATTCCCCTCAGCGCCTATGAGGTCAGCTTTTGGGATCAGGAAACACACACGGTTCTCTATGGTACCCGCAGCTTCAACTTCGGCTTGTTGGCCTTCACCATCCTATTAGGAGTTGGATTCTTTTGCTTCACCTGGCAAACCGTCCGGAAGGAGGAGGTATAAATGATGCTGATTTCCTGCATTCGCGCCGAAAACCGGAAACTCCACACAGCACCTATCTGGATCCTATTCTTTCTGCTGCCCATCATTTCCGCAATCTACGGCACTTTTAACTATCTGCAAAATTTGGAAATCTTGACCGACGGCTGGTACAGCTTGTGGACCCAGCACACACTTTTTTATGCCACACTGTTTTTCCCAGCCATGGTCTCCGCCTATGCCGCCTGGCTCTGGCGGCTGGAGCACCTAGGGCACAACTGGAACCTGATCATGACTGTCCCCATCAGTCCTATAGATCTGTGGATCGCCAAGTTTGCCGTCGTTGCCAAGCTAACGGTACTGACCCATGGCTTCGTATTTCTCCTGTTTACCCTCTGCGGCAAGATGTTCGCCGGTCTTCCCGGCTGGCCGCCAATGATGCTGGCGCTGTACCTACTCCGGGGTGCTCTGGGGACCATGCCCATTATAGCCGCCCAATTGCTTCTGTCCATGGTCATCCGTAGCTTTGCCGTCCCCATCTTCCTGGGTCTTATCGGCGGCATTGCCGGGATTCTCATCAGCGCCAAGGGGGCGTCCCTGTTCTGGCCCTATAGCCTCATGCAAATCGGCATGAACGCCAACAAGCAGGAGGACTTGCTGGCAGGAAAAATCGGTCTCTTTTTCCTGAGTTGCTCCCTGTGGTTTTT
>ERZ1034691.267-NODE-267-length-42074-cov-66.917823_pt1 | contig 42074 bp, 32 predicted proteins | sample MGYA00520638_ERZ1034691 | MGnify/ENA primary metagenome ERZ1034691 (study PRJEB33766, sample SAMN09781763) | gut metagenome | biome: gut microbiome | host: Homo sapiens | place: Madagascar | study: EMG produced TPA metagenomics assembly of the PRJNA485056 data... | reverse complement strand
ACTTTTTCCTGCCGCTGCGGCTGCTGGGCAGCTACTTCCACATTGCCATGAACGGCGCGGCCTCGGCGGAGAAGATCTTCCGGCTGCTGGCAGCCGAGGAGCCGCAGGACGGCGCACAGAGCGCCCCGGCGGACACCACACTGGCGCTGGAAGATGTGACCTTTGGCTACGAGGCAAACCGCACCGTGCTGCGGGACGTCTCCTTTACCGTGCCGCAGGGCAGCTTTGTCTCGCTGGTGGGTGCTTCCGGCAGCGGCAAAAGCACCATTGCCGCCCTGCTGGCGGGGCGCTGCACCGGGTATACCGGGCAGGTGACCATGGGCGGCGTGCCGGTGCAGCAGCTGCAGCAGGCTGCACGGCAGCGCACGCTGACCGTCGTGCCCCATGATTCCACCATTTTTAAGGGCACGGTGGAAAGCAACCTGCGCATGGCAAAACCGCAGGCGGCGGAGAGCGAACTCTGGGCGGCGCTGGAGGAAGTGAACCTTGCGGACTTCTGCCGCAGCCAGAACGGCTTGCAGACCGTCGTGCACGAGGGTGGCAGCAACCTTTCCGGCGGGCAGCGGCAGCGCCTTGCTATGGCGCGCGCTTTGCTGCACGATACCCCCATCTACCTCTTCGATGAAGCCACCTCCAACGTGGATGCCGAGAGCGAAAACGACATCATGGCGGCCATCCGGGGTCTGGCGGGGAAAAAGACGGTGATCCTGATCTCCCACCGGCTGGCAAACGTGGTGGACAGCGACTGCATCTATGTGCTGGAAAATGGCCGCATTGCAGAGCAGGGCACCCACCCGCAGCTGCTGGCGCAGGGGGGCGCTTACTGCCGCCTGTACACCGCCCAAAAGCAGCTGGAGACCCTTGCAAAGGAGGATGCCTGATGCATAATACAACGAACCACCGCACCCCCGCTGCCATTGTGGCGCGGCTGATCGTGCTGGTAAAGCCCATGCTGCCCATCATGCTGGCAGCCATCGTTATGGGCGTGGCGGGGCACTTCTGCGCCACCTTCATCACCATTTTTGGCGGCTTTGCCATCCTGACCGCCGCCGGGCTGCAAAGCCCGCTGCCCACCGTGGGCACGGCCTTCGGGTGCATTCTGGTGTTTGCTTTGCTGCGCGGCGTGCTGCGCTACGCGGAGCAGGCTTCCAACCACTATATCGCCTTCCGGCTGCTGGCGCTCATCCGGGATAAGGTGTTCGGCGCGCTGCGCCGCCTGACCCCTGCAAAGCTGGAAGGCCGCGACCGGGGCGACCTGATCTCCCTCATCACCGCCGACATTGAGGCGCTGGAGGTGTTTTACGCCCACACCATCTCGCCGGTGTGCATCGCCGTGCTCTGGGCGGCGGGCATGACTGCCTTTACGGCGCACTGGCACATTCTGCCCGCGTTGGCGCTGCTGGCGGGCTATTTGATGGTGGGTGTGGTGCTGCCGGTGTGGAGCGCAAAGCGCGGACAGGCTGTTGCCCGGGAATACCGGCAGGCGCTGGCGGATACCAACAGCGATGTGCTGGAAAGCCTGCGCGGCCTGCGGGACACCTTGCAGTATCAGGACACCGCCGCTCGGGCAGCGGGCATCACCGCCCACAGCGAGGCGCTGGGTGCAAAGCAGACGGCACTGAAGTACCGCGAGGGGCTGATCGTGGCTGTGACCAACACGCTGATTTTGTTCACCACGCTGGCGGTGCTGGGCGTGAGCCTGTGGCTGTACCAGCGCGGTGAGCTGGCGGCGCAGGGGGTGCTGGTGTGCACTCTGACCGCGCTCAGCTCCTTCGGGCCGGTGGTGGCGCTGGCGAACCTTGGCGCAGGGCTGACGCAGGTATTTGCCAGCGCAGACCGCGTGCTGGCACTGCTGGACGAAGTGCCGGTGACCCCCGAGGTGACCGACGGCGAAAACACCCCCTTTGCGGGGGCCGAGGTGCGCGGCGTCAGCTTTGGTTACGCGGGGGAGCAGGTGCTGCGGGAAATCAGCCTGACCATCCCGGAAAAAAAGATCGTAGGCATCACCGGGCGCTCCGGCAGCGGCAAAAGCACCCTGTTGCGGCTGCTGATGCGCTTCTGGGACGTGCAGACCGGCAGCATCCGGTTTGGCGCAGAGGACATCCGGCGGGTGAACACCGCCGCCCTGCGGGCGCAGGAAAGCCTTGTGACTCAGGAGACCGAACTGTTTGCGGATACCATCGGCAACAACATTCGCATTGCAAAGCGCGATGCTACGCAGGAAGAAGTGGAGACTGCCTGCAAAAAGGCTGCGCTGGATGATTTTATCCGCAGCCTGCCCAAGGGCTACGACACCCCCGTGGGTGAGCTGGGCGGCACCCTTTCCGGCGGCGAGCGGCAGCGCATCGGGGTGGCGCGGGCATTTTTGCACGATGCACCCTTTTTGCTGCTGGACGAGCCCACCTCCAACCTTGACAGCCTGAACGAGGGCATCATCCTGCGCGCCGTCCGCGCTGAGTGCAAAGACCGCACGGTGCTGCTGGTATCTCACCGCAAGTCCACCATGGCTGCGGCGGATGTCAGCTTCTCGGTAGAGAGCGGAAGAGTAAGTTAAAAAACACAAAAACCGGGCAGCCCGCAGGCTGCCCGGTTTTTGCGTATCCTTTTATTTCTTAATCGCCCGCAGGATGCGGTTGGCGATGTACTTATGCCCGCTCACGGTGGGGTGGGCGTCGGTGGCGGTCATGGCAAAGGGGATGGGCACATAGGTCACATTCTCGTTCTGGGCGGCAAGGCTCTTGCCAAGGGCATTCAGCCGCCGGAACAGCTGTGTCCACTCCGGCAGCAGGGGCACGGGGTTCGTGTAGCCCAAAAGGATGATCTGCGCGTCCGGGTTCAGCGCCCGCAGCTGCGCCACCACCTGCGGCATATGCACGGCGGCGTCCTGATACGCCTGCTCGCAGATGGCGTCCGTACCGCCGCCCAGCAGCAGCTGGGTGGTGGCCTGTTTTTCTTCCTTTGTCAGCCGCAGACGGGAAAGGTCGCTGTTCAGCCGCTGCAGGTTCTCAAAGCTGGGCTCGCGCAGCACGCCGCTGACCATGGTGGCTACCAGCTGCTCGCTCTTCCAGTTGGTGGCGTTGCCCAGCGCCACAAGGGCGGGCACCAGCGCATCATTGGAGCCGATCTGCACGCTGATGACATCCGCGCGCTTGAGGTAGTCCAGCATCTGGGGGTAGACGTAGTAGGTGCCCGCCTGCTGGTTCATCTGGGGCATTGCGCCGGTGTGCAGCATATCCGCAAGGTCGCCGGTGGTCAGCCCGGGCAGGCCAAGGTTGATGGCGTGCTGGCGGTCCAGCCCAAGGCCTTTGCCCACCAGCGAAACATAGCACTGCTCCGGGTAGCCCTCGAAGTTTGGGGCCGCGTCTATGCCGATGGCGGCTTCGGTGTACTTGAAATCCGGCAGACCCACGCCGGAAACGATGCTGTCGCCCAGTGCCACATAGGTGCGCTGAGGATCGGCGGCGGGGGCTTCCTCAGTGGGCTGGGCAGCTTCCTCAGTGGGGGCTTCCATGTCCGGGGCAGCTGCCTCGGCGGTCTGCTCCTGCGCGGCGGGGGCGGTCTGTTCCGGCGGCAGGGCGTCGGGCTGCTGGGCAAAGGCAGGCACAGCCAGCAGCACCAGCGCAGCGGCGCTGCACAGCCAAGCGGTAAAACGGGGATGTTTCATGGATGATTCCTTCTTTCTCAAGGGCAGGCGGGTTTACCCCACCTCTTCTTCCAGCTTACGGTAGTCGGCCTTACCGGCGGGGGTCAGGGGCATTTCGGGAATGATCTTATAGGCCGAGGCGGCGGGCTGCACATACTCCGGCAGCTCCTCAAGGCACAGCTGGCGCAGCTCCCGCAGGATCTGGCGCTTTTTGCCGATGGCGGCAGGCTCCAGCACCACAAAGACGAAGGGCAGCCGTCCCTGGGTGTGGTCGGTATCGGCGCAGCCCACCACGCAGCACTGCTGCACGGCGGGGTGGCGGCTGATGACGTTTTCGATCATGGAGGGGAACACCTTGAAGCCGTCGTGCCGGATGATGATGCGCTTGATGCGGGCATCCAGATACACAAAACCGTCCTCGTCCATGGAACCGATATCGCCGGTGTGCGCCCACAGCTGGCCGTCGGCGTGGCGGCGCAGCAGGTAGGCGGTCTCCTCGGGCTTGTTGTAGTAGCCCTTCATGGCGGTGGGGGTGCAGATGCAGATCTCGCCGCGCTGACCGATGGGCAGCTCGGTCTCGGTGCCCGGCTCGAAGATGGAGACCACCGTGTTGACCATGGGGATGCCTACGCTGCCGGGCTTTGTCACGTTACCGGCGGCGATGGTGGCAGCCGAGGATACCTCGGTCATGCCGTAGCCTTTGGCCAGCGGGTACTCCACCCCGTGGGCTTTGAGGAACCGGTTCACCGTCTGCTCCGCGCCCAGCGAGAGGGAATCGCCTCCGGCGGCGTAGTTGCGGATGAAGGAAAGGTCTTTGTTTTTCAGCAGCGGGTCGGCGGCAAGCTGCTGGTAGTGGGTGGGCACGCCGAACATGTGCGCGGGCTTGTACTTCCACACCAGTGCGCCCAGCTTATCCGGGTCCAGATTGGGGATGATGATGATATGCAGCCCCATGACCAGCGGCATGTGGATGCCGCAGCTGTAACCGTAGGCGATGAAGGGCGGCATGACGTTCAGCAGCTTCTGCCCGCGGTGGAACAGACGGCTCTGGGCGGCAAACTCCTGTGCAAGGGCGTTGAAGCAGTAGTCGGTCAGCATAACGCCCTTGGGCGAGCCGGTGGTGCCGCCGGTGTGCACCACCACGCAGGTGTGCTGGGGGTCGTAGGGCACGGCGGCGGGGCTGTGCCCCTTGCCTGCGGCGATAAAGTCCTTCCAGTGCAGCACGTTGGAGGCGTAGCGGTTTTTATCCGGGTTCGTCAGCTTGTAGCCCACGGCTTTGACCGGCGGCAGGCTGTCGGCGGGGCTGAGCACCACCACCCGTTCCACGCTGGTGCGCTTTGCGGCCTGATGGCAGCGGGGGTACACCACGTTCAGGCAGATCAGCAGGCGGGATTCCACCTCCTCGATGTACTCCCGGATGCCCTCGGCGCTGTATCGGGGGTCTACCAGATTCAGGGTAGCGCCCAGCAGGTCGGCGGCGTAGAAGGTGTAGACCACCTCCGGGGTCATCACGCTGACCACCGTGATGATATCGCCCTTTTTCACCCCCAGCGCCTGCAGGGCGGCGGCGGTCTTTTTTATCTGCACGATCAGGTCGGCGTAGCTGAACTTGCGGCCGTAGTATTCCAGCGCGGTGTCGCCCAGGTGCCGCTCGTTGTTGCGGCAGATCAGCGCAAAGGCCGAGCACTCCGGCACGGATTGGTGGATGTACTTTTCGTCATAATATTTCAGCCATGGCTTTGCCTTGGAGGCGTAGACCGGCTCCTTGCCATCTTCCATCATAGGATCAGACCTTTCTTCGTTCTTCTCTTTTCTCTTTTCAGGTCTGCTGCCCGGCGCAGCGGCTGCGGCAGACAAAAAAAGGCAGCTTGCCATGGTGGAAAGCTGCCGGGATGCTGTTGCATCAGAGAGGGCAAGACCTCTTATTCAGTATTGTAGTAAAACCGCAGGGGAAAGTCAATAAACAAACCGGAAAGGATGCAGCAGAGGAGCGAACCCTCTCAGGCGCTCCCGCGCCAGCTCTCCCGCGCCAGCTCTCCCGAAGGGAGAGCCAAGGTCTAAGGCTCGTTGCTGAAGTATTAGGTGAAATGAGAAAGTTTCCGGCAGTGCTCTTGCCTCTCCCTTTGGGAGAGGTGGCATCGCGCAGCGATGACGGAGAGGGCGCAGCAAGGCTAATGGGCGCTGCACCTGCCCTTTCCCGCTACAACCCATCCCGTGAAAATGGGATAGCGGAGCGCCCGCAGGCGCTCCGCTATCCCGAAATAAAAATCTGATTCCGCTATTTATGCGCAAAGCAACGACGACGACCGCCGCCAGCGGCGGAAACAGGGAGGAGTTGTTGGGGCAGCGGCCAGCAAGACGCGAGTGCCGCCCAAGGCACGAAGCGGATGCTGGGTGCCGCAACCCGTTAGCGGAGCGCATTTTCAATCGTCCCGCTGTTACTCGGAGCGCGGCGCTGCGGGCGCGGGTGCAGCAACGTTTGCCGGGGCAGCGCTCTGCCCGGCGGGGATGGTCTCCGGCAGGGCGGCAGCGGTCTCCACGGTCTGGGCTGCGGCCTCGGCGGTGGCTTCCGCAGCGGTTCCAGCAGCGTTTTCCGCTGCCTTGGCGGCCTCCTCGGCGGCCTTGGCGGCGCGCTCGGCCTTCAGCTGCTCGGCACGCTGACGCGCTTCTTCCTGTCGCTTCTGGGTGCGCGCCTTGATGCGGCACACCGAGCACAGTCCCTCGGCGCTGTCCGGGGCAATGGGCTTGCCGCACTGCTTGCACAGGGTCTTGGTGCACTTGTGCAGCACCACGGGGCCAAGGGTGGTCAGCTGGTACAGCTTCATGCCGTCAAAGCCCTTGTTGGAGCATACGTTCATGCACACGCCGCACTCGCTGCACTTCCACGGGGTAAGCACCATGCGGGTCTGGCCGTTGGGCATCTCCTCAAATTTCAGGGCGTTGGCGCGGCAGGCTTTTTCGCACCGGCCGCAGCCGAAGCAGTTGTCGGTGAACTTGGGCATATAGTAGCCGTACTGCAGGGGCGTCTCCATGGCGGCTTTCAGCTGCTTTGTGCGCTGGTGCAGCAGCAGGCGGAAGTCCACCCCGCTGTCCTCTTCGCTGCGCAGGCCGGGCAGCATCTGCAGCAGCTTTTTGGTGCCGCTCTTGGAGCCGTGGCTCACCTGTTCCAGCATCTCACGGCGGGTCAGCTCCTGCACATGGTAGGGGTACTCCTTTTCCTCATACGCCAGCGAGAACCGCGCTTCGAACATCGGCTGACCGAAAAAGTCCACAAGGCGGGTCAGTTCTTTGCGCAGCTGCTCGGCGCAAAGGTCGTTCTCGCACTGCCCGCAGGGGGTCAGGTCCAGCACGATCTTCTTGTTCAGCGCCAGATACGCCAGCGCCTCCCACGAGAGGGCACAGATGCAGCTGCGCACCACGGTGTTCTTGCGGCTGGACTTCTCACAGCCGATCCAGATGGTATCGTTGTCGGTGTCCGCTGCGGCGGTATCCCGCTGCACCTGCTCGGGCGAAGGCGCAATGCAGCCGCTGCGGCAGGCGGAAACGCACAGTCCGCAGTCGGTGCAGGGGTCCCAGTCCTTGACGAGGTTCGGGCGGGTAAAGATCTCCTCACCGTAGGGGCAGATGTCCTTGCAGGTCGTGCAGGGCTTGCGGTGGGGGTGCAAATTCCAGCACTGGCGGCGGTTGATTTCAGGATGGCTGGTCTTCATCAGGGCATCCATTGCAGTTCTGGTAAAAAAGCCCATGGTCTTACTCCTTTTCCACAACAGAGGTAAGGGCGGCGTGGTCGAGCAGGAAACGCTGCACCTTCTGGTTGGTCACGGCGGCGGCGATGGCGTCCCGGCTGAGCACCTTGCGGATCTCTTCTTCCGGGGTGTCGTGCAGCCTGGAAAGGCGGGCGATCTCGGCGTCCACCTCCTGCTGGGTCACGGTGATCTTTTCGGCTTCGGCGATGGCGCGCACCGCCAGCATTGCCCGCAGCTGGCGCTCGGCTTCCTTGCGGTAGCCCTCCCGCACCTGCTCCGGGGTCAGCCCGGCGCTCTTGCAGTAGAGCTCCATGGTCATTTTGCTCTTGCGCAGCCGCTGGCGCAGCTGGGTCATCTGGTATTCGGCGTTCTGCGCCAGCAGCTCTGCGGGTAGCTCCACGGTCAGGTTCGCGCCCGCCATATCCAGCAGCGCCGCCCCGGCAATGCGGTCGGCGTTGGCCTCGTGGGAAAGGCGCTTTTTCTCCCGCAGGCTCTCCCGCAGGGCCTCCAAGTCCGCATAGCCCAGCGATTTTGCAAGGGCATCGTCCACCGGGGGCACCTGCTTGCGCTCCACCGTGTGCAGGCAGATCTCAAACTGCGCCGTCCTGCCGGAAAGCTCCGGCACCCGGAAATCGGCGGGGTAGGTGAAATCGAACCGGAAAGTCTCGCCCGCGCAGTGACCGTACACGGCTTCTTCTGCGGCGGGCATCAGCTGCCCGGTGCCCAGCACCACGGTCACGGCTTCCATCCGGCTGTCCGGGATGGGCGCACCCGCGAGAAAACCCTCGAAATCCAGCGTGACGCGCATCCCGCGGGCGGCGGGCGCGTCAGTGGGCACAAAGGGCGCGTGGACCCGCGCCAGATTGCCGATATCCGCCTCTACGGCCTTATCCGATACCGGGCGCACCCGGCGGGTGAAGGCAAGCCCCTTGTACTGCCCCAAAGTGGCAGCGGGCATGGTGTTTGCAGTTTGTTCCATAGTCGAACACTCCTTATTTACAAAAGCGGCGTTACAGCCCGCGGGCGGCCAGCCAGCTTTCTGCGATCTGGGAGAACATCTCCGGGTACTGGGCATCTTCTTCTTTGAAGGCGCTCAGGTAATACTCCACCTCGGCGCGGGTGGGAGCCACGGTGCGCCGCCAGATGGTAAAGGTGGTGCCGTTGCCCATATCAAAGGTGGCCTCCAGCGCAAAGTACTCGTCCCGCACCGCAAGGAACCTCTCGTTCAGCTTGTGGGACATCTCGCCGTTGCCCACAAAGGTCTGGGGGAAGGGGTCGGCGGTGAGGACATATTTGGCCTCGAAGAACTGCATGGGGAAGTTGTGGGTGCCCGGCACCGAGAAGCCGAAGGCCAGCTTATCGTTGATGGGGGTTGCGGGCAGCTGGCAGTTTTTGAAGTGATCCGGGCAGTACAGCATATCGTGGGGGATCATGTAGCTGATCTCGCCCTCGGCGCAGTGGGTGTCGATCCAGTTGGCAATGGCCTTGATCTGCGGCAGATCCTTGCGGTCATAGATCAGCTTGTCCAGCCGGACGAACTCCTCGGTGACTGCCAGCGGGAAGTGATCCACCATAAACCCGGGCAGGGCAATGGTGGTCAGGGGAGAGCAGCGCACCGAGGTGGCAAACACGAGGGTGAACACCCAGAACACGACCTTTGCCGCCCGGAAGCGGCTGATGCCCTCCGCCAGCGCCGCTGCGCCCAGCAAAAACAGGAGAAACCACCCCGGGAGGAACAGCAGCATCTGGTGGGAGCCGGTGTTCTGGATGCGGGTGAACAGCAGCATGCTCAGCAGGATCTCCAGCCCGGCAAGGCAGGGCAGGGCGGGCATTTTGCGCTTTTTCAGGCTGAACCACAGCCCCATGCCCACCAGCACAAGGTTCATCAGACCCATGCGGAAGTAGTGCAAAGTAATCTCGGTCACAAAGCCGCCGCCGTTATAATAGGAATAGCGCTCGGCGTAGCTGTAAGCGAGGATGCGGCTGACCATCGGCCACAGCAGGATCAGCATGGCCACCATGCTCATCAGGCCGAACAGCACGAGGTTGCGCACCTGCAAAAGCGCCTGCTTTTTCTGCCCGGCGCGGGCAGTGCGCGCGCTGCTTACCAGCACCAGCACCGCGTAGGCAAAGTAGTAGCCCACCACAAAATATAAGTACCACCGGCGGGAAAGGATGATGGCTGCCGTGGCGGCAAACAGCAGGCAAAAGCGCACCGGCTCCAGCTTTTCAAACCGGAAGTCCAGCGTGAGCAGCAGAATGCTGAAGCCGAAGATGAGACCGAACCAGTCCGGCTGGCTGAGCATGGCGCTCATGCGCAGCCACGGGTAGGTGACCATCCAGGTCATGCCGATGAGAAAATACCAGAAGCGGTTTTTCACCCGCAGCATCTGCCCCACCTTGATGGTAAGCCCTGCCAGCAGCACCAGCAGCATGGGCAGGATGCTGAACACCTGACAGAAGGCAAAACTGTCGCCGGTGCGGTCGCTCAGGCAGAAGGGAAACTCCAGAAACAGGGTGATGAAGTTGGTGTAGTCCTCGGCAAAGGAGCCGAAGATGAACTGGAAGCCCGCCGCCGGGCCTTGCAGAAAGGCAGCTTCGGCCCAGTACTGTTTGTTGATATAGTTGACGTAGTCCCAGATATACACAAAGCTGCGGCGGCCAAGCGCCCAGAAAAAATAGACCAGCGCCGCCGCCCACAGGCCGACGAGCACCGCCTTGTGGAAGAGGTCAAATTTGATTCCCGCCACCCGCAGCACCAGCAGCACACAGGCAAACAGGGCAAGGTTGCACCACAGGCTCACCAGCGGAAAAAAGAACTTGCTGCCGGGCGCAGCCAGCGCAAAAACGGCCAGCAGCACCGCTGCTGCCGCCAGCACCAGCACGATTTTCGCCGCAGCGGAAACGCGGGGCTTCGTAATGGGTTCGGACATGAAATAAGACCCTCCTTGCAAAGTTTCACGCCTTACAGTATAACAACTCCCCGGGGCACTGTCCAGCACCCCGGCGGCGAAAAATGCAGAATGTCCCGCCGCTTTCAAAGCAGACGGGACATTTTTGCATAAATATTACTTATCGGAAACTTCTGCGGCGGCCTTAGCAGCCTTTGCCGCCTTGCGCTTTTGCGCCAGCGCCTTGTTGGCGCTCAGGCGGGCGGCGTCCGGGTTCGGGGCTTTCGGGGCAAGCCGCAGCAGATAGCTGCCCATGGCGGGCAGGTCCAGCGTCAGGGTGTAGTCCCGGCCGAACACACCGCCATCGGTGGTGTGGAAGCTCTGCTTACGGTGCGCCTTGTGCACGCCGCCCCAAGTGCCGGCCTCGGTGTCCAGCACCAGCTCTGCGCTGCACGGGAACTTGAGGTACAGGGGGAACTTTTTGTGGGCGTGGTCCTGGGTGTTCATGACGCAGAGCAGGTTCTGCCCGCGTCCCTTGCGCAGCCATGCGTACACGCCCTCGGCGCAGCTTTCGCTGGCCACCCACTCAAAGCAGTCCGGGTTGTACTCGCCGTCATAGAGGGCGGGCTCGGAGGCGTAGATGCGGCAAAGGGCGGCAAAGTACTTCTGGAAGGCATCGTGGAAGGGGTATTCCAGCAGGTTCCAGTCCAGCTCCCGCTTTTCGTCCCACTCCCGGAAGTGTGCCAGCTCGTTGCCCATAAAGTTCAGCTTTTTGCCGGGATGGGTGTACATATAAAAATACAGGGTGCGCAGCTGGGCGCATTTTTCCGCGTAGCTGCCCCACAGCTTGTCAATGATGGTCTTTTTGCCGTGCACCACCTCATCGTGGCTCAGCGCCAGCAGATACAGCTCGTTGTAGAAGTAGTGCATACTGAACAAAAGCTTGCCGTAGCAGCCCGGGCGCTCGCCGAAGGGGGTGGCAAAATAGTCCAGCGTGTCGTGCATCCAGCCCATGTCCCACTTGTAGTCAAAGCCCACGCCCTCGTAGCGGGTGGGGGCGGTCACCTTGAGGAAGTTGGTGGAGTCCTCTGCCATGTAGATGCCGGTGGGCCAGCGCTCGTTCAGGCCGTGGTTCAGGCTGCGCAAAAAGTTCACCGCGCCCTGATTCACGCCGCGGTTGGGGTCGCCCTGCCAGTACAGCGCCCGGGAGATGGCGTCCATGCGGATGCCGTCGCAGTGGTACACGTCCATCCACAGCCCGGCGGCGCTGCTCAAAAAGCTGCACACCTCCCGGCGGTAGTAGTTGAAGTTGCAGGTGCCCCACTCGCTCTGTCCCACGTCGCTGTCGTACTCGTACAGGTAGGTGCCGTCAAACTTTGCCAGTGCGTCGGCGTTGGCGGCAAAGTGCACCGGCACAAAGTCCATGATGACGCCGATGCCCATGCGGTGGCAGGCGTTGACAAAGCCCGCAAACTGGGCGGGGGTGCCGTAGCGGCTGGTCACCGAGAAGTAGCCGGTGGTCTGGTAGCCCCAGCTGCCGTCAAAGGGGTGCTCTGCCAGCGGCAGCAGCTCCACATGGGTAAAGTGGTGCTCCAGCAGCCACGGGATCAGCTCCCGCGCCAGCTCCTCGTAGTTGTACCACCCGTCCGAGCCGTCCGGCCGGGTGGTGCCGGGCTTATGCTTCCAGCTGCCGGCGTGCAGCTCGTAGATGTTCAGCGGGCGGTTGCGGCATTTGTCCCGCCGCTCCATCCACGCGGTGTCGTCAAAGGTGAAGTCCAGCTTTGTCAGCTTGCTGGCAGTGCCGGGGCGCAGCTCGGTGGCAAAGGCGTAGGGGTCGCTGCGCATCACGGTGCTGCCGTCCGCGCCATGCACGCGGTATTTGTACAGGTCGCCCTCCGCAAGGCCGGGGATAAAGGCGCTCCACACGCCGGTATCGGCTTTTTCCATGGGCACGCCGCGCTCCCAGCCGTCAAAGCCGCCGCACACCTCCACGGCGGTGGCACCGGGTGCCCACACGGCAAAACGCCAGCCCTCGGCGCCGTTTGGGTCGGTGCAGGGGTGCGCACCCAGAATGCGGTAGGCATCGAAGCAGTCGCCACTGAAAAACGCGCGGGGGATCACAGGGTAATTCATGCAAAGATCTCCTTACTTCTCTATGTTGACCGGCAGTGTGCGCCGGTTGATACAAGGCTGTTTGGGCAAACTATCCAAGAAAAACGCCTTTTTACCGGCACAGTAGCCGATAATCTTAGCGAATCTTGACAAAAATCGGCAAATTTTCACATATTTGCCAAATCTTGTGGTATACTGTTGCTACCGCCGTGCAAGCGGCGCAACTTTTTAAGCAATAGAACGGGAGCGAATGATCATGGCTTGGTATGACGAAGCAGTATTTTATCACATTTATCCGCTGGGGCTGTGCGGCTGTGCGCACGAAAACGACGGCCAGCCCACCCCGGGCGCTTTTGCAAAGCTGGAAGCATGGGCAGCCCACGCGGCAAAGCTGGGCTGTACAGCCATCTACATCGGCCCGCTGTTCGAGAGCGGCTCCCACGGCTACGATACCATCGACTACCGTCTGGTGGACCGCCGCCTTGGCACCAACGAGGAGTTCAAGGCTTTTGTGGCGGCCTGCCACGCCCGCGGGCAGCGGGTCATCGTGGACGGCGTGTTCAACCATGTGGGCCGCGATTTCTTCGCGTTCCAAGACCTGAAGGCAAACCGCGAGAACGCCCGGTATAAGGACTGGTTCTGCGATGTGAATTTCTGGGGCAACAACGAGTATAACGACGGCTTCAGCTACGGCAACTGGGGCGGCTACAACCTGCTGGTCAAGCTGAACCAGCGCAACCCGGAGGTGCAGCAGTACCATTATGATACCGTCCGCTTCTGGGTGGAGCAGTTCGACATCGACGGCATCCGTCTGGATGCAGCCGATGTGCTGGATTTCGACTTCATGCGCGGGCTGCGCCGTCTGGCAAACGAGGTAAAGCCGGAGTTCTGGCTGATGGGCGAGGTCATCCACGGCGATTACAGCCGCTGGGCAAACCCGGAAATGCTGCACTCCGTCACCAACTACGAGCTGCACAAGGGTCTGTGGAGCGGCCACAACGACCATAACTATTTTGAAATTGCCCATACCATGCGCCGACTGCAGGGGCTGTGCCACGACACCCGGCTGTATCTCTTCTCGGATAACCACGATGTGGAGCGCCTGCCCAACAAGCTCCGCAACAAAGAGCACATCCGGCACATCGCCATTCTGGTGTACAGCCTGTGGGGCATCCCGTCCATTTATTATGGCTCGGAGTTCGGCATCGAGGGCAAAAAGGAGTGGGGCAGCGACTGGCCGCTGCGCCCCTGTCTGGAGCTCAGTGACTACGCTGATGCAGAACGTACAAATCCTGTTACCAGTGTATACAAAGCGCTGGGGAAATGCAAGGCTGAATTGCCGGAAATGACCTACGGCGAGGTAAAAGAATTGCAGCTCACCACCCAGTGCTACGCCTTTGCCCGGGTACTGGACGGCAAGGCCGTGGTGGCGGTGCTGAATAACGGCGATACCCCCGCACAGCTGGAGTTCCAGCTGCCGGTGGAAGCGGCCAAGGTCACCGACCTGCTGGCGGACACCGTGGGCGCGCAGGAGGTGCTGGTCTCCACCGAGTGGAACCGCATGAAGGTGCAGCTGCCTTCCAATTACGCCACCCTGCTGAGATTGGAATAACCTTGCACATTGCGCCGCGTTTTGCTACAATAAGGAGAGAAAAGTCGTTTTACGGAAAGGAAGCCTGAACCCCTATGAATGCAGCACAGCGCAGAGAACGCATCCTGACCCGGCTGAACAGCGCCGGTGCCCCTTTAAGCGCCAGCACGCTGGCGGCAGAACTGGGGGTGTCGCGGCAGATCGTGGTAGGGGATGTGGCGCTGCTGCGCGCCGGTGGGGCGCAGATCGATGCTACCCCCCGGGGCTACCAGCTGCACCCGGCGGAGAAGGGCTATACCGGCATTCTGGCCTGTGTGCACCGCACGCAGGAGGAGATGCGCCGGGAGCTGTACACCGTGGTGGATCAGGGCGGCACGGTGGTGGATGTGGCGGTGGAAAACAGCCTGTACGGCGAGATCCGCGCCACATTGAACCTGTGCAACCGGTACGACGTGGATAACTTTATCCGTCAGGCTGCGGACGCGCCTGAAAGCCTGCTGAGCCGCATGACCGGCGGCGTGCACCTGCACACCCTGCGCTGCCCGGACAAGGACACCTTTGCCCGCATCCGCACGGCTTTGGAGCAGCAGGGGCTTTTGTACCGCAAGGAGTGACCCTGCTCCGCTTATACCCAGTATAAAAAGGGCTGCGGGGCTTGTCTATCCGCAAAACCGGAAAAATGTTGGAAAATCAACAAAAATGCAAAAGAGGTGGGTTTTCTGGATATCCGCATTGAAAAGACCGAGCGCGCCATCAAGCAGGCCTTTATGGAGCTGCGCCGCGAAAAGCCGGTGGAAAAGATCCGTGTCAAGGAGCTGTGCGACCGCGCCTGCATCAATAAATCCACATTCTACGCCCATTATCAGGATATCTATGCGCTGGCCAACGCCATGGAGGACGAGATGGTGCACGCGGTGGTGGAAAGTCTGCCCCGCCTGACCGCCAGCGATGTGAGCGAGCGCACCGAGTGGCTTGCGCGGGAGATGTTCCGCGCCTTCACCGCGCATCAGGCCGAGATCAGCGTGCTGTTCTCCGGCTCCCGGCAGGGGCTGTTCATCAACCGGGTGGAACAGGCCATGTGCCAGTGCATCGCCCAGACCGACCCCACCTTTGAGACGGACGTAGTGCGCAAGGTGGTGCTTTCCTTCTGCGTGCAGGGGTGCTACTACACCTTTACCACCTACTGCGGCCAGATGGACGAAAAGCGCCTTGTGACGCTGCTTGCCTCCATCGCCCACGCCGCGCAGCGGATACGGATGTAACGGGGCTGGTTTTGTATGCGCGCCGCGCTGCTCTGCGCATAAACAGCGGAAAAATTAGTTTTATTATCGGGATAGCGGAGCGTCTGCGGACGCTCCGCTATCTCATTTTTATAGGGGACGCGTGCTTTTGGCATAACTGCCAAAAAATAAGACGAAAATTCGTCATCTGCACTTTTTTACCAGATTTTTCAAGAAAGAGTTTACACTATGCCGGAAGTGGTGGTATTATATAAAATAGTATGGTATGGGGTAAAATGTGCCTGTGTACTCCGGGAGGGTATGGGATGAAGAACAGAATCTCGCGTCGCAGCTTTCTGGCGGCGGCTGCGGTCTCGGCGGCGGCACTGGCAGTGACCGGCTGCGATGCAAAAAAGAGCAAAAAAGCAGTGACCGACATCACGGTGTGGAACTACTATAACGGCGACCAGCTGGAAAGCTTCAACCGCCTTGTAAGCACCTTCAACGAGACCATCGGCAAGGCAAAGGGCATCCGGGTGTCCGGTTCCAGTCAGGGCACGGTGAACGATCTGGAGGCCAACGTGATGGACGCTGCCGAGGGCAAGGTGGGCTCTGCGGAGATGCCCACCATTTTTGCTGCCTACGCGGATACCGCTTATAAGCTGGATCAGATGGGCATGGTGGTGGACCTGAAGGACTACCTGACCGAGGATGAAAAGGCCGCCTTTGTGCCCGGCTATATCACCGAGGGCGATTTTGACGGCAGCGGCAGCATAAAAATTTTTCCGGTGGCAAAATCCACTGAGCTGATGTTCTTTAACGATACCGACTGGCAGCGGTTCTCAGAGGATACTTTTGTGCGTTATGGCGCCCTTTCCACCATGGAGGGTGTGACGGCGGTGGCAGAGCAGTACTATAACTGGTCCGGCGGCAAGGCACTGTTTGGCCGGGACGCGCTGGCAAACTATATGCTTGTGGGCGCAAAACAGCTGGGCTGCGAAATTTTTGAAGTGCACAACGGCAAAATGACCCTGCACTTCGACCATGATGTGGTGCGCAAGCTGTGGGATAACTACTATGTGCCCTTCGTCAAGGGGTATTTTGCTGCGAATGGCCGCTTCCGCAGCGACGACGTGAAAACCGGTGCATTGCTGGGCTGTGTAGGCTCCTGTGCCAGTGCCACCTTCTTCCCGAAGCAGGTGATGCCCGGGGATAACCAGGTCCACGATATCGAGATGAAGGTGCTGCCTGTGCCCCGGTTTGCCGGGGGCGAAAAGGTGGCGGTGCAGCAGGGTGCCGGGATGGTGGTCACCACCGGCACCGAGGACGAGATCAACGGCGCAGTCACCTTTTTGAAGTGGTTCACCGAGCCGCAGAATAATATTGAATTCTCGGTGGAGTCGGGCTATCTGCCGGTGACCACCGCCGCCAACGACATGGACGTCATCCGCGCAAGCGGGCTGGAACTGACCGACACCATGGAGCAGGTCCTTTCCGGCGCCGTGAGAGCGGTGTGTAAAAACGAGCTGTACACCCCTACGGCTTTTGCAGGCGGCAACGCAGCCCGCAAGATACTGGAATACAGCATGGGCGATCAGGCCAGTGCCGACCGGGACACGGTGCTGGAACGCATCGCCGCAGGCCAGAGCGCGGAAGCAGCCATGGCAGAGTTTCTGACAGACGACTATTTTGAGGCGTGGTATCAGGCCACCCTTGCGCAGCTGCAGCAGTACGAGGGCTGACCGCCCGGAAAAAGACGGAAAGGAGGCAGGGCGATGTTTGACGCATGGAAACAGCGCCAGCGGCAGCGCTTGGAAAACAGACCGGAAAGAACCGTGTTCCACAATATTTTTGCCACCATGATGCTGGTGCTGACAGTGGAACTGCTGATGGCGGCCGCCAGCATCCTTGCCGTCGACGTGACCGGGAAACTGGACGAAAACGCCAAGGACCTGCTTACCATGCGGGTGCGCAACCGCGCCAGCTATGTGCAGGAGATCCTGCGGAACGCGGAGGATCTGGAGCAGCTGAGCGAGCAGATCACCGCCACCACCCAGCAGCTGCTGAAAAGCGGCGATATCTCGCTGGACACGCTGGATAACAGCAGCGAACAGAGCGATGCTTTGCTGGTAGCGCTTGCCCCGCAGCTTCTGGACACCCTGCGCACAAAGCAGGTGACCGGCATCTTTCTCATGCTGAACACCCATGATCTGGACACCTGCGAGGTGGGCAAAAAAATGCCCGGCATCTACCTGCGGGATCAGGACCCGGACGCCCGCCCTTCGGAGCGCAACAGCGACCTTTTGCTGGAACGCGCCAGCGCCACAGTGGTAAAAGAGCTGGGCATCGGCACGGATAAGGGCTGGCAGCCCGCTTTCCCCTATCAGGGCAATACCAAGGGCGGCATCCTGCGCACGGTCTTTCAGACCGCGTATAAGAGCGGTGCCAGCCTTTCGGCGGAAAGCTATGGCCGCTGGACCACCGACTCCTACTGTCTGGCAGGGGACGACCGGCACGCCATTGCCTACTCGGTGCCGCTGATCCTGCCGGACGGCACGGTATACGGCGTGGTGGGCGTGGAACTGCTCACGGAGTATCTGCAAACAAAACTGCCCTTCACCGAGCTGGACGAGGACAAGGCAGGTACCTATTTTATCGTGACCACTACCGATGATGTGCTGACGGACGGCGTGCTCTCCCTGCGCAAGACCGTGACCTCCGGCGAGGATCTGGTAACGGCAGATGCACCGCTGGGCGTTTTGAACTGCCGCAGCAACGGCAACGGCGGCAACTGGGTGGAGCTGAACGATAAGCGCTATTATATGGTGCTGGAGCCGCTGCAGGTGTATAACCGCAACGCGCCCTTTGCCGCCGAAAAGTGGTTTCTGGCCGGTACCATGGAACAGTCGGTGCTGCTGGCTTTTTCCGACCGGGTGCGCGAGGTGCTGCTGGCTACCATACTGATCACACTGGTGCTGAGCGTTTGCGGCAGCCTGCTGGTCTCGGCGCGGCTGGCCAGCCCCGTCAACCGTTTGTACCGCGAGGTGATAGACGCGCAGGAGAAAAAGACCTTCCCGCACCTGTCCCGCACCGCCATCCGGGAGGTGGACCGCTTTGCCGAGACCATTACCGAGCTGAACAGGGAGCTGGTGACCAACTCCACCAAGTTTTTGCGCATCATGGATATGGCCAGTGTGGAGATCGGCGGCTACGAGCTGCGCACCGACACCGGCAGCGTGTTCGTGACCGATAATTTCTTCTCTCTGCTGGGCATGCCCGAGATGCAGGGCAAGCCGCTGAGCGTGCGCCGTTTTGAGGAGGTGCTCAAGGGCATCCGGGAAAAGAATCCCTCTGACCGCACCGCCGAGGGCGACGAGCTTTTGCCCATCCGGCAGCCGGACGGGGTGCGGTACATCATGCTGCGCAGCACCATCGAGGGGCACGCCAAGATCGGCCTTGCCGAGGACGTGACCGCCGCTGTGCTGGAACGGAAGCGCATCGAGCACGAGCGCGATCACGATATCCTGACCGGGCTGTACAACCGGCAGGCCTTCAACCGGGTGTGCACCGAGCTGTTTGCCGCGCCGGAGCGCATGGGCGTGGCTGCGCTGATGATGATGGATCTGGATAACCTCAAGCACATCAACGATACCTACGGCCACGACTGGGGCGACCAGTACATCCGCCGCACCGGTCAGTGCCTGCGGGACAATACCCCCGCCGGGACGGTCTGCGCACGCCTTTCCGGCGATGAGTTCCTTGTGCTGTTCCACGGCTACCGCAGCCGGGACGCAGTGCGGGAAAAGATCGACTGCCTGACGAAGGCCATGCAGCAGAGCGTGGCGCTGCTGCCCAGCGGCAACGCTTTGCACATCAGCCTTTCCGGCGGCATCGCGTGGTACCCGGACGATGGGCAGGACTGGGAGACTTTGAAAAAATACGCCGACTTTGCCATGTATCAGGTCAAGCATTCGGAGAAGGGTCGGGTGGAGGAGTTCGACATCGGGGTGTACAACCGCGAAGCCTACGCCGAGCGCACCCGCCGGGAGTTCCGGCAGCTGCTCAGCAATGCGCAGGTGTTCTACTGCTTCCAGCCCATCTTCTCGGCACGCAGCGGCAGGGTAGTCGCTTACGAGGCGCTGATGCGCTCCGACCTGCCCACCCTGCGCTCCCCGGCCACCATCATGAAGCTGGCGCGGGAGCAGGGGGCGCTGTACGAGATCGAGCGCATCACCTTTACCAAGGTGCTGGAGACCTTCGACAGCCTGTGCCGGGCGGGCAGCGTGTCCGGGGATGCTATGCTCTTTGTCAACTCCATTGCCAACGCCTGCCTGTCGCATGAGGACGGCAAATATATAAACAACCATTGGCACGAGCTGTGCCGCCGCATGGTCGTCGAGATCACCGAAGAGGAAGCCATCGACTACGAAGCATTGGAGAGAAAGCGCAATGCACCGGGCTTTTCCGGGATGTTTGCGCTGGACGATTACGGCAGCGGCTATTCCAACGAGAATACGCTATTGCAGCTTGCACCCCGGTTCGTCAAGGTGGATATTACCATCATCCGTGGCATCGACACCTCGCCGGACAAGCAGCAGATCCTGCGCAATGTGGTGGCTTATGCCCACCCCCGCAGCATGAAGATCGTTGCCGAGGGCGTGGAGACCGCCGCCGAGCTGCGCACGGTCATCGAGCTGGGCGCAGACCTTTTGCAGGGCTATTTTCTGGCGCGCCCGGCCATTGTGCCGGGAGCGATCGCGCCGGAGGCAGTGGCGATCATCCAGGAGTTACAGCGCCGGGCAAAAGATTAAAAAAACAAGCCCTCCCGGGCGCTGCGGCGCAGGGAGGGCTTTTGCAACGGAGGTAGAAAAATATGGTTCAGGTGGATCTCATCACCGGCTTTTTGGGCGCAGGCAAGACCACCTTTCTGCGCCGCTATGTGCGGTACCTTGTACAGCAGGGGCATAAGGTGTGTATTCTGGAAAACGACTTTGGCGCGGTGAACGTGGATGCCATGCTGGTGCAGGAGGTGCTGGGCCCCGGCTGCGATGTGGAGACCATCAGCGGCGGCTGCGACTGCGACACCCACCAGCGCCGGATGCGCACTAAACTCATCGCCATGGCCATGCGCGGCTTTGACCGTGTAGTGGTGGAGCCCAGCGGCATCTTTGATGTGGACGAGTTTTTCGATATCCTGCGGGACGACCCGTTGGACCGGTGGTATCAGCTTGGCAGCGTCATCGCCATTGTGGACGCCCTTCTGCCGGAGACCCTTTCCCCGCAGGCAGAGTATCTGCTGGCCTCCGAGACCATGAACGCGGGCTGTGTGCTGCTGAGCCGCGCCCAGCTGGCAGCACCCGCCCAGTGCGCCGCCGCCGCTGCCCACTTGGAGCGTGCACTGGAAGCCGCAAAGTCCTCCCGCCGCTTTGCGCCGGGGGAGATCCTTGCCAAGGACTGGGACGCCCTGACCGATGCCGACCTTGCAGCTCTTGCCGCCTGCGGCTACCGGCAGGCCAGCTGCGAAAAGCTGCATTTTGACCAGCACGCGGCCTTTACCTCCCTTTGCTTTCTGGAGTTGCACCTCACCCCACAGCAGCTGCAGGCCGCCGCACAGCGGCTGTTCGCAGCGCCCGAGTGCGGGCAGGTGCTGCGGGTCAAGGGCTTTGCGCCCGCCCCGGCAGGCGGCTGGCGGGAGCTGAACGCCACCGCCGCCGGCTGCACCCTTGCGCCCATCCCGCAGGGGCAGGAGGTAGTCATCGTCATCGGCGAAGGGCTGGACAAAGCCGCCATTGAAGCAAACCTGAAGGGCTACGAAAATTAACTTTTGCAGCGTGACCTGGCGTAAAAGCCTTCACCCCTTGGGGGGGAAGGTGGCTGCGGACGCAGTGAGCAGACGGATGAGGGGTGATTTCGGCAGCAGCGCCCTCATCAGTCACCTGCGGTGACAGCTTCCCCCGACCGGGGGAAGCCTTCATTCGGAAAGTTGATTTTCTATTTTATAACAAAATACATTGTGGAAAAACAGGAGGGAGCATCATGCAGGAAGTACGCGCAGCCGTTATTGGCACCGGGGTCATGGGGCGCAAGTATGCCCAGATGATCGCAGAAGGAAAGGCGGGGGCATTGCGTCTGACCGCCGTGGTCTGCCGCAGCGCCGGGGCGCAGCAGTGGGCAAAGGATGCCCTGCCGGATACGGTGCGGGTGTGCCCCAGCGCCGACCAGCTGTACGATTATGCAGAAGAGTTTGATGCCGTGCTGGTGGTCACCCCGCACAAGACCCATCCGGCGCTGGTGATGCAGGCTTTTGCCCACGGCAAGCACGTCTTGTGCGACAAGCCCAGCGCAAACGCGCTGGCACCGGCACTGGAAATGAACCGCGCCGCCGAAAAAAGCGGCCTTGTTTTTGCCATGATGTTCCATCAGCGCCGATACAAAAAGTATATGCGGCTTAAAAAATTACTGGATGATGGGGCATTGGGCGAGATCAAGCGGGTGCAGCTGGAAAACAGCCGCTACTTCCGCACATGGATGTACCACCGATCCGGCAGCTGGCGCTCCAGCTGGGCAGGAGAGGGCGGCGGCGCATTGCTCAATCAGGGCCAGCACATTCTGGATATCTGGCAGTGGCTGTTTGGGATGCCAACCAGTATTTATGCCGTGATCCCCTACGGAAAGTATAACGATTTCATGGTGGATGATGAAGCCACCCTGCTGATGGAGTACCCGCAGCAGCGCACCGCCACCTTTATCCTTTCCACCGGCGAGGGCAGCTACACCGAGCGGTTGGAGATCGTGGGCACCAAGGGCACCGCCCTGCTGGAAGAGGACACCCTCACCCTGCACACCTACGCGCCAGACACCGAGACCTACCGCCGTACCGCCGATTGCACCGAGCGCCAGCAGCTTACCGAGACCACCACCACCGAGCAGTTCGCGCCGCAGGCCGAGCCTTACCCGGAGATGCTGGCAAACTTTGCGGATGCCATCCTGCACGGCACACCCCTGACCGCCCCCGGCGTGGAGGGCGTGCGGGCGCTGGAACTGACCGATGCGGCTTACCTGTCCGCATGGCTGGGGGAAAAGCTCACCCTGCCGCTGGATGCAGACCGGTTTGAAGAGGAGCTGCAAAAGCATATTCAGGAGGAACAGGCAAATGGCTAAACTGCGGTTTATAGTAGTAGGCTCCGGCTGGCGGTCGCTGTTTTACTGGCGCATCGCGCAGGCGCTGCCGGAACGGTTCGAGCTGTGCGCCATGCTTTGCCGCACCGAGGAAAAGGCCGAAAAAATGCACCGGGAATACGGCGTGCCGGTAAGCACCTCGGCGGAGCAGTGCGCTGCCCTGCACCCGGATTTCGTGGTGGTGGCAGTGAATAAAGCGTCCATCGCCGCCGTCAGCACCGAATGGCTTGCCCGGGGCTTTGCCGTGCTGTGCGAGACTCCGGCGGCGCTGGAGGAGGACGCATTGCGCGCCCTCTGGCAGCTGCACCGGCAGGGCGCAAAGCTGCAGGTTACAGAACAGTACTGGCTGTACCCCACGCTGGCAAAACGGCTGGCGGCGGTGCACAGCGGCGCACTGGGCACGCCGCAGTTTGCCCGGCTGTCGGTGGCGCACGGCTACCACGCGGTCAGTCTGGCGCGGCAGTTCCTGAACGCCGGGCAGCAGCCGGTGCGGGTGACCGGACACAGCTGGACGGAAAAGATCATCGAAACGGATTCCCGCTGGGGCGCGGTGCATAACGGCGCTCTGGTGGAAAAGACCTTGCAGCAGCACACGCTGGAATTTGCGGGCGGCGGCACGGCGTTTCTGGATTTTAACGGTGTGCAGTACCACTCCTATCTGCGCAGCACCCACACCAGTGTGCAGGGAGAGCGGGGCGAAGTGTTCGACGACACCCTGCGCTGTCTGGATGCCGCCGGGGAGCCGGTGTGCCGTCAACTGACCCCGCTGCCCGACCCGCTGGCAGCTGCCGCCGCGCAGGCGGGGCTGAACGAGGACGAGACCGCCATCGCCTGTTTTCTGGACAGGATGCAGAGCTATCTTGCCGGCGGGGCGGAGGTGTACCCGCTGGCAGACGCCTTGCAGGACGCCTACCTTGCCCTGCTGATGGAGCGCGCTCTTGCCGCCGGACAGCCGCTGGAAAGCACCCCACAGCCGTGGAATACAGAAGAACGATAAAAAAGGCTCAGGAGCACCTGTCGGCGCTTCTGAGCCTCTTTTCACGATTGGAGCCGTGACGACAAACAGCCAGTTCTCCGTAGCAGCCCTTTCCGTGAAAACGGGACAGCGGAGCGTCCGCAGACGCTCCGCTGTCCCAAAATTATAAATGTTTTTCCGCTAAAAATGCCCAGAGCAACGCGGAGGGCATTCAAATCGTTATACCCCCTGAAAGGGGCGCAGGATCACATCAGGTCGATCAGTGCTTCCACCTCGTCCATGCGGGTAGCCCAGCTGGTGGCGATGCGCACCACGGTGTGGGTGTCGTCGAACTTTTCCCAGAAGCCGAACTTTGCCTTGCCTTCCAGCGCAGCCAGCTGGGCGTTTTCCAGTACAAGGAAGATCTGGTTGGTGGGGGAGTCCATAAAGAAGCGGTAGCCCTTTGCCGCAAAACCGGCCTTCAGGCGGTTGGCGGTGGCAATGGCGTTTTTGCTGATGGAGAAATACAGGCCATCCGTGAACAGCACGTCGAACTGGATGCCCAGCAGCCGCCCCTTTGCCAGCAGTGCGCCCTGCTGCTTGACCATGGTCATAAAGTGCGCCGGTGCGCCGTGGGGGAACACCACAGCCTCGCCGCACAGCGCACCAACCTTGGTGCCGCCGATGTAGAACACATCGGTCAGCCGGGCAAGGTCGGCCAGTGTTACGTCCGTGCCCTCGGCAGCCAGACCGTAGCCCAGCCGTGCACCGTCTAAGAACAGCGGCATCTTGTACTCCTGACACACAGCGTGCAGGGCTTCCAGCTCCGCCTTGGTGTACAGAGTGCCATACTCGGTGGGGTGGGAGATGTACACCATGCCGGGGAACACCATGTGGTCGTGATTGCCGTCTGCGTAGAAGGTAGCCACCAGCTCCCGCAGCTCGGCGGCGTCCATCTTGCCGTTGTGCTGCGGCAGGGTGATGACCTTGTGGCCGGTATACTCGATGGCACCTGCCTCATGCCCGGCTACATGACCGGTGGCAGCAGCCACTACGCCCTGCCACCGCTGCAGCATGGACGCAATGACGATGGCGTTGCTCTGGGTGCCGCCGGAGATGAACTGCACATCGGCCTCCGGGCAGGCGCAGGCGGCGCGGATCTTCTCGCGGGCGCTGGCGCAGTAGGGGTCGGTGCCGTAGCCGGAGACCTTTTCAAAGTTGGTCTCGGTCAGTTTTTGCAAAATGGCGGGGTGTGCACCCTCGCAGTAGTCGTTTTCAAAATACAGCATGGCAAAACGCTCCTCTATGTAATTGTAAGAAAACAGTACCTCTATTCTACATCGCTGTGTAAACCCTGTCAAACCCAAAACCGTGCACAGCGCACGCAAGGCACCGCAACGCGTCTGCAAATGCCGCAAAAACGCCTGCACAGCGCAGCCGCGCTGTCTGCAAAAAATGCGAAAGTATGATCCTTTCCAAAAAGATGAAAAGTTTTTCAAAAAAGTGCTTGACAATTTTGCTGCATCTGGTATAATAACTATCGTTCCCGGCACCACGGCGCAGGAACACAACAGAATATGCGGATATGGCGGAATTGGCAGACGCGTTAGATTCAGGTTCTAATCGGGGCAACTCGGTGGAGGTTCAAGTCCTCTTATCCGCACCAAACAATATAATCCGAACTTGTTTCTGATAGGAAATGGGTTCGGATTATTTGTTTTTTCGACTACTACAAAACCACCCATTTCCGCAACGGGGTGAAGCGCAGACCGACATCCAAGCCACGATGCCCTCGGAAGAGTAAAACGACTTTGTAAATTGAAAAACGACCGGCCAACATGGTATCGACAATTTCTGTGTTTTGTTCAATTCATTTCTGTCTACTATGAAATTAATAAACATTGTGTTTAGAAATACAGCATGCTATAATTATGCGAGAATATTAATATAGGCTTTGGGAGGTGCTGAGATGGCCAAACAACCAATAAATAATGGCAAGGTTGTTGAACGTTCGTATGAAGATTATAGAAATAATCAGTACTTAGTTAATCGACGTTATCAGAGAAAACTGGTTTGGGAACTTGAAGAAAAACAGGCGTTTATTGATTCCCTTGCAAATGGCTATCCCGTTCCACTTTTTCTTTTTGCAAAATGCGTCTATAAAGGGCAGGATCGAAGCGAAATCATTGATGGCATGCAACGCTTAAATGCTGTTTTTTCTTTTATTGAAAATGACTATCCTGCTGCTAATGGGGAATATTTTGATTTAAGCACTACAGCTTTGACAAAAGACTTGTTGGACAGTCATATTTTAGAGCAAAGGCAGCCTGTACTGAATCGTGAGACGTGCGTTAAGATAGTCAGCTATGAACTGCCCTATTCGATTTATGACGAACATGATCCTGATATTATCGATGAAGTATTTAGGCGTATCAATTCCAACGGCAAGCATCTTTCCCGCCAAGAAATCCGACAGGCCGGTGTAGTTAACGATTTCTCACAACTTGTAAGAAATATTGCAACTCGTATTCGTGGCGATGTTTCCCATAATGATTTTTTGTTACTCTCACAGATGCAGAATATCAGCATCACAAAAGATACTTATCATGGGGGAATTGATCCTGAATCTGTGTTTTGGGTTAAGGAAAACATTTTATCAAAAGAAGATCTGCGACAGTCTATGGATGAGGAACAAATCGCCGATATCCTCGGTGCAATGTTATTGACACCTGTCCCTCCTTCCAATGTTAGCATATTAGATGAATATTACGATTATAAACAGCCGGATGCTTCTGCACGGTATCAAAAGATTGAAGAAGCACTTTCTGCAATATCTCCAGAGAAAGTATCTGAGCAGTTTTTTTATGTGTATGACGAAATCAAACGTGTGTTTTCCGGACGGCAAAAAACAATTATTACACAAATGGTATCATCAAGGACCTATCGAGGACCGCGTTATTTTCAAGTACTATTTCTTTCCATGTATGAATTACTAGTTCGACAGGAAAAACGCATTGTTAACTATGATGCACTTTATAATGCGCTAGATGGAATCGGCGCTAGAATTATTCACATTTCAGGCGGAGGCGGTTGGTGGTCTCAACAGGAGAAAACCGATTTGATTGCTGCTACGTCAGGTGTACTGGCACCGCATTTTGTGGAGCGTGGAGAAGGAGATCCCATGCTTTACTCTTACGCAAATGAACTAGAAACACTTCTCAAGCAGTCTTCCACAGAAAATACCCAGTATGATTTTAAACAAGGTATTCACAACCTGGATGATGGCAGAAGAAATAATACACTAATCCGAAAAATATTTAAGACCCTTACGGCAATGGCCAATGCAGGGAAAAATGCTACTGGATATGTTCTTCTTGGCGTTGCAGACACTTTTGAGGATGCAGAAAAGATCCGGCACGTCTATGGGCAGGAGTCCATCAGAGTTGGAGACTTTTATGTGACGGGTATTAATGGTGAAGTTGAAAAATACTACGAAAACTATGATGCCTACATTTTAACCGTCAGAAACGCCCTAAATGATATGCCGCTACAAGATCATTATCGTAGGCAAATTGGGGCCAAAATGCGTCATGTCAACTATCATGGAAAGTCGGTAATTATTTTACGGATTACTTGTAACAGCGGTCCAGCAATCTTCGATGGAGCATATTACACTAGGAGCGGCCCTAGTAACGACCCTGTACCAGTAAAGGCAGAAGAAATGCCAGCATTTTTTGCTCAGTTTGTTTAAAAACAATAAGCACATGCAATCATAACCCCGCGTGAAAACGCGGAGTTTGCAGAACGGTCCCATAGGGGCCATAATACCAGCCGCGCCTAAAGGCACACAATGAGCGACGTCAACCGCACACTGACGTCGCTCTTATTTTCTCATATTATTGGCAGGTACTTCTGGCGAATCATCGTCATCGAAGTCAACTACATTCTTAAACGGATCTTCATATTCCTTGAAGCTCAACTGGTCGCACATCTGATCGTTGAACTCTCGTTCCTGAATGTATTTGCGGATTTTGGCTTCGTTTCCGCCTACTGTATTTACGTAATATCCTTTTGCCCAGAACACTCTCCTTCCGTATTTGTATTTTAAGTTTGCATGTTGTTCGAATATCATGAGCGTGCTCTTCCCTTTGAGATATCCCATAAAATCTGCTACGGCAAGTTTTGGCGGTATCGACACAAGCATGTGGATATGGTCCGGCATCGCATGTGCTTCTATGATTTCTACGTGCTTATAATCACAAAGCATTCTTAATATCTTTTCTTGACTTTCCATATATCACTTTTCTGCGATATTTCGATACAAGCACAATATGATATTTGCAATTCCAGCTCGTATGTGATAAACTTTTCTCGTCCATATGGATGAACCTCCTTTTGCTTTAGTATGCGGTTGGCGTTACCCGCTTCTAATTATAGCAAAAGGAGGTTCTTTTTCTACCGTATCAACGCTACGGCTCCATTCTTCCACAAGCTTAGCTTGTGGTTTTTCTTATGAACAAAAACAGGATGTGTCCACCCGGATGCACCCTGCCAAAATCCACATGCGACAGCGATATGTACAACAGGGCGTTCCCCGTCGGGAACGCTCTGTTTTTCTTTGCCGGGGATATGACGAGCCTGTTCTGCCTGCCAAGGCAAGCTTGCGTTTGCGCAGCGCAGCGATAAAAGCCCCAGTGGGGCTTTTATCGCAAGCATCAATTAACAAAACTCAAACAAAACTCAAACAATACCGGAACATTGGCAGGTTATACTGAGGCGAGGATGGAGGACGGGTCAGATGTGATCGGGTGAAAAACTGAACGTTCTGGATGCCAAGATTTGTGCACGCAGGGGGCTTGCAGTTTCTGCCCGGAAGCAGTATGCTGAATATAAACGAGCGGCAGGCATCCTCTCTCATCGGGCTTGTGCTGACACAAGCGGCACGCCTGTCCTTTTCCCACGACGAGCCGGGATAGGACCCATCCGTCTCCAATGGCATTTTAGGACGATGTACGGGCGGCTGTGCGGTGTTGCTGGGGTGCTTTATGCTCTGGCGGGGTTTCAGACTCAGACAGCAGGAGGAAAACAAATGATCCATATTCTTGTGGTAGACGATGACGCAGCGCTGAACAAGACGGTCTGCACCTATCTCAACGACTGCGGCTTTGAAACAAAGGGCGTGCCGGATGCGCAGAGCGCCTTTGAAGAGATGTACAACAGCCTGTATGACCTCATCGTGTCGGACATCATGATGCCGCAGATGGACGGCTTTGAATTTGCCCGGACGGTGCGTCAGGTCAACAAACATATCCCGATCTTATTCATGTCGGCCAAGGATGATCTGCCTTCCAAACAGAAGGGATTTCAGCTGGGGATCGACGATTACATGGTAAAGCCTGTGGAACTGGCCGAGCTGGAAATGCGGGTGCGCGCCTTGCTGCGCCGCGTCAACATTGAGATGGAGCGCAAATTGACGGTGGGCAATCTGGTGCTGGATGCCGATGCTGTGACCGCCGAGGTGGACGGCGAAGAGATCCCAGTGGCGGCGCGGGAATTCAATATCCTGTACAAGCTGCTGTCCTACCCCAAAAAGACCTTTACCCGTGCCCAGCTCATGGACGAGTTCTGGGGATTGGAAAGCGAGACCAGCCTGCGGGCCGTGGATGTCTACATCACCAAGCTGCGGGATAAATTTTCCGGCTGTGATGGGTTTGAAATCAAAACCGTGCGCGGCATCGGGTATAAGGCGGTGCTGTTATGAAGCAGGATGGTTTCCGGCAGCAGCAGAAACAGCACAGCCTGTTCCCGCCGATCCTCTTTTTTACCTATTTGGGCACACTTCTCCTGATGTCTGCGCTCCACACAGGCATAATCGTAGGGATGAACAAGGCCGGTTGGAACAACAACGTACAGATACTGCTGCCTATTTTATATTGGACGCTGGTAGCGGTCATGCTGACCTTGTTTACGCGTCGCCAGATTCAAAAAACGTATGAGGAGCCCATGCTCCGGCTGGCAGATGCGACCCGGAAGGTGGCTGGGGGCGATTTTTCAATCTATGTGTCCCCGGTACATACGGCGGATAAGGCTGATTATCTGGATCGGATGATTCTGGATTTTGACAAGATGGTGGAGGAACTGGGCAGCATCGAGACGCTGAAAACGGATTTCTTCTCAGATGTCTCCCACGAGTTCAAGTCGCCGCTGGCGGTCATTTCCAGCAACGCGGAACTGTTGCAGAAAAGCGGTAAACTTTCCACCGATCAGGCAGAACAGGTGGAAAACATCCGCTACGCCACGAATCGGCTGACAAACCTCATTCAGAATATGCTCAAGCTGAACAAACTGGAAAAGCAGGCAATCTGCCCCATGCCCGAAGCGTATGATGTCTGCGCTCAGCTGTGCGAATGTGCGGTGCAGTTTGAAGAGGTCTGGGAGCGGAAAAATCTCGACTTTGAAGCCGACTTGGAGGACAGCGCCGCCGTGTACGCCGACCCCGGCCTGCTGGAAGTGGTGTGGACCAACCTGCTGTCCAACGCCGTCAAGTTTACCCCGGAGGGCGGTACGGTCACCCTCCGGCAGCGGACGGAGGACGGCCGGGTGCTGGTATCGGTGGAAGATACCGGCTGCGGCATGACACCTGAGATCATACGGCATATCTACGATAAATTTTATCAGGGCGATTCCAGCCACGCCACCCAGGGGAACGGCCTTGGTCTGGCGCTGGTAAAGCGTATTCTGGAATTGTCGGACGGCAGCATCACGGTGGAAAGCAGGCTGGGCAAAGGTTCGGTCTTTACGGTGGCGCTGCCATGTGCACTTCAGAACGCACCGGAGGAACACGCATGGAGCAGATGAAAAACTTTACGACCTACGAATACAAAGAAATCACGGTGCACAACGACAAGGCTTCGCTGTATCTGGATTGCTACGAAAGCTTCGGCTGGAAACAGGACGAGAACTTTCCCCCGCTGGAAAGCGGTGATAAGGTCACACTGAAGCTGAAGCGTGACCGCCGACTGGTAAACAGGGTGGAGCTGACCCGCCTGCAGCGCAACTTTGAAGCCACGATGAACGAGATCATTGCGCTGGAACGTTCCAAGTCCACGGCTGCCACCATCTGGGCGCTGTGTACCGGACTGGTTGGCACGGCATTCATGGCCGGGTCGGTGTTTGCTATTTCTGCAGATCCTCCCCGGGTCCTGCTCTGCATCGTGCTGGCGGTTCCGGCTTTTGCGGGCTGGATCGCACCCTATTTTGTTTACCGCATCCTCCGGGACAAAAGGACCCGGCAGGTAAATCCGTTTATTGAAGAAAAAACCGAAGAAATTTACGCAATATGCGAAAAAGGACAGTCGCTTTTATGAGAGCATCCCTTCCTTTGAAAATTTGATCACAGATCATGCAGTCGGTGCAAAAAGCATCGGCTGCTTTTTCTTTTTGCAGAAAAACGCATTAACAAAACCCAAACAAAGGTCAAACATTCCGCAAACATGGCGGTTGTATACTCTCTCTCGTAAACGGCAGATACGCCACGGAACAGAAAGGAGAAGCCAAATGGCACAGTATCACATCAAACCCGGGAAGGTCGGCAATGCCCTCATCGACACCTACTACAAAATCGAGAACGGTGTAGTCGGCACCTACAAGAAAATCGAAACGGCATTTGTGGATCGCTTTCTGGAAAAGGTGGACGAGCCGGAAGAGAAGAACGACAACAAGTAACAGGAGGAAAACACTATGAAGAAAAGTAACTTTATCGCACTGATCCTTGGCACCATTGGCACTGTATTCTTTGCGCTGGGTATGTGCATGGCTCTGATCGAAGAGTGGGGGATGTTCCGGCAGGGCATCGTCTGCGGGGTCATCGGTCTGGTGGTGCTTCTGGCCGACCTGATCATCTGGCGGCGGATGGAGGGCAAGGGACCCATCCGCCTGAATGGCAAGACCTTGGGCACCATTGCACTGGCTGTTATCGGTGCGCTGCTGCTGGGTGTCGGTATGTGCCTTTGCATGGTGTTCAGCAAGATGGTGCTGGGCATCGTGATCGGTCTGGTAGGTATTGTGGCGCTGATCTGCCTCATCCCGCTGACAAAGGGCCTGAAGTAAGCGTTAACAATTTTCAAACCGAAACCGAACAAAGAACGAACATCCATCTGCTATCCTGATGCTATTGGATGAAAGTCCCCCAAGACTTCGTCTGAATATAAAAACAAAAACCATTTATAAAGGAGAAACAACTATGAAAAATCTGAATCTGCCTGCAAACTGCGTAATGATGAACGATGACGAGATGATGAATGTAAGCGGCGGCAGCGCCATCGAGACCGCCTTCAAGGCTGTGGTCGCCATCGGCGGTGCTGCTGCACTGACCGGCGTGGCTGCGGTTGCCGCAAAGGGCATCCTGAGCATCTTCGGCGGCGACCCCGGCCAGTGGATCCAGGATTCTATCAACGGCGGTAAGAACTTCATTGATGGCGCTTTGAACGCCGGCCAGAATTTCCTGAACAAGCTGATGGGCAAGTAAAACGCTATCCTCTGAATTTTTCCATATTGCACTCCGGTGCAGCAAAGGCAGAGCCTGTTTTCAGGTTCTGCCTTTGCTCTTTTCCGGGATCCGGAAATTAACACAGAATAAATCCTTCCCAAACAATTCTCAAACGGGGAAACCGTACAATGGCAGCATTCAGAACAGAGGAGAAAAACATCTGATGGAAAATTATATTGTTGAAGAAGAAACGCCATTGTAAGTTGCAGGGGGAAAGTTTCAATGAAAAAGATCTATATTCTGCTGACAAAATCGGACACCTGGGTATCACACCTGATCAAGCTGGTGACAAATGATACCTACACCCATGCCTCGATTTCCTTTGAACCGGATCTGCAGCCGATGTACAGCTTCTCCCGGAAGTTTGTCAACCTGCCGCTTCCGGCCGGGCTGCGGATGGAGCCGCTGGATCAGGTCTATGAAAATGCAAAAGCGGAGGTGGAGCGGATGATGCAGGATGCAGAACACTGCCCCTTCAATCTGGTCGGATTGCTGCTCTGCCGGATGCAGATCCCGTTTCACCGGGAAAACCAGTATTTCTGCTCCGAATTTGTCAGCGAGGTGCTGAGCCGCAGCCATGCGCTTGCCATGCCCAAGGTGCCCTCCCTGATGCGTCCAAACGATTACGCACACCTGAGCCAGCTTCGGTGCCGTTTTGAAGGCAGACTGAATGAATTACTCGCCAGAAAGGAGCTTCCTCTTGCAGCATAAAAGAACAGGTAAGACCGGTACGGCGACGGAGCATCCCATCGACAACTCTGCGCTCATTCATCTGGCGGTACATAACAAATGGCACTCCAATGTCTTTCGACTGGAGTGCCATTTGAAAAATGCAGTTTGTCCGGCCCGATTGCAGCAGGCAGTGGATGCTGTGGCAGTCCGTTTCCCGATGCTTGCGGCCGGGATTCAAAAGCGTGGAAATGGCTTTGCGGTCGTGCCCTGCACGGAGGATCTGAATATCCGGGTGGACAGTCAGCCGCTTCTGTATCTGTCAAGGGAAGAGATTCGGGACTGTGCCATGCGTGTACTGTATGGGACGCACCATATTGCAGTGGAATTTTTTCATTCGCTGACCGATGGGTGCGGTGGGCTGCAATTTTTGAAAGGACTGCTGGCGGAGTACTTTGGTGTCCCGATACAGCCGTTGCCCATCAGGGAAGCATGGGAGGACAGCTATCAAAAGTACGCCGCCAGAGGAACGCCGACTTCTATGCCGGGAGGCGTTTCGTATCTGCTGCCCGCTGCACCGCCGGAAAACAGCCCGGTCCATAGAACAACCTTGACATTCTCGGTGGATGAATTGCGAGCCAGAGCAAAAGCAGAGCACACCACACTGACAGCATGGTTTACAGCTCTGTTTGCTCAGACGGCAATGCAGCTGCAACGTCAGAAAATTACACCGGACAGACCATGGCAGCCCGTGCAGATCATGGTTCCCATTGATCTGCGCAAACGCTTTCCAAGTGCATCATGCAGGAACTTTTCTCTGTATGCTTTGCCAAAGCTGACACTGGATGCGGCGAAAGGCTCATTTTCGGAAATTGCTGAGAGCATGGCAGTCCAGATACAGGCACAGAGCAGCTATGCGAGACTCCAATCAGCCATCGCTACCAATGTGGCACTGGAACGCAAGACCTCAGCACTTCCCCTCTGGATAAAATGCGCCGCACTGCGGAAGGGGTTTGAGATCTGCGGCGGACGCAGCTCCTGCATCACGCTGTCTAATCTTGGACAGGTGACATTTCCAGACCCGATCCAACGGGAAATTGAACGACTGGATTTTCTGCTGACGCCACGCGCGCATTCGCCATACAATTGCGGCATTATATCCGTAGGCAATACCTTGAGCCTGACGATTACCCGTCGGGGTTCGGAAAAAGGATTTGAAAAGATTTTTTTGCAGTACTGTGCGGAAATCAAAACGGTTGAAATTCGATCCGAATCAAAAAGCAATCTATAATAAGCAGCGTTTGATGGCTCAAGGCTTTTGCGTAAATCAAAGATCGATAACTCACGCTATTTTCCTGTTGCAATCTGCATCAAGATATGGTATACATATTATACGAAAGGCCTGCGCGAAAGAACGAACCATCATTCAATGCTGTATAAATGGAGGTGCTTGCCATGACCGCTGTGATCTACGCCCGCTATTCCTCGGACAACCAGCGCGAAGAATCCATCGAAGGTCAGATCCGGGAATGTACCGCCTATGCCGAAAAGAACGGCATCACCATCGTCAAGCACTACATCGACCGTGCCATCTCCGCCAAGACCGACAACCGCCCGCAGTTCCAGCAGATGATAAAAGACAGCGACAAGAAACTGTTTGACATTGTGCTGGTCTGGAAACTCGACCGTTTTGCCCGAAACCGCTACGACAGTGCCCGGTATAAGACCCAACTGAAGAAGAACGGCGTCAAGCTCATGTCTGCCACCGAGATCATCTCCGAGGGGCCGGAGGGCATTATTCTGGAATCTGTGCTGGAAGGTTATGCCGAGTATTATTCCGCTGACCTTGCCGAGAAGGTCGTGCGTGGACAGACCGAGAACATCCTGAAAGGCCGCTGCAACGGTGGCCGTGGAACCTTTGGGTACACGCTGGATTCCGAGCGGAAGTTCCACATCGACCCTCTCACCTCGCCTTTTGTGCTTGAATCGTTCAAGAAGTACAATGAAGGCTCCACTATGAAGGAGATTCGGGACTGGCTGAACGAAAACGGCATCAAGAACCCGGTGGGCGGTGCATTTACTTATAACAGCGTTGAACATATGCTCAAGAACCGGCGGTACATCGGAGAACTGAAATTCCGGGATGTGGTCGTACCGGATGCTATCCCGCCCATCATTCCACTGGAACTGTTTGAGGATGTGCAGGAGAAAATCGCAAAAAACAAGAAAGCCCCTGCCCGTAGAAAGGCAGAGGATGACTATCTGCTTACCACCAAGCTGTTCTGCGGCTACTGTGGGGCGTTGATGTTTGGCGAAAGCGTCAGAAATTGCATCCGAGGGAAATGGTTCGGATTTGGATTGCATTCCTGCACCACAAAAAAGACAGCTTTTGATAGCTGTCTTTTTTGTTTTGTATGGAGTTTTCGACGACCGCTGCCTGCGAGCAAAGACTTCCCCGGTCGGGGGAAGATGTCGCATAGCGACAAAAAGGGGAGTAGAGGGAGGCGTTGCCCGCGCAGCGTTCTGATTTTTCAAAGCGCTGCCAAGCGGCAAAGCTTCCCTTTTCCCCGCCGGAGCCTTTTGCTTTGGCGGAGATTTTTACAAAAAATTCACGCTGGCAGGGTTGCCGCCGCATACCGGATGTGCTATGATGAAGTGCAAAATTTGAAGCGGAGCGATGGATTTTGATTTGTCGAGCTCGCGGAATCAGGAGGAACTACCCATGCAGAAGAATTATGTACAGGAAATTCTGAGCATCATTCACAGCGGTCTGCCCAAGGCAGAGCTGGCTGAAAAACTGTCTGATTACCATGAAAAAGATCTGGCGGATGCGTTGGAGGCGCTGACCCCCGCCGAACGCCAGTCGCTCTATTCCATTCTGGGTGTGGATACCGTTGCCGAGATCTTTACCTATCTGGACGATGCCGAGCCGTATCTGAAGGAGCTGCCCAGCCATGAGGCCGCCAAGGTCATTTCTAACATGGACTCGGACGATGCGGTGGACGCACTGGAAGATCTTGACGATACCGATAAAAACGAGATCGTCAACAAGCTGGACAAGGACTCGGTGGAAGATGTGAAGATGCTGCTCTCCTATGACGAGGATGAGATCGGCAGCAGGATGACCACCAACTACATCTCCATCAAAAACGATATGACCATCCGGCAGGCGATGAGCGAGCTGGTAAAACAGGCCGGAGAAAACGACAACATCTCCACCCTGTATGTGGTGGATGAAAACGAGCACTTCTACGGCGCCATCGACCTGAAAGACCTCATCATTGCCCGGGCAGAGGAAAGTCTGGAAAGCCTGATCGTCCGCTCCTATCCCTATGTCACGGACCGGGAGCAGGTCAGCGACTGTATCGACCGCATCGTGGACTACGCGGAGCGCAGCCTGCCGGTGCTGAACGATGCCGGTAAGCTGGTGGGCATCATCACCTCGTCCGATGTGGTCGAGCTGGTCGACGATGAGATGGGCGATGATTACGCAAAGCTGGGCGGTCTGACCGGCGAGGAGGATCTGAACGAAAACGTATTTGAAAGCGTGAAAAAGCGTCTCCCATGGCTGATCGCGCTGCTGTTCCTCGGGATGCTGGTCTCCTCGGTCGTCGGCGCGTTTGAATCGGTGGTAGCGGTGCTGCCGGTGGTCATCTGCTTTCAGTCCATGGTGCTGGATATGGCCGGTAACGTCGGTACCCAGTCGCTGGCGGTGACCATCCGTGTGCTGGTGGACGAAAACCTGACCCTTTCCAAAAAGCTGCAGCTGCTCTGGAAGGAGACCCGCGTGGGTCTTTTGAACGGTGCCATTCTGGCCGTGATGGCCTTGGGCTTTCTGGGCTGCTACATCCACTTTTTCAAGGGCTATGTCTGGACCTCGGCCTTTTTGCTGTCCGGCTGCGTCGGGCTGTCGCTGATCGTGTCCATGGTCATTTCCAGTCTGGTGGGCACGCTGATCCCGATGCTGTTCCACAAGATCCATATCGACCCGGCTGTTGCTTCCGGCCCGCTGATCACCACGATCAACGATCTGGTGGCCGTTGTGGTCTACTATGGCCTTGCCATGGTCGTGCTGATCGATCTGTTCCACCTTGCATAACGGGTGCATCAAAAAGGGCGATCCCTCCGGGGAACGCCCTTTTTTGTTGCGCAAACTTTTGCTAACAATGTTAATATGTCCTAACATCGTCAGAAAATATTGAAAAAGCCCGAAAGCGTGCTACAATATAAAGATAAAGAGCCCGCCCCGCTCCGGGCGCGGGTACACAGATGGGAAATACAGAAACGAGGGTAAATATGTTTGATGCAAAAAAGCTTGCACTGTTTTTGGGCGGTGTAGTGTTCGGCTCTGCCGGTTTCAAGGTGCTGTCCAGCAAGGACGCCAAAAAGGTCTACACCCAGACCACCGCTGCGGTGCTGCGGATGAAGGACTGCACCATGCAGACCGTGAATAAGGTGCAGGAGGAGGCCGGTGACATCCTTGCCGATGCAAAGGCCATCAACGAGAGCCGCGCCGCCGAGGCTGCACAGGAGGTCATCGAGGATACGGCTGAAGAAGAGCAGCCCGCAGAGCAGACTGCACAGTGATACAACGCAGCGGAGCCGCCCTTGGGCGGCTCTTTTTTACGCAGAGGGGCAAGAAAAGCAATGAAATGTACGATCTTACATGAAGGTAAGGGACGGATGCGGGTGCACGTCTGCGCCGTGCGCATGACGCTGCACCGGGCAGATGTGCTGGAAGCCTACCTGAACGGGCAGGACATTATCCAGAAAGCCACCGTCTATGAGCGCACCGGAGATGTGGTGCTGACCTACCGGGGCAGCCGGAAGGACGCCGCCGCCCTGCTGGCGGCCTACCGCTTTGACAACGAAGAGTTGGAGGTGCTGGTCACCTCCCGCGACAGCCGGAAGATCAATCAGGAATATCAGGAAAAGATGGTCAGCCTTGTGGCGGGCCGGGTGTTCCGCAAGGTGTTCCTGCCTGCGCCCATCGCGGCGGCGTATACGGTGTGGCGCTCCATCGCCTTTGTCTGGAAGGGCGTCCGCTGCCTGCTGCACCGCAAGCTGGAGGTAGAGGTGCTGGATGCGCTCAGCATCACCGCCTCTCTCCTGCGTGGCGATTACAGCACCGCAGGCTCGGTGATGTTCCTGCTGACGGTGGGCAGCCTGCTGGAGGAGTGGACGCGGAAAAAGAGTTTGGATGACCTTGCCCGCAGCATGGCGCTGAACGTGGATAAGGTCTGGGTGCGCACCCCGCAGGGCGAGGTGCTGGTGCCGTTGACCCGCGTCCACGCCGGGGACGAAGTGGTAGTGCGCTCCGGCAACATGATCCCGCTGGACGGCACGGTACTGGAAGGCGAAGCCATGGTCAACCAAGCTGCCCTGACCGGAGAATCTATGCCGGTACGCAAGACCACCGGCGCCACCGTCTACGCCGGAACGGTGGTAGAAGAGGGCGAGTGTGTCCTTGTAGCCAAGGCAGAGGGCGGTGCCAACCGCTACGATAAGATCGTGGCGATGATCGAGGAATCGGAAAAGCTCAAGTCCGGTACCGAGAACCGGGCTTTGCTGCTGGCCGACCGTCTGGTGCCGTGGTGTCTTGCCGGTACGGTGGCTACCTACGCCTTTACCCGCAACGTCACCCGCGCCATCTCCATTTTGATGGTGGACTTCTCCTGTGCGCTGAAGCTTTCCATGCCGCTGGCGGTGCTCTCTGCCATGCGGGAGTGCGGGGAATACCACATCACCGTAAAGGGCGGCAAGTATCTGGAAGCGCTGGCAAAGGCGGACACCATCGTGTTCGATAAGACCGGCACCCTCACCCGCGCCACCCCGCAGGTGGTGCAGGTGGTGCCCTTCTCCGGCTGCGGGGAGCAGGAGGTATTGCAGCTTGCTGCCTGTCTGGAAGAGCATTTCCCCCATTCCATGGCAAACGCTGTCGTCCGCGCCGCCAAGGAGCGGGGCATCTCCCACGAAGAGATGCACTCCGAGGTGGAGTATATCGTGGCGCACGGCATTGCCAGCCGGGTGGGCGGCACGCGGGTGGTCATCGGCAGCGCCCACTTCATTTTTGAGGACGAGGGCTGCACCATCCCGGCAGAGGAACAGGCAAAGTTCGATGCACTGGACCCGCAGTATTCCCACCTGTATCTGGCTGCTTCCGGAGTGCTGGCGGGGGTCATCTGCATCGCAGACCCCCTGCGCCCGGAGGCGGCACAGGTGCTGCATAAGCTTCGGAGACTGGGCATTGCCCAGACCGTCATGATGACCGGCGACAGCGACCGCACCGCCCGCGCCATTGCGGCGCAGGTGGGGGTGGACCGCTGCTTTGCAGAGGTGCTGCCGGAGGATAAAGCCGCCTTTGTCCGTGACGCCAAAGCCGAAGGACATACGGTGGTGATGATCGGCGATGGCATCAATGATTCTCCTGCCTTGTCGGCGGCAGATATCGGCATCGCCATCCATTCCGGTGCCGCCATCGCCAGGGAAATCGCAGATGTGACCATCCGCGCCGACAGTCTGGAAGAACTGGTGACCTTAAAAGCCATTGCCAACGCCCTGCAAAAGCGGGTGGGCAGCAATTACCGGTTCGTCCTCAGCTTCAACTCCGCGCTCATCCTTCTGGGCGCACTGGGCATTCTGCCCCCGGCTACCAGCGCGATGCTGCATAACCTTTCCACCCTTGGCATCAGCCTGCGCAGCATGACAGACCTGCTGGAGCAGAAGCCTTTACCGTGAAAATGGAACGCCGGAGCGTCCGCAGACGCTCCGGCGTTCCGAAATTATAAATAGCTTTTCCGCTGAAAATGCCCAGAGCATAGCGGAGGGCATTCAAAATCGTCTTAGCCAAAAGGGAGGCGCTGCACGATATTGTGCGGCGGCCTCCCTTTTTTGTTTCAGATAAACCGGCAGAAGCCCAGCCAGCAGCCCAGCAGGAAAAAGAGCAGCGCCTTTGCCAGTACCGGCAGCCACGGGTGCTTGCAAAGAGCCAAATCCCACCGGTGGATGTTCTGCTTGGGGCAGGTGCCCACGCAGGCTTCACAGGCGATGCACTCCCCGCTGTGCAGGCTGCTTTCCTCCAGCTTCAGGCACACCGGGCACTGCTGCTTGCAGGCATTGCAGCCCGGGATGCAGCCCTCGCTCTGCCGGTGCAGCCGTGCAAAGGGCAGCACCGGCAGCAGGGCGAACACCGCACCCATGGGGCAGAGGAACTGACAGAAGAATCGGGGCTGCACTGCCATGCCCAGCAAAATGAGCACAAGCAGCGCGATGCCCACGCCGAAGCCCTCCGGCGGCAGACGCAGAGCCGTCAGGCGGGAAAACACCTCCCACGGGCTTGCGCCGGTCAGCAGCTTTTCCTGCCGGGTCACATACAGCGCCACCAGTCCTGCCAGCAGCAGATATTTGACCTGCTGTCCCCAAAGCACCGCCCGCTCCGGCAGACGGAGCTGCTTTTTGCGGTGGAACAGCTTTTTCTGGACAAGCCCGGACAGTGCCCAGACGGCATCGCCCAAGCTGCCAAAGGCGCAGGCATACCCGCAGAAAAACCGGTCGAACAGCAACGTGAAGCCGCACAGCCCCAGCAGGGAAAGCGTGAAGCTGTCCGCCGAGAGCACCTCGCCCGCACCGATGTGCAGAAAGAGCTGCTTTACTCCGGAAAACCCGGCCACGAATGCGCCCGGCATGGACACAAAGAAGAACAGCTGCACCCCGGCGCGCAGCCATGTACGGCGCTTTTTGTCCCGCTGACGCTGCTGCGCCGCCGTCAAAGACTTTGCCTGTGTTTTTTCCATCATCCTGCCGCCTTTCCCAGTGCGTCCTCTACTGCACCGATGAGACCTTCTGCCGTAAGGGTGGCGCCGGAAACGGTATCCACCTCGGCAGACTGCACTGCCAGCATCTCGTCCAGCAAAGGCAGCGCCTGTTTATAGTAGGGCTTGTCCTCACCGGAAGCGTCCAGCACCGCAATATCGGTCATTTTTCCGTTCTGGATAGTCACCGACACCCGGATGATATCGCCAAAACCAAAGGCGCTGCCCTCATAGGTGCCGTCCCGGTAGCCGCTCTGGCTCTGCTCTGCCTGCGCTGCGCTCTGCGCCTGTAAAACGGAAGCGTTGTAGGCTTCCACTTCGGCAATCTCCTGCTTGCGCTGGCTTACCGCCGCAGCCCGGACTAATGCTACCTGCTGGTATTGCCACAGAATCCCCAGAATCAGCAGCAGATTCACCGCCCGGAGGAGAAAATTCTTGTATTTCATTCCGCTGCTCCTTCCGTTTCAGGTTCGGTTTCTTCCGGCGGCAGCGCCGTCTCGGATGTCGGCAGCGCCTCCGCAGAAGATGCCGGTTCCGGTTCAGAATCGTCCGGTGTTTCTGCCGGGAAAAGCTGCTGCCACACTTCCTTGAACCACGCGGAAACAGCGCTCTTTTTCTCCGGCTGCACTACCTCCACGGTGGGCGCGGTGACCGGCGTTTCCTCGGGTTCTGCCGCTTCGGATGGCGCGGCTTCTTCTACCACTTCTTCCGAGGCTGCCTGCTCCGGGGCGGCTTCCTCCGCCGGGGCAACCGCTGCCTTTGCCAGTGCCAGCTTAACGGCGTTCAGGATGCCGGTGGAGGAGTAGGTGGCACCGGAAACGGCATCCACATTGGGGCTTTGCCCCTCCAGAATGGCGGGGATGACCCGCTTTGCCCGGGAGAGATATTCTTCCTCATCCTCAGCACTCAAAACCGTGATATCCGTGATCTTATCCTCTGCCACCGTGACCTGCACTGTAATTTTGCCCTCAAAGCCTATGGCTTCGGCGGTGTAGATGCCGTCAAGGTAGGTGGAGGGTGCTGTAAATTCCTCCACCACCAGCGGTGCGGCGGGCTCTGGCTGCGGCGGCAGGGGATTATTTACCACCTCGCCGGTCAGGGCGTTCTGCACCGCGCCCAGAATGCCCCGGCTGGTGTAGGTGGCTTCGGAAACGGCATCCACCTCCCAGCTCTGGGCATCCACTACGGTGGTCAAAAGCCGCTTGGCGCGCCGCAGAAACTGCTTGGTCTCGTGGGAGGCGTCCAGGACCTCCACCTCCGTGATGCTGCCGTTTTCCATGGTCACCTGCACCCGGACGGCACCGCCGTAGCCCCGGGAAGAGCCGACGTATACGCCGTCGGCATAGGGCAGCTTGGGCAGGGCTTCTTCCTCCGCTTCAACGGAAGCGGCTTCCACCGGCTGCTCCATCACCACTGCCAGCCTTTCCGGCACGGCAGCCAGCACTGGCACGGTGCGGGGCAGGGCAAAAAGCACGGCTGCCGCTGCCGCCACCGCCGGGAGCAGCTGCACCAGTGGCAGCAGTGTGTTGCATCGTTTTTTGTTCATTCCAACTCCTCCTGACACGGAAAAGCAAGGCCGCCTGCATAAAGCGACCTTGCTTTTTGGGTGTTCTGTTTTTTGCCGGATCAGGCAGCTTTCAGGTTCTGCACGGCATCGGTCAGGTGGGTCACCTGCTCCAGTGCAGCGGCCTTATACAGGGTCTCGCGGC
>ERZ1034691.264-NODE-264-length-42483-cov-16.210309_pt1 | contig 42483 bp, 39 predicted proteins | sample MGYA00520638_ERZ1034691 | MGnify/ENA primary metagenome ERZ1034691 (study PRJEB33766, sample SAMN09781763) | gut metagenome | biome: gut microbiome | host: Homo sapiens | place: Madagascar | study: EMG produced TPA metagenomics assembly of the PRJNA485056 data... | reverse complement strand
TAAGCAGCACGCCCGAGAGCAGGGCCGAGACAGGGCTCGGGGCCTGGGAGTGGGCGTCGGGCAGCCAAGTGTGCATGGGGAACAGGCCGGCCTTGGTTCCAAAGCCGATCACGACAAACGCAAAGGCGAGACGCATGAGCGTCGGGTCGAACTGGTCGGCATACGGCAGCACGCACGACAGGAATGCGGCCTCGTGGGCGTTGGGAATCACGTCGGCGGCGTTGGCGTAGATCAGCAGCGTACCGAACAGGCCAAAGGCCACGCCGGCGGTGCAGACCATCGCATACTTCCAAGAAGCCTCGAGGGCCGTCTTGTTCTTGTAGATACCCACGAGGAACACGGTGGAAAGCGTGGTTGCCTCCACGGCGGCCCACGTGAGGATCATGTTGTTGGACAGGCACGCGAGCAGCATGGTGAACACAAACAGGCTAAACAGCGCAAAATACTGCTTGGCGCGCTCGGCGGGCATGGAGCCCTCCTCGATATCGGCCTTTACATAGGGCAGCGAGAACAGTCCCGTAAGAAAACCGATAAAGCCGATGAGCATCACAAAGATGGCGCCCAGCGAATCGAGGTGGAACCACAGGCCAAGAGCGCTCGCGGTGTCGCCGCTCATAAGGACGTCACCGGCCGTCATAATCGACAGCACCAGGACGGCTGCGACGGAGACCAGGTTGAGACCGGCAAACACGTTATAGGACGTGTTCTTGGGCAAAAACGCCATGACCAGCGAGAACACCAAAGGAGTCGCGAGCAGGGCGAGAATCAACGTTTCCATGGACTACCCCCTCAGCTCGGACAGGTCGCGCGCATCGAGCGAGTGGGAGTCGTCCCAAATGCGACGCACGACGATGGACATGATGATGACGGCAAAGATGGCGTCGGTGGCGATACCGATCTCGATGATCTCGGGAGCGGTGGGGGCCAAAAGCGCGAGCGTCACATGGCTGCCGTTTTCCATAAGGCAGTATCCAAAGATCTGCTTCATGATATTGCGCTGCGAGATGATGCAGGTGAGGCCCACAAAGAAGTGGGCGAAGCTAATGGCGAGCGCAGGCGTTGCGACCTCGGCCGTGGGCAGGCTGATCTGCGTCACGACGGCAAAGCAGATCGCGACCTCCACGGCGATGATGCAAATGGCCCACGCGGGCTTAAGGCCGGCCTTGAGCGATGCGCCGCTCGGCTCGCCCATCTTCTTGTATGCGCGGTTGAGGATATAAGGGACCAGGACGACCTTGGTGATAAAGGCAGATCCAGCCCACATAAGCAGCTCCTGCGCACCGGTGGTGATACCGAGCGTGGCGAGCAGCCCCACGAGCACCAGCGACTGCACCGCATACCAGCGGATGGCATGTTTGATGTTCTTGGAGACGACCACCATGGTGGACGTAACGATCAGAAGGCCGCCAAGGATGTTGACGATCGAATAACCCATGTCGTTCTACCTCCTAACCGATCCAGCTGGCCGAAAGCGGGCCGCTGACGATGACCATGATGATGAGCACGATGAACACGAACGCCATCGCGCGGGGAAGCGGGGCTCCCGCAGCGACCTCTTCGCTCGGCTCGCCGGGCAGGCAATAGCCCATCCACTTAAGGAACCAGGCGAAGGTGGCGACGGTTTCGGCGACCATGATGCACACGAGCACCAGGATCGCGACGTTGCCGGCACCCACGGAAAAGCCGCCGGCGATGATCTGGAACTTCGAGAAGAACGTGTTCATGGGCGGCACGCCGGCAATGGCGAGCGCGGCGACACCAAAGCCCACGCCCGAGATCGGGTACTTCTTTACGATGCCGCGAAGCTTGGGCAGCATACGCGTGCCGAGCGTAAAGGAGAACGAACCGGCGATCAGGAAGAACAGCGTCTTGGCGAAGGCGTGGTTAAAGATGTGGCACACGGCACCATCAAAGGCCAGCTGGCTGCCAAAGACCGAAAGACCCAGACCAAAGAACACATAGGAGAGCTGGGCGATCGTGGAGAAGGCCAGCAGACGCTTCATGTCCTTTTGCGGCAGGTACATAAGGAAACCAAAGAGCATGGTGACCATGGCGTCGATAATGGCAACCCAGCCCACGATCTCGGGAATCTCGCCGGCAGAGACGAGTGCACGCGCGAACACGCACACGCCGACCTTGACCATCGAGGCGCCATGCAGGTAGGCCGAAACAGGCGTCGGCGCCTCCATGGCCGAAGGCAGCCACATGTACATGGGAACCTGTGCGGACTTGGCCCAGGCCGCAAACAGCACGAGCAAAAGGACGATGGCCTTGAGCTTGGCGTCGAGGCCGGCAATCGCGGTAATGGCGAAGGTGCCGGTGTGGGCAAACACAATGGCGGCGCCCAGATACAGGCCGAGCGCACCGATATGCGTGATGATCAGAGCCTTCATGCCGGCCTTCTTGGCCGTAGGCGTCATGTAGTAGCTAATGAGGCCCCAAGAGCACGCACCCGTGATCTCAAAGAACACGAGCTGGCCCAAAAGGGTCGAGCTGTACACGAGGCCGGCCATGGCGCCGATGAAGGTCGCGAGATACGCGTAGAAACGACGACGCGGCGCGTCGGGATGCTCACGGTTATTCTCGCTCATATAGGGAATCGAATAGATCACGACAAGCAGGCCGATACCCACAAAGGCGGGCGCGAGCAGCGTGCTCATGCGATCGAAGGTGAATCCCATGACGAGGGTCTGCCCAAACGAGATCAGGGAGACCTGCGTGTCGGGCATGCCGGCGCCAGCGAAATTCGCGGCGAGGGCGATGGTGCAGGCCGTCGAGACGGCGGCACCCAAAACGCTGAACCACTTGGCGTACGGACGGGGGAACAGGGCGACGAGCACCGAGGCCACCATCGGGGCCGCGATAGCGACCAAGCCGAGAAGGGACAGACTGACTGCAAATGACATTGTTTCTCCCTTCTCCTACACGCCGACGACCACGAAGACAAACGCCAGAACGGCGATGCCCACGACGGCCCAGGTCTGATTGCCGAGCACTTTAAAACGCGAGCGCGAGCAGGAGTTCTCGATCACGCCGCACACGACAAAGTCGATCAGGCACTTCACCAGGAAGATGACCGCGCCCAGAACGGCGGCAGCGCCCACGGTCGCGGGCTCGCCCCAGGGGACGAAGATCGCGCAGAACCAAGCGAGGACCAGGACCTGCTTCATGGACATGGCGAGCTTGGCCATGGCGAGCGACGGGCCGGAAAGCTCGGCGAGCGGGCCTTCCTGGAGCTCCTGCTCGGCCTCGGCCTGATCAAACGGCAGCTTGCCGAGTTCCATGTAGCAGGCGATCGCAAAGGCGATGCCGGCGAGGATCACGGCGACCGGCGCGTCGATGGCGCCCGTCATGATGTGCTGACCCATGGTGGCAATGTCGGTGGAGCCGCACACCAGGGCGGCGGCAAACAGCGCCAGCAGCATGGACGGCTCGATGAGCACGCTCATGAGCAGCTCGCGGACGCCACCGATACCGGCGTAGGCGTTAGACGAATCCACACCGCAGAGGGCGAAGAAGAAGCGGGCGAGCGCCAGGCTGTACATGATGGTGATGGCGTCACCAAAGACCGGGATGGGGCTTTGTGCCGTAAAGAGCGGCAAACCCATCGCGAGCATAAAGGCGACGGCGAAGAACAGCGGCGGCATGATGCGCAGCGCAAAGCTCGCATCCTCGCTCTGGGACTCGGGGCGCGCAAAGAGCTTGGCCAGGTCGCGGTAGTCCTGCATGATACTGGGGCCGCGACGGTTGTGCATCTTGGCGCGGATCACGCGGCCGAGACCGGAGAAGAACGGTGCGACGGCCATGACGACCACGCCCTGCAGAACGGCAAGTACGATGTTGTTCATGCTCTCCCCTCCTTAACCCATTTGCACGGCAAGCACGAGGAACACCACGAGTGCCGCGACGATGTAGCAGATATAGATGCTGTAGTTGCCGCCCTCGAGCTTAGTCGCGAGGTCGGCGAGCTTCTCGACACCCTTATGCGGGGCATCGACGAGAACCTTGTCGGGTACGGGCTCCACAGCCTCGGCCACACCGGTGAGCTTCTGGAAGAAGTGTGCGATGGACCAGCAGACGGCCGTGCAGCGGTCGCGCAGCGTGTAGAGCGGCTGCATAAACCAGGACACCTCGGAGGCAAAGGTCGTGGCCACGACGGGCATATGCTCGTTGGGAGCATAGCCGCATGCCCACGGCTGGGACTTCTGCACCTTGCCGACGGTCTTGAGCTTGCGATAGCCGCAGGCAAGGCCGACGAGCACCACGAGCGCAATGGCGATCGCGGGCGTGGAGGTAGCAGCGCCGGAGTACTGGTTCATGAGCTCCATGCCCTCGGCGGCAAACACGCCACCGTACGGATGCAGTACGGACGCGGCGACATCGACCAGCACGGGCGCGATCACGGGAGCGCCGATGCCCAGCACGACGCAGATGGCCGCGAGCAGGCCCTGTGCAAACACCATGGGGGCGGGAACCTCCTTGGCATTGGCCGCGGCCTCGGAGCGGGGCGCGGAGGCAAAGGAGACGCCATAGGCCTTGACGAAGCACGTGACAGCCAGCGCGCCGGTAATGGCGAGCGCGACGGCAGCGAACACGGCCACGATCATGACGGCCTTGTCGCCCTGCATGGCGGCGTTAAACAGCGACTGATAGGTAAACCACTCGGACACAAATCCGTTGAAGGGCGGGATGGCCGAGATGGCAAGCGCGCCAATAAGGAAGCAGATGGCCGTTGCCGGCATACGACGGAACAGGCCGCCCATCTTCTCCATATTGCGCGTACCCGTGGAGTACAGCAGCGCACCAGCGCCCAAGAACAGCTCGCCCTTAAACATCGCGTGGTTAAACGTGTGGTAGAGGGCGGCCATCAGAGCCAGGACGGCGATGCCGACCGAATTGAGCGCCATGGCGGCCATGGAGGCGCCGACGCCGAGCAGAATGATGCCGATGTTCTCGACGGAGTGATAGGCCAGCAGGCGCTTGATGTCATGCTCCTGCAGGGCGAAGGCCACGCCGAGAACCGACGAGATCGCACCGAAGACCATGACCATAAGGCCCCACCAGACCTGAACGCCCGAGGCGGAGAGCAGGTCGAGACCAACCTTGAGGATGCCGAAGATGCCGATCTTGATCATGCCACCGGACATGAGGGCACTCACGTTGGACGGCGCCTCGGGATGTGCCTTGGGCAGCCAGCCGTGCAGCGGGATGATACCGGCCTTGGCGCCAAAGCCAAAGAAGGCGAGCACGAAGCACACGGATGCGACCGCGGGGCTAAACTGCGTAGCGCGGAAATCCGCAAAGGCAAACGAGCCACCGGCGAAGTTGGTCATGGTAAGGAAACTCGCCATGATGAGCACGAAGCCCACGTGCGCGATCACAAAGTAGAGCCAACCGCCGTGGATGGAGTTCTCGTTCTCCTCGATCACGACCAGGAAGTACGAGGTCAGCGACATGAGCTCAAAGGCGACCAGGAACCAAAACACGTTGTCGGCGGTGATGACGAGCATCATGGACGCCACGAAGGTGTTAAAGAAGAAGCCGGCGCGGCCCTTTTTGCCCGGGTACTCATCAAAGTAGTTGAGACCGTAGATCGAACCGGCAAACGCGAGCACCGAGATGAGCGCCACGAACAGGCCGGACAGCTGATTGAGCAGCAGCTGGAAATGGGCAAACGGGAAGAACACGATGGTGTCGACCGACGTGACATCGCCCAGCACGGCCTGGATACCGGCCACAAACGAAAGCACCGCGGCGACGGCGCCGATAAGGCAGCCGGCGGTCTTGGCGGCATTATCGGCTTTGATCAGCAGAACCGAGGCGAGCGCACCGATGCACGAGACGGCAAGCGATGCGATAAACAGCGTCATGCTATCCATTGTTTACGCTCCCTTCTGCTTTCTCGGACAGGCCCTGGGCCACAGCGGTGACGTCGACAGCCGGACCGTTTTCGATCGAGCGCAGGCGCTTGGCCTCGTCGAGCTCGCGATCGGCCGCGCCGCCCATGACAGTCAGCGCCTTGGTGGGGCACGCCGCCACGCAATGCGGGCCGTCCGGATCGAAGGCGCACAGGTCGCACTTCACAGCGCAGGTGTACTGGCCGGGAGCCCACGTAAGCAGGCTGCTCAGGGACTTAGGATACGAAGGCGTCGGGTCGCACATGCCTGCGACACCGGCGATAGACGTGCCATCGGGATGGATGGCTCCAAAGGGGCACGCGATGGCGCACAGCCTGCACCCGATGCACTCCTGCTCCTTGACGTGGATGCGGTCGCCATCGTGCTCGATGGCATTCACCGGGCAAACCTCGGCGCAGGGGGCACCCTCGCAATGGTGGCAGGCAAGGGCGGCCGAAATACCGCCGGTCTTCACGAGCGCCAGGCGCGGCGTATCCTGAAGACCCTGCATCCGGTGGGCGTCGGCACAGGCGGACTGGCATGTTCCGCAGCCGATGCACCTCTCCGGGTTGATGTCGATGAAGCGGTTCATCCCCACTTCCTTTCAAAATAACGGGCCGGGCTCCCGAACGTACGGGACGCCCGGCCCAAAAAGCCAACGAGAACGGGACTACACGATTTGATTCACGTGCGTCTCGTCGTCGAACTTGGCGGCACCGGGCTCAACGTCCTGGGGAGCGGCGGCGTCCACCAGAGCCTGCTTGAGCTCGGTGTACTGACGCTCGACTTCGCCCTCGGCCCAGACCTGGTCGGCAATGGCGTCGACCTGGCAGGCGGAGAACTTGTCCTCGGGCGTATGCGAGACCGGGTCGACCTTGTGCATGGTCAGCTCGTTGCACTTGCCGATCCACCACTGGTAGGTCATATAGACCGTGCCCTTGTTGATACGGTCGCTCACGTCGGCGCGGCTGTATACCTGGCCGCGGCGGCTGTGAATCGAGACGATGTCGCCGTTCTTGATGCCGCGCGGCTGGGCGTCCGCGGGATTCATGCGGACAAAGCCGGGCTCGTCGGCAAGCAGCGCCAGCGTCTTGCAGTTGCCGGTCATAGAGCGGCAGCTGTAGTGGCCGACCTCGCGGACGGTGCACAGGATGAGTGGGTACTCATCGTCGGGAAGCTCGGAGGGCGCCTCCCAGTCGTGCGCCATCAGGTTGGCGCGGCCGTCCTTGGTGGTGAACTTGCCACCAGCGAACATGTCGGGCGTGCCGTGGTCGTTCACATCGGTGCTCTTGACCGGCCACTGGGCGTAACCGCCCTCGGGGGCCATCTTCTCGTAGGTCGCGCCCACAAAGTTGGGGCACAGGCTAATGCACTCGTTCCAGATCTGCTCGGTGTTGTCGTAGTGCATGGGGTAGCCCATGCGCGTGGACAGGTCCGCGAAGATCTCCCAGTCGTGACGGCACTCGCCCTTGGGTGGAACGGCCGCGTCAAAGTGCTGGAAGCTACGGTCGGATGCGGTAAAGACACCCTCGTGCTCGCCCCAAGAGGTGGCAGGCAGGATGACGTCGGCGAGCATGGTCGTCTGCGTCATAAAGATGTCCTGGCAAATGAACAGATCCAGCTCGGAGAGCGTCTTGCGCATACCGGCCGAATCGGGCTCGGTCTGCACCGGGTCCTCGCCGTAGTTGTAGAAGCAGTGCACCTTGCCCTCGTCGACCAGGTGGCCCAGGTCGGTGAGCTTATAGCCCTCCTCGAGCGGGAGCTTTTCCTCGGGCACGCCCCAAGCCTTGGCAAACTTGGCACGCACAGCCGGGTCGGTGACCTTCTGGTAGCCAGGGTACAGGTTGGGCAGCATGCCCATATCGCAGGAGCCCTGGACGTTATTCTGACCGCGCACGGGCGCGAGGCCGGAATTGGGTTTGCCGATCTGGCCGGCAACGCAGGCGATGGAGGCGATGGTGTGCACCGTCTTCAGGTTCTGCTTCTGCTGGCATACGCCCATGCCCCAGCCAATGATGGCAGAAGGCTTCGCCGTGGCGTACATCTCGGCAGCTTGGTGGATCAGCGCGGGATCGACACCCGTGATGTCCTGTACGGATTCGGGAGTGTAGTTCTTGATGGTCTCCCACCACTCGTCAAAGCCGTTCGTGTGCTCGGCGACGAATTCCTTGTCGTAGAGGCCATCGTTGACCAGACAGTTGGCAAAGGCGTTGAGGAACGCAACATTGCAACCGTTCTTGATCGGAAGGTAGAGATCGGCGATACGCGCGGTTTCGATATGGCGCGGGTCGGCGACGATGATCTTGCAACCCTTTTCTTTGGCTCGCACGATACGCCTTGCGACGATGGGGTGCGAATCGGCAGGGTTATAGCCGAAGAGGAAAATGCAGCCCGCATCCTCCATACCGGGGATGGAGCATGACATGCAACCTGAACCAACCGTGTCCATCAGACCGAGGACAGTAGGGCCGTGTCAAGTACGGGCGCAGTTGTCTACGCTGTGGGTGCCGATGCACGCACGCGTAAACTTCTGCATGACGTAGTTCGCCTCATTGCCGCCGCCTCGCGAAGAGCCGGTGGTCATGACAGCGTTAGGACCATATTCGTCAATTATGGCCTGCATCTTAGATGCGGTGAAATCCAGTGCCTCGTCCCAGCTTACGCGCTCAAGATCCGCGCCCTTGGTGCGGCGGATCATCGGGTGCAGTACGCGAGGAGTCAAGATCTTGGTGTCGTTGATGAAGTCGTAGCCGCTCATGCCCTTAAGGCACAGCTCGCCCTGATTGGTGATGCCGTTAAGCGGTTCGGTACCCACGACCTGGCCGTTTTGGACCAGGAGGTTAAACTGGCAACCGGCGCCGCAGTACGGGCAGATCACTTTATGCTTCTCCATGACACCCTCCTTCCTTTCTCTGCTACCGATTAATCGGTACGTATTTGACAATCGTTGGGCCTGTATGGCCGCCCGCCTACGCCTCGTTTTCGATGGTGGCGCGGGCACGCTCGGCGGTCAGCTCCGCCAGGCGCTCCTCGTCTACCAGGGTGAGGCCATTGGTCGGGCACGCCTCGGCACACGCCGGACCGCCGGGACGGTCCACGCACAGGTCGCACTTGAGCACGAAGCTCTTAGTCTGCGAACCCACGCGCACGTCGCCCATCAAGACGGGGACCTGCGTGGTCGCCACGCTCACGGCGCCAAAGGGACAAGCCATGACGCAGCTCTTGCAGCCGATGCAGTTGTCCTCGTTAACGCCGATGCGATGGTTCTTTGGATCAAAGAACAAGGCGCCCGTGGGGCAGGCCTTGGCGCACGGGGCGTCCTCGCAGTGATGGCAAGCCACCGGTGCGGAGATCTCGTACGTACGCGTCACGCGCAGGCGCGGCGCGGCGATGTTACCGGGGATGTCGTGCGCCTCGATGCACGCCGCCATGCAGGTTTGGCACCCAATGCAGCGTGAGGAATCGGCTACGACTCGTTTATTGCCCATGTTGTTCACTCCCTCCTGAATCCCATGCCGGAGAGACCCTGTCGACGTTGTCCCAAGCCGCCCGTGGCCTGGCATCGGCGTATCGAATGCATGCGGCGAAACAGGCACTCGGTAGAATTTCTCCAACGGTATACAGGTTGAATATACGCAGTTGCAGGGGGTAAACTTGAGCGTAACCCCTGCAATACGTGTGTATTGCAGGGGTTTGGGCTGGTTAGGATTATTCTTGGGTAGCTATAAAGATAAGTGTATTACACGCGTACGCCAAGAAAGATTTCGTGCTCGTTTATGCAGGATGTAGTACGTTTGTAATGTTGATCGCGCTCAATTACTCTAGTGCAATAAAGTAGTAGTTATAAGATTGGCTATTACTAGCCGAAGCTATATTTGACTATTCATACTGCACGCTCATTAAGGGAGGCCAGTGATGTCATCGACTCAAAAACGAGCCATCCTGCAGGTGCGCATTCGCGAGGAAGACAAGCAGCATGCCGAGCGTCTCTACGACGCCATGGGCACATCGCTCGCCGAGGCCGTACGTCTATTTGTCGCGCAGAGCATTTTGATGCGCAAGCTCCCCTTTCAGCCGGTCGCCGTGCGCTCAAAGGACGGCACCGCCGCCTATGGATCGCTCAAAGCATATGGGGACCCCAATCGCCGCTCCAAGGAGCGCAATGCCTGGATTGAATACCTTGCTACAGAAAGCGACGATTCGATTTTGGGTCCCGAGGAAGTAGATATCCATGAGTAGCACCATCATCGACGAGACCGTCATCCTACGCTACCTGCTTGACGACGACGAAGTTCTGTCACCGCGCGCCGCCAAGGTCATCGCCACCCGCACTGCTCGTGTCTACCCCGAAATCATCACGCGCGTCGTGGTCACGCTGCGCGACGTCTATAAGGTTCCCCGCGTTGAGATTGCTGCGGCCATGAAAAGGCTGCTCGATGACGTCATGGTCGACGAGCCCACCGTTGTCGCCCTTGCCATCAAACTCTTTGGCAAGACCCATATGGACTTTACCGACTGCCTCCTCGCAGCCCGAACCGCCATCTACAACGATGATGTCGTAAGCTTTGGCAAGCCCATCATCCAAGGCATGATCGATTACCGCCGCAAGCGCCAAACCGCAGCCGAAGCCCGCAGCCGAAGCATCGACTCCACCATCGACAAGCTCCGCCACCGCCCCCGCAGCTAAACCTATCCCCTTCTAGGTCGCGGCGAAATAGTTCCTGGATTAGGCTTATTCGCGCTTTTCAGAAACTATTTCGCCGCAACTTAGGTGGGGCGTGGGGCGGCATCGATTCCCGTCACCCCGTACACTTACGAAAACGGCTCTGGCACCAAATGGAGCCAAAGCCGTTAAAACTATCCTATGGAGCGGGCGACGGGAATCGAACCCGCGTCATCAGCTTGGAAGTGTTGCGACTTTTTGCATCAAGCCGTCTACCTGCGAAAACGCGGACGCTCTACCTGCTGTTTTTCCGTCTATTGCGTCTAAAAAGTCTATGTTTTATAGTTCAGTCAACGCGATTTTGCGACTATTTTGCGACCATGATTGCGACTAAATAGGAGAGACATGGATACCGTTTTATCTGCGGAAACGTTCGCAACGTACTCGTTAATCAAACATGACTATGTGCGCAAAGACGGAACAACAGCCTATAAATGGAAAGCCCAGTACCCGTTTAAGGACAAAAACGGCAAGTGGAAGAAAAAGACCGTCACGCTCAAAACCGAGGGGCGCGACAACGGGCGCTCTAAGCAGGTCGAAAAAGCTGTTAACCAAGAAGCCGAAACAATCCGCCAACAGCTCAACGAACAGGCTGTCAAAGACCCCAACAGCGGCGAGACGGTAGCCGAGTATTTCGGGAAGTACGTGGAGGAACGCGCCAACAGCATCGAGCGCTCATCAGCCAACGAGCTAAGGCGCATACTCAAAAGCTATATCGCGCCCAGTATCGGGGCTATCGAGCTGGACGCACTGACCCCAGACGATGTGGCGGCATGGGTTACGAAGCTCAGCAAGAAGTATTCACCGTCCACCGTGAAGAAGTGCCTAACCAACCTGCGCTCAGCAATGCGGCAGGCTGTAGACCGCGACAGGCTCGTTAAAGACCCCACGCGCGGCGTAAAGAACCCCCAGCAGGCACATAGGAACCCAAACGCGCTGGATGCTAAGGGACGCGCCAAGGTAGCCCAGTTCATCGCCCTAGACCCCGACAAGCCGCTAAACGTTGGGTTCGCCCTTGCAATGTATATGGGTTTGCGCGAGGGCGAGATATGCGGACTGACGTGGAAGTGCGTGGACTTGGACGAGGGAACCGTCAGCATCGAGCGCACAATAGGGCGTGACGGCTCAAAGTGGTACGTAAAGGAACCCAAGACGGGCGGCAGCAGGCGCGAGCTGTACGCGCCCTCTATCATCGCCGACATGCTCACGGCACGCCTAGCCAACGCCAAAGCCGAGTGCCTAGAGTTGGGCGTTCCGTTCGATGGAAGCATGTACGTGACGGGCGGCGCTGACGGCTCGTTTATGCAGCCGCACTATCTTTCGCGTAGGTGGAGGATTGCGGCTGACGCTCTGGAGCTAATCGGCACGGAGGGCAACCGCCCAACGTTCCACGACCTGCGGCACACGTTCGCAACGGCGGCGGTTACGGCGGGTACCGACATTAAGACCGTGGCGAGCATGATGGGGCACGCCAACGCAGCTATGACGCTGAACATATACGCGAGCGCCGACAAAGAAGCCAAGAAGCGCGGCGCGGCTGTGGTTGAACAGGCGTACATGGCAGACGTTGCCCAGCACGCTAAGGACGGTTCAGTTATCGAGCTGAACAGGACGGGAACCGAGGACTAGGAAGGTAAGCGAAATGAGCGACAAGGCGAACGAAACCGTATGGGTCATGGGCGATGCAGACATTAACGAGTTGCGCGGCTCTATCTGCACGCTCGAAACGCTGACGGAGCTAATGGACAAGTTCGACAGCAACGAATCGCTGGAGGGGGCACAGCTAAGAGATCTAGCCGAACTGCTGGACAGGGAGATAGCCCACGCACGAAAGGCGATGGACAGGGCATACCCGAAAAGCGCGGCATAGTTGGAGCAACGTGGAAGGACGGAGACGAATGGATACCCTTATAGAATCTAAACGCGAGCGCAAAGGGCTAAGCCGAATCGAGCTAGGGGCGGCACTGACCCCAGCAGTAAATGAGCGCAGGGTATGCGAATGGGAAAAGGGCACTATCCCTATCCCAGCAACCCAGCTGCTGAATCTGACAAAACTGTTTCAATGCTCAGCCGATTACCTGCTTGGCTTGACCGATGAGCGCACGCCCATGACGCTTGGAAGCGATAGCCCAGCCATACCAACCATCTAGCGCTATCGCCGAACGGGAATAGAATATAGACAGGTCGGGGCGCTCGAAAGCCGAACGCCCCTTTTTCGTAACTCCCCGCGCTGCAAACGGGAAATGTATACGCCGCCATTCTAGCGCATCGCTGGGACACGCGCGGCACTTGGAGGTCTAGCGCCCATGATTGACGAGCGCTCGAAAGAGCAAATGGCAGACGCAATGGCTATTCTGCCAAACGGCGCGGTCAAGACGGCGCTACAGGCTCTATTCGCCCATTACCGCGTATCGCAAGCCGTTGTAGCAAGTCACATGGGCGTTAGCGGTTCATCGCTGAGTAGACGGCTTGACAGACTACAGGGGCAACCAGAGAACGACCGAGAATATATCTACCGAATACTGGAAGCCGTAGCCGAGACTAGCGCCACGCCGCCTAGATCACCCGACAAAGTTGCCGAGCGGTTCATTGGCGAGCTGGAAGAAGCGAACACGTTGGAGCTGCCGACCACCAGACACGGGATAGCCGTTGACCGTATCGCCCAGATGCTCGATAAACTGAACGACAGCGACCTAGAGCTTGTAAAGCAGATGGTCGAGAGGTTGCAGGAGCATGGCAACGGCTCATAGCGCCGATATGCGCCCATATCTCAAACTGTGAGCAGTCTATGTGTTTTTCTGTCTCAAACGAAAATAACAGCCGTTGCACAATTCACGCAACAGAGCGGCGATAGCGGGCTACAGCCGCCTTACACAATTCGCATCGCTCCCACAGAGGGCTATACGCGCCTATGGAAAATAAGGCGCTCAGCCGTTGCACCGAAAGCGCAACGAAAGCCGCCCAGACGTGCGCGGCGGCGTTTCTCCCCTACGGGTATCTTTCGACTTGTAAAACCGTCCACGAGCGAAAGAGGTAGAAACATGGACGCGGATACCAAGACCACAACCACCCAAGAGAAAGCCCGCAGCGCCGAGACGATTGAAGAGATCTTGAACTCTGACGCGCTCGTTCTGACCGTCAAGCAGGCGGCAACCCTGCTGGGCTGTGGCGAGCGCTCGGTTTGCCGAATGTGTGAGCGCGGACAGATAAAGGCGGCTAAGGTCATGAAAATGTGGCGCATCAACAAGGCGGCGCTGCTCGAATATATCGGCATCGACACAGCCGCCTAATGGGTCAGATCTATGGCGGCAAATACAAATGAGCCGTTTTCAAAGGTATTTGAAGCATGGGCCACAGCGTGGGCGCACAACAATTTCTCAGCCAAGGAGATACTGATACTCATAGCGCTAGCCCAATGGGCGAAAACTGACGAGAACGGCAGAAAATACGCATGGCGTAGCCGCAGCGAGTTGGCAACATTCGTCAACTGCTCAGAGAGCGGCGTAACAACAGCGATCACCAGATTAAAGAAAACAAACCCAGCCAAGGGGCGCAACATACGCGGATTGGAGTTAAAGAGCGCGGGGCACAAGGGCAGGGCGAGCGAATACTACCTAATGCCCGACACGCCCCTACCGCAGCAAGGCAAGGGCAAGCCCAAGGGCAAGAAGCGGTGCATACGCAAACAGGACAGCGGCAAGGGCAGATCAGACCAAGAGCAGACCGCAGTTGAAGAACTGATAGAGCGGATACAAAACGGTCAGGCGTGATAACGCGAGGTCTATAGGTTATTCAACTCAAATAACCTAACGCCCCATATAGGTTATTCAACCCGAACAACCTACAAATCAAAGGTTATTCAGGCAAAGGTTACCTTTACAGCCGTTTGTAGGTTATTCACTGCAACCAACCCATAAGAAGAGAAGAAGGGGGCTGCTATACGCCCACCGCTTATTTCGCGGTGGGACGATAGCACCCCTACTCCTACTTTCAAAAATAAAAAACCACGCGACCACTACCGACCACTCATGACGGCGAATCACGTGGACGGTCTGGAGGTATCAGCGCATGGCACGAGAGAGGGCGATACACCCGAATGGACGAAACGGAGAGGAAGCGATTACTTAAAGAAAAATTCGCGTTTCACGATGATGTGTTCGAGCGGCTCACGGCTATAGGGATTACTGACCTTAAAACGCGAGTGGATATAGCCGAGCAGGAGTGGCACCTGTTCACCCTGAATTGCGAGGAATACGAACAAGAACGATTTAAAAGGAGTATGGAGCGCGAGAAACAGAGAGAGATTGAAAGGGAGTGTTCGCGGTTGATGGACGAAGAAGAAGCCGCGCGGCAGGTCGAAACGCCCAGCGCCGACCATGATGAGAAGCAGAAGAGCACCGCCGACCACGACCAGCAGCCCGAGGGCGAGAAGCGGGGCGATGGAAGGGCAGAACTGGAGACGGACGCAACCGAGGGCGTTGGGGATGAACCCGACAGCGAAACCGCCGAATCGCTCGACCTGCTACATGAAATTGATGGAATGTTTTCGGGTATGGCGGATACCGTCAGAAAGGCGGCAGACAACGCCATACCCAGATTTAAGACGGGTATAGCATCGCTGGATAAAGCACTGGGCGGCGGTCTAACTGCGGGCGTGCACATACTCATGGCACCGCCCAGTACGGGAAAGACGGCGGAAGCCCTGTTCATTTGCCGAAAGGCGCTCAGCGAAGATGCAAACAAATGGCGAGACGAACAGATCCTCTACTGGGGTCTGGACACGAGTGAACCAGACGTGCGGGCACGCTTGGCAAGTTGCGTATCCCTGCTAAAGGAAAAGGAGCTTGGCATAAAGCGGTTTGCATACCAAGATGTACCGAACAATGAGCTTATACGGCTAAACGAACTCAGAGAGAACGTTGAGCGCTACAGGAAGAACCCCGCTTACCATGAGTGCGAATTGAGAGAGTGCCTAGAAGCTATTAAGGAGATCTTAAGCGGCACCGTGGGCGATTACCTGAAAGCGTCCAATGAGGTTGAAAGGACGATGTTTGAGAGCAGCCCATGCTTTAGATTCATGAAACCGTCCGACAGAACGCGCAATGAGATAAGCGAAATACTGGGCGAGGACTGTAGGCCCAATGCCTGTGAAAACCATTCCCAGATGCTAGAAAACCTACTTGATCTAAAACCGTACGTAGACGAGTACGGAGACAAAGACATGGACGCAGCCCGCGAGATGCTCAATGACTATTACTCATATGAAGAGCTAGAAGAGAACCATCTAATAGGCAACCACCCGCAGGGCGATGAGGTCGAGTTGCTGCTTTCCTATCTGTACTCAATTGGCAACGTCCGCCTATGCGTGGTTGATTTCTTGCAAAGGCTGAAAATCGCACCGAAAAACGGCAGCGGCGATGAATACCAGAAAACCGTCCAAATACTTGATCTGCTATCCAATGCGGCGATGGAATTGAAGATACCCATAATAGTAATTAGCAGCATGAGCGTAGAAGCCATCCGCTCTAACAAGCCAAACATGATGAACGTAAACGGCAGCACGCGGCTTTCGTACGATGTTGAGTCGATAACCGAGATGAGAGCGGAGCAAGGTGAGAGCGTTAAAACGGTCACGCTGCACATAGTGAAAAACAAGAGCGGGAAGCCATGCGCCGTGAAACTTAAATATCTGCCCGCGCACAACTGCTTTGCCGAGGTGAAGGAAGCAGAACAGGAGGACGCGGGCACGGCAAGGGAGGGGCGGTAACGGATCGCATCGAAGCGCCCACGGACTACCATCCGCGTGCCCTTCTTCCTCTCTCCCCGACCATACTAGCGGGGCTGTAGCCCTGCGGATGAAACGCCAAGGGAGGTAGAGGGATGGAAGGAAACGCCAAAAAGGACGCTGGAAGCCCTCCAAATAGCAAGAAGCGCCAAAACAAGGGCGACACGACCGACAACCCGACCGTATACGACATTGTGAAGCGGGAAAACGGGCGCGGGGACGCGCGAAAGAGCGGCAAGCCGTGGACGGACGAAGATAAGCGCTACCTGATAGCCCACGCCGCAGACGGGTACGTATTCCTAGCAATGGCGATGGGCAGGACGGAGAGCGCGATAAGGTCGAAAGCCGATGAGATGGGCGTACGTATGACCATGCGCCCAAGGCTGGGCGGTCTGTGCCCCAACTGCGGGCGGCACAGGCTAAGGGAAACCAGCACACGCGCGTACAACATGGGGCTGTGCCCAACGTGCTACGAGATCGCCAAGGCTGACGCTATGAGGGAGCGCACGGACTTTATGAAAGCCCGCAGGCGCTACACGGCAGAGAAGAGGGAGTGCCAAAGAGAGAAGGAGCGGGCGCGGAAGCTGAACCGCTAGCGCTAGCAGAGCCAACCACAAGCCCCAGAACGGCACGCAACGCCGACAGGCAACCCACGACAGCATAAGACCGAAACAAGGCGCTCAGAGCCGTCCACACTCAACGTGGGCGGCTTTTTCATGGCGCTGGAAGGGCGAAACGACAGCACCGCAGATCACACGGACAAGCGGAAAACGGGGGCGCTTGGACAGGGCTGGAGCGGTCGCAATCCCAGACGATAAGCGGTCGCAATTAAAGCGCAATCGAAAGATATTTTGCGACTATTTTGCGACTAAATATTGCGACTAAAAAAGCAGGCCAGAAGCTTTAATACCTCTGACCTGCGGTTTTTATGGAGCGGGCGACGGGAATCGAACCCGCGTCATCAGCTTGGAAGGCTGGGGTTCTACCATTGAACTACGCCCGCAAGATATGGTCGGGACGACAGGATTTGAACCTGCGACATCCTGCTCCCAAAGCAGGCGCGCTACCAAACTGCGCCACGTCCCGAAGGTGTTGAGCAGCTAAGGTCTAAACCTTGCGTGTCCCAAAGCGAAGGAAATTATAGGGGAGACTCCCCGCCTGTGCAAGCATTGATGCCTTAGCTCCTCGGATGTGCAACAAAACGACTATGGAGCAGACCGATCACAAATGCCACCACGGCAACCGGCGCCCACGCGGCACCGATATCCGCCAGCGGCAGCGCATCGAACGGTAGCCACACGCCCGCAAAGAACGCGTCGCGGACCGAGGTGATCACACTCTGCACGGCAACCACACCGCCAACCCAGACCCACACCTGCGGATGAGCGTCGCAAAAGCCGTGCACCAGGCCCATCAGTACCAGCACGATGGCAACGGGATACAAGGCGTTGAGCATAGGCACCGAGAACATGAGGATCACGTCGAGACCCACGTTGGAGAGCACGCACGAAAACGCTGCGAACACAAAAGCGAGAACCGCAAAGGGACGGCGCATGGCCTCCTCGGAGGCCTCCGCTCCCCCTTCGACCACATACGTCTCGCAGAAGTAACGCGAGCAGCAGCTGATGAGGCCGATGCATACGTTCATGCAGGCGAGGAAGAAAATGGCGAAGACCACGACCGTGCCGGCAAGCCCAAAGTGCATGGAGGCCGAACGAGCGAGGATGGCGGCGCCGTTGGTAGCGTCGGGCATCACGGTGCCGAGCTGCATACCGGCAAGGCCCAAGCCGCAGTAGATGATAGCCATGAGCACGCCGGCGATCACACCGGAACGCGAAATCTCAAAGGCCACGCGCTTGTCATCGGTAACACCCAACTCGTGGATGGTCTCGGCGATGATGATGCCAAAGGCGAGCGACGCGAGCAGGTCCATGGTCTGATAGCCAGTCAGAAAGCCCTGCACGGCAGCACCGGCATTGTAGGGGGCCTGCGGCGCGGCAGCCGGTCCCAGCGGCGAGATCACGGCAGCACCCACGACCAGCACGATGAGCGCAATGAGCGCAGGGCCCGTAATGCGGCCGAGCACGCGCGTGATGACGCCTGGACGCAGCGTGAGCGCAAACGCGACGACGAAGAACCCGATGGCAAACACCAGACGTGCCGTGCCGAGCGAAACGCCCTCGGGTAGCAGCGGCACCAGCATTTCGAACGCCGTAGAGCTTGTGCGCGGAATGGCCAGGCACGGACCGATGGCCAGGTAGACCGCCGCAACGAAGAATTCGCCAAACTTAGGATGCACACGCCCAGCCAGCTCTCGGGCCGTGCCAGCGAGCGCGACGGCGATAAATCCCATAACGGGCAGACCGATAGCGGCAATCAAAAAGCCGATCATGGCAACCGGCGTGGCAGAACCTGCCTGCAGCGCCAGCAGCGGCGGAATAATGAGGTTACCGGCGCCAAAGAGCATCGAGAACAGCGCAATGCCGACGGTAACGACATGGTCGGAACGCAGACCGCGCGGGGCGGATGAAGCCATAGGCACACCTTTCGGGTCGAAACAAAAACGGGACGGGCAAAATACCCGTCCCGCAAGTATAAACGGTCCAGCAGCTTTAGCAGGCTAAATTGCGCAGAGCATCGATAGCCGTGTCGACTTCTTCGGTCGTGTTGAAATACCCAAACGAGAAGCGGACGACACCCTGGCGCTCGGTATCTAACGCACGGTGCATGAGCGGAGCGCAATGGGCACCGGGGCGCGTCGCAATCCCCCACCCTTGCATGAGCGCGTCCGAGATCTCGGCCGAGTCGATATCACCCACGTTGAGTGAGACGATCGCCGAGCGCACGGGCTGGTCAAACGCACCGTAGAGCGCAATGCCGGGGATTTCGCGAGCACCGGCGAGGAAGCGCTCTGCAAGCGAGCGCTCATGCGTCGCAATCGCCTCGACCCCGCCTTGCGCCTCGATAAAGTCGAGACCGGCAGAAAGTCCCGCGATGCCGTGACCGTTGAGCGTGCCCGCCTCCAGGCGCGTGGGCCACTCAAGTGGCTGCAGTGGATCAAAGCTGTGCACGCCCGTGCCGCCCATGGCCCACGGAGACACGTCAATGCCCTCCGCCACGGCCAGGCCGCCGGTCCCCTGCGGACCCATGAGCCCCTTGTGGCCGGTAAAGCACACCACGTCGAGCCCCATGGCGTGCATATCGATATGCGCCGTGCCAGCAGACTGCGAGGCATCGACGATCACGAGCGCACCGGCCGCATGGGCCATGGCCGCTACGCGTGCAATGTCGACCGCGTTGCCGGTCACATTGGAGGCGTGCGTCACCACCACGGCACGCGTACCGGGCGTGACCAACTGCTCGAGCTCGTCGTAGTCGAGCGCGCCGTTCGCGTCGCAGCCCGCATGCTCAACGGTCACTCCCTGCTCCGCGGCCAGGCGGTTGAGCGGACGCAGCACGGAGTTGTGCTCGAGCACCGTTGTGACCACGCGGTCGCCGGGGCGCACCACCCCGTTGATGGCGGTGTTGAGCGCCGCGGTGGAGTTGGACGTAAAGCACACATGATCCGCCCGCGGGCAGCCCAGCAAGCGCGCAAGCTTGGCGCGGCAGCCGTGAATGGTACGCGCGGCATCGAGGGCGCCCGACGTGGCACCGCGCCCGGCATTGCCGAGCGAGCACATCGCCTGCGTCACGGCATCGATGACCGTCTGCGGCTTGTGCATGGTCGTCGCCGCGTTATCCAGGTAGATCATCGCACGACCTCCCACATATCGATCACGGTATAGCCCTCGGCGGGAATGCCCGCCGCGGCAAGCTCGCCGCGCAGCAGGTTCTCATCCGAAGGCAGTGCCTTCCACGCCAAGCCGCATCCGGCAGCGACCTCCCCGGGCACGGGAATCGTGCGCCCGGGAAGGCCGCGCTCGATGCATAGGGACTCGCACCCCATGGCGGCCGCCGTGGTGGGAAACGTGATGACAAGCGCCGGGCGCTTCTCCCTCATGGCAACTCCAACCAATACGCTACGGGCGCACGACGCGCACGGCTTGCTCCATCTTCTCCACGATCACATACATGTTCGTGACCTCGCCCACGGCAAGCTGGTCCTTAATGCCATAGTGGTCGAGGCAGGTGCCACAGGTGAGGATTTCGACGCCCTGCTCAGCCAGCCCCTTCAGGTCGTCGAGTACCGGCGAGCCCTCGACGGTGAGCTTGGCGCCGCCGTTGTAGAACAGCATGGTCGCGGGCAGCTCCTCCTGCTGCGTCACGGCAAAGATGAAGGCCTTCATGAGCTTGTGGCCCAGCTCGTCGTCGCCGCGGCCCATGCAGTCGGTGTAGACGGAAATGACGAGTTCGCCCTTGCCGGTGCTGGCACCACAGAAGGCAGCGCCATCCTGCTCGGGATCGGCCACGGCAATGGCGCCAGAGGTCGCCACGGTCACGTGCCACTCAGCGTCAGAAACCTTCTCGACCGAGGCCGTGCAGCCCTTCTCCTGCGCCATCTTGGAGATGTTCTTGACGGCGGTCTCGTTATCGACCGAGGTCACCACGGCACCCTCGCCGTCAAGCTGTTTGAGTGCCTTAAGCGTCTTGACGACGGGCAGCGGGCAGGCATCGCCCATGGCATTGACTTCAATCTTGGTAGACATAGCTACATCCTTTCAAAAGGGACCGCCCAGAACAGTAGGCGGTCGCATAAACGGTTTTCTTTAATGCACAACGCGAACAGCAGGACCGCCCGGCACCGCCTCGCACACGCGACCGATAACGGCGGCGATGCACCCCTCGGCATCCAGGCGACGCGCAAGCTCATCCACATCCGCCGCGGGCGCCGCGATAAGCAGGCCACCAGACGTCTGCGGATCGTACAGCGCGTCGAGCATGCCCAGCTCCAGGTCCTCGTCGGCAGCCACACGCGGGCCAAAAAAGTCCTGGTTGCGGTAGGAGCCCGCGGGGATAATGCCCAGACGTGCCATGTCGAGCACCTGATCAAAGAGCGGCACCGCCCCCGACGCAAGCTCAACCTGCACGCCCGAGCCCTCGGCCATCTCGCACGCGTGCCCGATCAGGCCAAAGCCCGTGACATCGGTGCAGCCGTGAAGCTCGAGGCCCTCGGCCAGACGAATCGGGGCCTCGTTGAGGGTGCGCATCGAGTCGAACATGGCTGCGGCCTCGTCCTGCTCGATGAGCTCGCCCTTAATGGCCGTGGTGATGATGCCAGAGCCGATCGCCTTGGTCAGCAGCAGGACATCGCCAGCGCGCGCGCCGCTGTTGGCGAGCATGCGGTCGAGCGAGACAAAGCCGCTCACGGACAGGCCGTACTTGGGCTCGTCGTCGTTGATGGTATGGCCGCCCGCGATGGAGCAACCCGCCTCGACGCACTTATCGGCGCCGCCTGCCAAAATCTTGCCGGCAACCTCAACACCCAGGCAACTGGGTATGCAAAGCAGGTTCATGGCATGGCTCGGCCGCCCGCCCATGGCGTAGATGTCCGACAGCGAGTTGGCCGCGGCAATCTGACCGAACAGAAACGGGTCGTCGACCATCGGCGGGAAGAAGTCGATGGACTGCACGAGACCCAAGTTCTCGCCAACGCGGAAGACGCTCGCATCGTCGGAGGTATCGAACCCCACGAGTAGGTTGTCGTTATGCACATTGGGCAAGTCGCCCAGGACCTGGGCGAGGGCTCCAGGAGCCAACTTAGCGGCTCAACCGCTCGCGGCAGTCATAGACGTGAGCCTCATGGTGTCCTTAGCCATACGAACCCCCTTCCAACAAATCAACGACTTTAAGTATACGCGCCAGGCACGCTTCCCAAGAGACCGCCGACGGCTCGAACGTCGAAGGCGGCGCCGCAAGCGCCTGCGCGATAGCATCTGCCAGTGCGCGCTCAAACAACGGAAGGTCGGCCGCCACGGGCGTGTCGACATCCGTCATACGCGGCGACGCCACCCACGTCACGGGAGCACCGGGAAGCATCGCCTCCATCCAGGGACGAACGCCGGGCAAATCGGTCGCCACAACTTTGCAGCCGCACGCGAGGGCCTCGATCGTCACGAGCGGCAGACCCTCGTAAAACGAAGGCAGCACAAAGACGTCGGAACTGCGGTAGGCACGCACGAGACCATCGCCATCCAGGCGCCCCGCCAGCGTCACCGGCACATCCGAGGCCGCGGTCAAGCGCTCGATACGCGCGTACTCGGCATCGTCCCCGCGGCCGCCCACAAGTACCAAGCCAGATGGGCGGACGCCATCGTCAATCGGCAATGACACGGCTCGAACCAGCGACTCGACGCCCTTTTTAAAGCAAATCTTACCCACGTACACAAGCGACCCCGGCTGCCTCGCCACGCTTGCGTCGCGGCAGAAGACGCGATGGTCGTAGCCCGCCCCAATCACGTGGATGCGATCGGCATCGACGCCGCACACCAGGCCAATCTGCTCAGCCTGCTCAGCATGGAGCGCAAAGACGGCATCGAGCCGACGAACCGCACTTACGATGCGATCGCGCTCGAGCGCATGCGAACGCAGCTGGCGCAGATCGGTCGAATGGCACACGGCAACAACCGGCACGCCCCGGACGCACTCGCGCGCCAATGCGGTCACCAGATACAGATGATGGCAGAGCACCAGATCGGGCCGAAACTCAGCCACCGCCCGATCGATTGCAGCAGCAAATGCCCGCTCAAATGCCTTGAGCATCGAAGGCGTCAGATCACGATAGCGTGTGGAGGGATAGGGCATGACATCGGACATGCCACAGATGGGAAACGGCAGCTCGGGCGACTCGAACGGTACGGCAAACACGGCAGCACGCCGGTCCAGCTCGCCTTGGGTATCACCCGGTGCCGCGCCGCAAAGCACGGCGGCGCGATGCCCCGTCTCGATCTGCTCGCGTACGAGCGCGGCAAGGTAGGTGCCGCTGCCAGTGCTATCTGGTTTTTGTGCCGAGATATTGAGGATGCGCATGTCGCGGTACACCCCTAGGCCAAGGCGGCGGCGCGGACAGCCGCGCCGATCGCTCCGGCAAAGCGAGCCTGGGGCGAGGTGGTCACCGGCGACCCCAGTAGCTCGCCCAACCGCTCCACTACGAAGGCGTTCTCGCACAGACCACCGGTCAGGTAGTACGGGGCGCCCGCGGCCTGCCCGGCCATGGTCGCCACGCGCGAGACCACGCTGTCGATCACGCCACGCGCAATGTTCTCGCGCGGCTCACCGCGACCGATCAGGCTGATAACCTCGCTTTCGGCAAACACGGTGCACATGCTGGAAATCTTGGTAGGCTCGCCGGTGCGGGCGAGGTCTGCCATCTGCTGCTGGGTAATGCCCAGGCGGTCGGCCATGATCTCCAAAAAGCGCCCCGTGCCGGCGGCGCACTTGTCGTTCATGGCGAACTTGGCCACGCGGCCGCCCTTAAGCTGAATGACTTTGGTGTCCTGGCCGCCCACGTCAATCACCGTGCCATGGTCGCCAAACAGGCGCACGGCACCGGTGCCGTGGCAGGTGATCTCGGTCACGACCTTGTGCGCATAGGGCACGGCGACACGGCCGTAGCCAGTCGCGACCACGCGAACATCGTCGCCCGTCACGTCATAGCCGGCTGCGGCGAGCTCACCGCGTAGGCGCTCGGCCGCATCGACCGACGAATACCCCGTCGGCATGACGCAGGTCAACGCAATGGCGCTGTCCGTCTCCAACACCGCAGCCTTCGCGGCCGTCGAGCCTATGTCGATACCAATGCCAACCACGGCATCCTCCTTCTATGCGGCAAAGCATCTATCCCTTTGCCGCATTTGTCCTACAGGGTTTCGATGAAGGCGGCGATGCGCGTCTCGATCTGACCCATGTCGCCGTTGCTGTAGTCGGTCTCGATCTTCATATACGGAATACCCGCACCCTCGACAACCTCCTGCATGCGCGCACTCTCCACGTTAAAGGTGTGGCAGGCCTGCAGCACGCTCTCCACTACGCCATCGACGTGATACTTCTCGCACATGGCCAGCGTGTTTTCCATACGACCGTCGTTGGGCGTCATGACCGAGCAGTTGATATCCAGGTAGCGGTCGGCGATGGCGCGCAGGATGTCGGGAGCCTCCGGGTCGATCATCATGGCCGCCGTGCGCTCGCCCGAGCAGTCGTCCATGCACACGACCACACCGCCGTTGGACTCGATGGTGCGACCGATCTTGTTAATCACGCCGCCCACCGGGCAGCCGGTGATCAGAATGCGCTTGGCATCCGCCGCGACCGGGCGCTCGCCCGCGTCGTAGGCCTCGCGCAGCTTGGCGACCTTTTGCTCCAGCTGCTGCGTATAGGCCTCGATATCAAAGCTGAACGTACTGGCAAACATGGTGCTCATCAGGTCGACGCCGCTCATGGCCGCCGGCTGGTTAGCCTGCAGTGCAAACATCTCGAGCTGGGCCGCACGCAAGCGGTTGCGACGACGGACGGCAGCGCGCAGGTCATCGTCGGTAATCGTGATGCCGTAGAAGCCCTCGAGCTCCTCCTTGAGCAGGCGGCACTCCTCGTACCAGCCTTCACGCTCGTAGGCACGATCGCGACCCTGCGGAAGATGCAGAATGTGCGTGCGCTTGAGCTCCCCCAGCAGTTCGTACATCTTCTTCTTGCCGTCGCAGGTGGTCTCGCCGATGATCATGTCGCTAAAGTACGTAAACGGACACTTTTGCGAGTAGGCAAAGCCGTACGTCGATTTGATGAGCGGACACAGATTTGCCGGCAGCACCTTCTCGGCCTCGGGAATCACCTCGTCGGATGTGCCGCACAAGGCCACACTTGCAGCGCCCGCGGCATCGATAATCTCGAGCGGCGTATAGCTGCACAAATAGCCGACCAGGCGATTGCCGGCCTGTTTGTAATCCTTGACGCGAATAAACGCCGCTTTGCGTTGCTCGTTGAACTCCTCAAACGTGCGCGGCAACGGCTGTTCCTCGATATCGGCCATAGTAGTTCCCCTCTCTTGCACCGATATACCGACAATTAAACAACAAATCAACGCCATACCCAAAAGGAAGCATCCTCTAGGGAATAGCGTCGATAAGCTCCTGCGTATACGGATCGCTCGGGTGCGCGATCACGTCCTCGGCCGCGCCTTCCTTGACAAGACGACCGTGGTAGAGCACGCCAATCCGGTCGGACATATGCCGAACCACACGCATATCATGCGTGATAAACAGCAGCGCCACGCCCGTCGTGCGCTGCAGGTCGCGAAGCAAGTTGAGCACTTGGGCCTGAACGGACACGTCAAGCGCCGAGACTGGCTCGTCGCATACCACAAGGCGCGGCTCGCAAATAAGTGCCCGTGCCAGGTTGAGTCGCTGACGCTGTCCCCCCGAAAGGTCATGCGGATAGCGGTCATAATGCTCTGCCAGAAGACCGACCGAGGCCAGGGCCGAGAGCGCGCGCCCATGGCGCTCATCCGCATCGCGCACGCCGGCGATAATCAGCGGCTCCTCCAAAATGCGGCCGACACGGTTGCGCGGGTCAAAAGCCGCAGAGCTATCCTGGAATACCAGCTGGATCTCGCGGCGAAACGGCTTGCGTTCGCGCTCCGACATCGTGGCGAGGTCGTGCCCGCAATAGACAATCGAGCCGGAATCCGCACGCTCGAGACCACAGATGAGGCGTCCGGTCGTCGACTTGCCCGATCCGGATTCGCCAACCAGGCCATAGACCTCGCCCGGCGCGATCTCAAACGACAGATTGTCCACGGCGGTAAAGACCTGACGCTTAAAACCTGAGCCCGGCATGGGATACGTTTTAGTCAGATGTGAGACCCTAAGCAGGGCTTCGCCATCAACAGCCATGGCACTCCCCTTTCTCGACAAGCCAGCATTTAGACCGGTCGCACGCATTCACGGCAACCAGCGGAGGCTCCTGCGCGCGGCAACGCTCGTCCGCCCGGGCGCAACGAGGCGCAAAGCGGCATCCACAGGGTATTGCCGTAAGCGGCGGCACCGTGCCCGGAATATCCGCCAGTGTGTAAACTCGCTCGCCTTCGAGCGGCGGAATGCTCGCGATGAGCCCCTGGGCATACGGGTGACTCGGGTGCTCCATAAGGCCGCAGGCGTCGATCTCTTCTACGATTTGACCCAGATACATAACGTGCACGCGCGAGCAGATGCTCGTGACGACACCCAAATCATGGCTGATAAAAAGCACCGCCATGCCCTCGGAACTGTTGAGGTCGCGCAGAAGATCCAAAATCTGTTTTTGAGTCGTCGTGTCGAGTGCCGTGGTGGGCTCATCGGCAATCAGCAGTCGCGGATGACCGGCAAGCGCCATGGCAATCATCACGCGCTGGCGCATACCGCCGCTAAAATCGCTCGGATACATGTCGAAGCGGGCCGCGATATCTCGAATTCCCACGCGCTCCAACAGCGATAGAGCCTCGTTGCGGGCTTCGCGTCGGCTCACCTTACGGTGGGCCCGCACGGCCTCGACGACCTGGGCCCCGACCGTCATGACTGGGTTAAGCGAGCTCAAAGGGTCCTGGAAAATCATGGCGATGTCGCAGCCGCGCACCTTGCGCATCGTCTTGAGCGGACGCGCCAGCAGGTCCTCACCATCAAACACAATCTGGCCCTCATAGGCCATCTTCTGTTCATGCTCCAATAGGCGCATGACACTCTGGGCAAACACCGACTTACCGCAGCCGGACTCGCCAACAACACCAACGATCTCGCCGGCATCGATATGTAGGTTGAGTTTGTTGACGGCTTCCAGCGCGTTGCCATCGCAGCCCACAAACGAGATGCAGAGGTCGCGCACGTCCAAAAGATGCTGAGCCATGGGCTACTCCTCCTTCGCCTTGGGATCGAGGGCGTCGCGCAGACCGTCGCCGGCCAGATTGAGCGAAAGCACGCTCGCGATGATGGCTACTGCCGGGAAGAAGATCATCCACCAGGCTTTGCGCATCACGTTCTTGCCCGCTTGCAGGATGTTTCCCCAGCTGGCGTCGGGCGCCTTGATACCCAGGCCCAGAAACGAGAGGGCGACCTCCGAGAGCACGGCCTCGGCAAAGACGAAGGTCGCCTGCACCAGGAAGGGCGCCATAACGTTGGGCACGATATGCAGCCACACGATGCGCGCGGTCGAGGCGCCCTGCACGCGCAGGGCCTCCACAAAGGGCTCCTCCTTGACCACCATCGCACGCGAACGCACGATGCGCGCCATGCTGGGCGTATAGACGATGGAGAGCGCGATGATGACGTTCCAGACCGAGGCGCCCATCATGGCCATGAGTGCGATAGCCAAAAGCACGCCCGGAATGGACATAAGGCCGTCGCAGATGCGCATGAGAATATGATCGAGCCTCTCGTTGTAGCACGCATAGGCGCCGATCACCAAGCCGAGCGCACTCGTCGCAAGCGTGACGGCAATGCCGACGCCAAGCGACACGCGCGCGCCCGCGATGACGCGGGCAAGTAGGTCGCGGCCAAAGTCATCGCAGCCAAAGGGATGCGCGGGCGAAGGTGCCGAAAGTCGCAACGTCATCTCCTGCGCATTGGGATTAACCGTCCACACCAGCGGACCGACGAGCGCGATCAGCGCAATCGCCAGGAAAATGCAGCCGCCGACCACAAACCCCTTGTTGGCAAGAGCCTTCTTAAAGTTTGTCATCATGCATCGCCCCATTTGCGAGCGCGCGAGTCAAAAGCGCCGTAGGCAAGGTCGACAGCCAGATTGATCACCGAGTTCAACAAGGCGATGACCAGCAGCACGCCCTGAATCACCGGATAGTCGCGACGCTCGATAGAGCTCGTGACCAGCTGGCCCAAACCGGGGATGTTAAAAATGGCCTCAGTCACCACGGCACCCGTAATCAGGGTGCCAAAAGAATAGCCGACCGAGGTGAGAATCGGCAGCGCTGCGTTGCGCAGGGCATGGGACAGTACCACGCGAACCTCGGAGACGCCCTTGGCACGCGCCGTCTTGACGCAGTCGAGCTGCATGGCCTCGATCACGCTCGCACGCGTCATGCGCATGAGCAGCGCGGCCTGAACGCATCCAAGCGATATAGCCGGCAACGCAAGATAGCGTAAATGGCTGAACCAGCCCTTCGATAGCGGCGCATAGCCGGCCACCGGGAGCACACGCAACGTGACGGCAAACAGCCACATAAGCATGAGCGCCATCAAAAAGCCGGGTATCGCCACGCCCAAAAGAGCAACGACACGCAAGACCGCGTCGGTGCGCGACCCATGTTTGAGGGCAGCGACGACGCCGCAGGGCAGTGCAATCAACAGCGCGATGAGCTGTGCCAGAAGCGCGAGCGATAGCGTGGGGCCAAAGTGCTCGGCGATCGCCTGCGTGACGGGCTGGCGCATAAAATACGAATCGCCAAGGTCGCCGGTAAGCACGCCGCTCATCCACTCAACATAGCGCTGCGGCAGCGGCTCGTTGAGTCCCAGGCTATCGTTGACGCGCTCGATCTGGTCGGCCGAAGCCTCCATGCCGAGCATCGAAGAGGCCGGGTCACCCGGTGTGAGATAGATAATCAAAAACACGACAACCGAAATGATGAGCATCACCGGAACCATCGCGCCTATACGTTTGAGCGTGTACTTCAACATGCGAAGCGTCTATTTCCCCTCTGAACGTGGACAGGACGTGGCGGCCACAGGGGACCAGACCCCTCCAGCCGCCACGCCATCTATTGCATTACTCCGGACGCTTGGCATTCCAGATGATGGCGCCGTCGAGTAGCTCAAAGCCCTCGACATCGGCCTGCGTGCCAGTTATGGCAACGTAATGGCACAGTGGCTCGATAACCGCGATCTCGTACAGACGCTCTTGGCACTCGGCCCACTTTTTGGTTGCGGCCTTCTGGTCCTCGGCCGTGCGGGTCTCACCGACCAGCGTAAGCGCCTTCTCGTCCGAAAGACCATAGAAGCCCTTGGAGACCGAAAGCGACTGCGCCGGAATCGGCTTGTAGTTCGTAGACGCCACAAACAGGTCCCACTGATCGGCCTTGCTGGAGCGGATATCCATAAAGGTCGCGAACTCATAGCTCTCGACTTCGGCGGTAAAGCCGGCCTTCTCGAGCTGTTCCTGCAGCGCGACAGTCGCGTTGTACATATCCTTGTAGTCGGGCGTGGTGAGCAGCCTCACCGTCTCGCCGGCATAGGAGGTCTTGGCGAGTGCCTTCTTGGCCGCCTTGGGGTCGGCCTGGTTAAAGTATTTTTTGCCGGCATCGGTCGCCCACTGGTCGTTTTCGGGGTTACCCAGGTTGGGATCGATCGTAAAGAGCTCTTCCTCGCCATAGGCAGCCAGAGCGGCAGCCTTGCAGTCGATCGCCATAAAAGCGCACTTGCGGATAGCCTCGTCGGCAAAAATGCCTTCGTTCATGTTAAAGAACGCGGTGAGGACACCCGCGGTATGCGTGTACAGCTTCACGTCATCATTGCCATCGAAGTCATGGAAATTCTCGGTGGGAATCTCGCCGGCGATATCGTATTCGCCGGTCTCGAAACCGCTCACGCGCGTGGAGCCCTCCGTGACAAACTGATAGAAAATATCCTTCGTAGGTGCGGAGACCTTGCCGGTGTAGCCCGACGCCTTGCCCTCAGCAGCCTGATAATCGTCGTTACGTGTCAGATGAATGTACTGATCCTGCTTCCACTCCACAAGCTTATAGGCACCGGTACCGATATAGTCGGCGATGCCCGTGTCGCCCGCGGCGTCGATAACCTCGGAGGGAACGATCGCGGGATATTGGGAGTGGTTGCCCAGAATCGTGAGGAAATCCGTGGCGGGCGCGGTAAGCGTGCAGGTCACCTCGTGGTCGCCCGACGCAGCAAACTGGGCATCGGGAAGCAGACTTGCCGCACGGTCGTTGACTTTAAGCCAGCGGTTCATCGAGGCGACGACGTCGTCGGGGCCAAGCTCCTTGCCGTTGTGGAACACGATGCCTTCGCGCAGCTCGATGGTATAGACCAGTCCGTCGTCGGAGACCTTGTAGCTCTTGGCGAGAACGGGCTGGGGTTCGTACTTGGAGTCGAGGCCAAAAAGCGGCTCCATGATATTGCAGGCAATATCCACGGTCACAAGCGACGACGTGGTGTGCGGATCGAGACCGTCCGGGCTCGCCGGGAGCGCGATCTGCAGCTCGTCGCGATACTCCACATCCTGGCCGGAGGCAGCGGCGCTACCGCTCTCGGCGCCCGAACCGCCGCAGCCTGTGAGGCCGAGGCCCGCCATGACGCACAGGGCAGCGGAACCGGTCAGAAAACCGCGACGGGAAACGCCCGCCTTGAAAAGATCGTTGTTCATTGAGTTCCTTTCGTGTCTGAACAAACGGACAGAATCTGCCGGGACGGCGGAAATCCCCGTCCCGGCAGCTATGCGAAGCTGATCGGCGCCCTGCGGTGCATCCGGACACCGACCTGCACAACAGCAAAGAAATCCCTATCGCGTGGATAGGAACACCCAGAGGTACCGCTTAGCGCAGGTGCGGCTAAATCGTCTCGAGGAAAGCCTCGATGCGGGTCTGGAGCTGGCCTGCATCCTCGCCGGCGTAGTCGGTCGTGATGTGCATAAACGGAATGCCGGCCTCCTCGGCGGCCTTCTCCACGGCAAACGACTCCATCTCGTAGAGCGTGCAGAACTGCAGGGCCACGTCGACAATGCCGTCGGCATGCAGGTCCTTGGCCATCTGGACAATGTCCTTCATACGCTGGTCGTTGGGCGTAAAGACGGCACAGTTGATCTTAAAGTAGCGCTCGGCGATAGCATCGAGCATCTCGTCAACCGTCTCACCGGACTCATCGACCAAGTCCTTGTAATAGCGCGAACCCGTGCAGGACTCCTCGCCCACCACAACGCCGCCGGCCTTCTCGATGAGGTTGAACAGCTTCCAGTTGGGCACGGCCATGGGCGTGCCGGTGTACAGGATGCGCTTGGTTCCCTTGGGCGCCACGCCCTCTCCGGCCTCGACACGCTGCTCACACTCGGCCGCCATATCGTTGATGGCTCCGGTCAGACGCGGCGTGTCGTCCATAAAGGCGGCCTGAACGGTCAGCAGGCTGTCGAGACCGCTAATGGGCGCTGGGTCGGCAGCGCGCGTGGCAGCGAGGCGCTGCAGGGCGCGACGCTTCTCATTGACGGCGCGGATGGCGGCCTTCAGACGCTCAGGCGTAATCGTGACGCCGCACTCTTCCTCAATCTTGGCGGCGAGCTTTTTAACCTCGGCCTTCCAGGTCACGAGCGTCGACTCGTCGTGCACGTTGGGAATATCCATGACGTACATGTTCTTTTGCGTGGCAAAAAACTCGTAGGCCTTCTTCTTGCCATCGCAGGTGTTCTCGCCTACCACCAAGTCACTCGACTCGATGTAGGGGCAGACCTCACCCAGCTTAAAGCCGGCAAAGCTCTTGATAAGCGGACAAGTGTTGCGCGGCAAGTGCTCCTCGACCTTGTCCGTTGCCCAATCGGCACCCGAGCACAGACCAACGGGAATGCCGTCACAGGCAAGCACGATCTCCTCGGGCACGTACACGCAGAACGAGCCCACGATTTTGGTGGCCTCGCCAGCCTCCTTTTTGTCGAGCATCTCCTTAATGCGGCCGCTATGGATGTTGGTGGCCACAAAGTCCAAGTAGGACGTGGACTTGGGGCGGTTGTTCTGCGACAGGAACATGTCCCCGTACATCTGGCCAACGGCGCCCAGCAGCATATCGTGGTCGGCAAGATTCATGCCGAGGCTCTCCCACATCGGATGGAAATCGAATTCTTCAGCCATAACGGTTCCCCTCTCGAACCAAAAACGGATAACAGCGGTATCGATGCACGACGGACGGCGATTGCCAGGCCGTGCTCAAACCCGGAATTTTAGGGAACCTGCTTTGCGGTCGGTTATTTAGTTGTGCGTCGTCTCTCCCGGAGCCGTGAACATACCTGCTCATATGCGACTCCGGGCCATGTATAGGGCACGCGCGGCAACGCGGCGAATGTATGTCGTCTGCGGCATGTGCGCACCCTCCTTAACCAGTCGAGGTCAACTATATCAACGGTCATCGACCATGCGAACACCGTTGACATTCGTACGACAGTGTCGTGTGCCGTCGTTTAATAAATAATTATCTTGATTGATAAGAATTTGTCATTCCTCATTCGGCGAACGGCAAAAACAAAGCCGCCGAAGCTTATATCCCCCGACGGCATCACCCGGCGCTATCGATAAACCAAATGGATCCTGCTGGCATCAAAATGCATGCGCAGCGTCTCGCCTGCTTGCGGCAGCTCGTCGACAGGCATGCCCACTTTGTTGACCTTCCACTGCAGGCGCGTCGGCGCATCGGCACGCGGCGCGTCCAGCAGCACCAGCCGCTCAAAGCGCGAATCGCTCACGCGGGCCACATGCAGATCGTAACTGTTACGACCGCGCTCAGCGCGGTTGTCCACATGGAAGTAGCTCGCACGAATACCCAGGTACGCCACGTTATCGGGAACCTCACGGCCCACGTTGAAGGTCATGCCCCAGTCCAGGGCTTCAACTTCCTGAAGCCCGATCTTGCGCGCGCGGCTCGTATTCTTGCAGCCCGTCAGGCGCAGCGCAGCCAAGGTTTGCGGCCGGCGGACCACATCCTCGACGGAGCCGATCTCCTCCACATGTCCGTTATGCATCACGCAAATGCGCTCGCACAGGCGGCATGCCTCGTCAATATCGTGGCTCACGTAGAGCACGGTACGGTTACAGACGTCGAACAGGTCGAGCATGTTCTGCTCAAGCGCGCTCTTGAGATACGCGTCGAGCGCGCTCATGGGCTCATCGAACATAAAAATGCCCGGGTGTGCCGCCACCATGCGAGCAAGCGCCACACGCTGCTGCTGGCCGCCCGAGAGACGCGCGGGATAGCGGTCGGCAAAATCGGCCAGTCCAAAGATACCCAGGTAGCGCTCGGCAAGTTGCCTGCGCGCCGCGGCGTCGCCTGCACCCTCAACGCCGGCGCACACGTTATCGGCCACCGTCATATTAGGGAACAGCTGATAGTTTTGAAACATCAGGGCGCACTTGCGCTCCTGGGGCGACAGATTGATGCCCGCCACCGAGTCAAAGAAGGTTACGCCGTTGACGACGATCTTGCCCTCGTCGGGCGTCTCCACGCCGGCAATACAGCGCAAGGTGCAGCTCTTGCCGCATCCGGAGGCGCCGAGCAGCGCCACACGCTCCTCGCCGGCATCGAGCTGCATGTCGAGCATAAACCCGGGATAGCGCTTTTTGATATCCAGGACAAGCGACATGGTCTATCGACCTCCCTTCGAGACGGCGTCATCGCGCATGAGCTCGGCCAGCGCCTCGCGATCGATACGCAGCGCATCGCCGCCCACTGGGTCGAGCGAATCGATCTGGCTACCCAGCTGCTTGGCCTGTTTGCGCCCTGCACGGGAGAAACCACGCTCGCGATACTTTTGCGAATGCGCCGTGTACATGTTGATGAACAGGATGACCAGGAAACTAAACACGATCACGACGACGACCCAAAAGAGGGCCACCGAGGTGTTGCCGCCCATCCACTCAAAGTAGATGGCGATGGGGATGGTCTGGGTAATGCCGGCGTAGTTGCCCGCAAAGAACAGGGTGCAGCCAAACTCGCCCATGGCACGCGCGAAGGCAAGCACCGCGCCGGCGGCAATCGAGGGCCAGCCAAGCGGCATCATAAGCTTGGTAAAGATGCGACGCTCGGACCATCCCAGGGTTCGCGCGGCATCGAGCATCTGCGTGTCAAGGCTCTCAAAGGCTCCGAGCGCCGTGCGGTAGACCAGCGGAAACGACACAACGACGGCCGAAATGACCGCCGCGGGCCAGGTAAAGACGATCGAGATGCCGTGCGCGATGAGCCACTGGCCCACCCCGGTCGAGCGGCCAAACAGCATGAGGAGCAGAAAGCCGCAGACCGTGGGCGGCAGCACCATAGGAATCGTAAAGACTGAATCGAGCAGGCCCTTGATGCGACTCGAGGTACCCATAGTCTTCCACGCGGCAAACAGGCCCAGTGCAAAGGCAATCACCAGGGCAAGGCCGCTCGTTTTAATGGACACCCAAAACGGGCGGTAGTCGATGCCGCCTAAAAAGGAGGCCAGAGAGGTCAAGGGCCCCTGCTCATCCCGCAATACGACAGACGATGCTTCTACCATTTGAGCGCTATCAAGCCAACGCGCGCCGCCCTTGGCATCACCCGAGGCCGATGCAATCACCACATAGCGGTCCCCATCCGCACCACGCACATCAAAGCCATAGGTATACCCGCCGGCATCAAACGTTGTTTCCGCCGTAACATACCAAGGAAGATCAACGTCCCCTAGCTGCGCACCTCCCATGGAGTTTACGCTGTCGAGCTCACAGACGAGGGCCTTGAGACCCGATACGCACTCGTTGTCCTGCGGATCCAATCCATACTTCTCGGCCGCCTTGGGCGATATCCACACCACAACGCGATCGGCAGCAGGCGCCACTACAAGGTCCACGTCCACGTCAACGGGAAACCGGTAGCCCTCAGGCTGGCCCTCCATAGCACGAGCGGTCCCCTTGGCCAACCGCTCAAAACCCTCGATCCCATAGGAAAGCCCATGAGCGGTCGCAGCAACCTGGGCCCCGTCCTCAGCGACCCCAGCAAACGCAAATCCCGGCACCCAGCAAAGCGCGAAGGTCAAAGCACAGGCGACAAGCATGCGGAATCTATTAAGCACGAAAAGCTCCAAGCGAATACAAGGACGGAGTGAAACACAAAACGATGGAATTATCGCGCCAAGCCGCACTACTCGGAAAGCTCAAAGCCGTACTTAGCCCAAATCTTCGGAGCCTTCTTGTTGGTCAGACAGAAGTCGATAAACGCCTTGGCCTCGTCGGCGTGCTCGGAGCTCTCGGCAACGGCGCCCGGGTACACGATGGGCTTGTGCGAATCCTCGGGGCACACGAAGGCCTCCTCGATGCCGTCATAGCGGAAGATATCGGAGCTGTAGACAAAGCCAGCCACGCAGTCGCCCGTAGAGACGTAAGACGCAGCCGTGCCGACCTTGTCGGCCAGGGCCACCTTGTCGGCGATCTCGGGGGCGTACTCGCCGTCGTCGCCCTCGGTGCCGGTGTAGAAACCCACAGAAGCTAAGGCCTGGTTGGCGTACTTGCCGGCGGGAACGGTCTTGGCGTCGCCAATGGCGATCTTGCCGTCCAGATTCGCGACGTCGGCGATGGCCTCGACCTTGGTGTCGGAGCCCTCAGCGCGAATGATCACGAGGTCGTTGACGAACATATCCTCACGGGTGTCGGCGTCGACGAGCTCGGCGGCCTCGGCGTCATCCATGGTGCCCTTGGAGGCTGTGATGAGCACGTCGACGGCGGCACCGGCGCGCATCTGCTCAACGAGGTCGCCAGAAGCCTTAAACTGCGTGTCGGAAAAGGCGGTGCCAGTCTGGTCGGTGTAGAGCTTCTGAACCTCGGGCAGAGCCTTCTCGAGCGAGTTGGCAGCAAAGACCTGCAGTTCGACAGCCTTCTTGGACGAAATCTTGGCGGAGCCGGCATCGGAACCGGTCGACTCAGGCTCCTTGTTTCCGGAGCAGCCGGCAAGGCCAAGGCCGGCAGCGGCGACAGCGGAGAGTGAGACGAATCCGCGGCGAGAAACCATATCGAACATGTTCAACCCTTTCGTACCTTGTGCCCGGGTACCCCACCGCGGGCTTTATTCTGTAATTAGATTATACTTCGATGCGAATAATGATTATGAGAAATTATTCTCGTCTGAGAATATAGTTTCAAGCATGCCTACAGAATGCCGTCCCCTTGGGCGCAAATAAAAGGCGGAGCAGCCGTTCAGGTCGCTCCGCCGCAGGTAAACCGCTTAGTTGGTATGTCCGCCGCCCGCTGTCATCTGAGCCGCATGCTCCAGCTGGTCCGCTATGGCCTCCCAGCTTTCGCGGGCGGCCTTCGTAGAACCGGGAAAGTTTACGACAAGTGTATGACCTCGTTGCATGCAAATAGCGCGCGAGAGCATAGCGCGGCGCGTCTTGGTCATGGAGTACGCACGGATTGCCTCTGCAATACCCGGCACATCGCGCTCGCAGACGGCACGCGTCGCCTCGGGCGTCACATCGCGCATCGAAAGCCCCGTGCCGCCGCAGGTGAGCACGACATTGGCGTGGCACTCATCGGCGGCTTCCACAATGGCATCACCGATCTCGCTGACGTCGTCGCGCACGACCACATGCGAGGCGACCGTCCAGCCCTGCGCCTCGATAAGTTCCTCGAGTGCGGCTCCAGCCTCGTCCTGGGCAAGATCGCGCGTATCCGAGCACGTCACGATCGATATCTTCAGCTCCATAGCATTCCTCCTACAACACGACGCCCTCGGGCAGGTCGACGCGAACAACGTCCACGACATCGCCCACCTTGAGGTCGCACGGTCCTTCGTCAACACGCAACAGGCAGTTAGCCCGCTGCATCGTGCCGAGCAGCGCCGAATTCTGCGTCTTGGCCTCGGTCACCAACAGCTCACCGGTCTCGGGGTCGCGCAAAACCGTGGCGCGATCGAAGAAGCGGCGATGCTGTCGCTTTTTCACGCCGTGCGTGAGCGTCGCCTGCTGCACGGGACGCGTACCCTCGGCAAAGCCGCGCATCTTGCGGATCGCCGGACGCGCAAGCATCTCAAAGCCTACATACGCCGCGGCCGGATTGCCTGAAAGTCCCAGGTAGGGCTTACCCCCAAGCAAGCCAAACGTAATGGCCTTGCCCGGACGCATCGAGATGCGATCGAACAGTACCTCGCCCTCGCGCCGGACGAGCGCCGTCACGTAGTCGTAGTCGCCTGCCGAGGCGCCACCGCTCGTAATGACAAAATCGCACTCCAGCACGGCGCGATGCACCAGCTCGGCAATCGCCTGCTCATCATCGGGCGCAATGCCGTAGAACACGGGCTCGGCTCCTGCATCGAGCGCTTCGGCCATCAACGCCGACGAGTTGGAGTCGCGAATCTGCCCGCGCGCCGGCAGCTCACCCGGCGCGACCAGCTCCGTGCCCAGCGAGATAATGCCCACACGCGGCGCGGCATGCACCTTAACGCTCGCATACCCGGCGCTCGCCAACAAGCCGGCGCCCGCCGGAGCCACGACCTCGCCGGCGTGCATCACAACATCGCCGGCATGGGCCTCCTCGGCGGCAGAGCGAACGTTCTCCCCTACCTTGGCAGGCGCCGAGAACCTCACACGCGAACCCTCGTTGCCGTCACCGACGAGCACATCGACGATCTCATACTTCACCACGGCATCGGCACCTTCGGGTACCGGCGCGCCCGTCATGATGCGGACCGTCTCGCCCGCGCCGATTGTGCCCTCAAACACATGGCCCGCAGCCTCGTGTCCGATAACGTCGAGCGTCACCGGCGCCTCGCCAGATGCCTGCGCCAAGTCCGCCGAGCGCACGGCATATCCGTCCATAGCGCTGTTGGCAAACGGCGAGATGTCGATATCGGCCACCGCATCCTCTGCCAAGGGAAGACCGGCGGCCTGCCACACGGGAATCTCGACGACTTCGGTGCGATTCACGTGCGACAAGACGATCGCCTGCGCGTCCTCCAACGGAATGAGTTTCTCAGCCATATACACCTCTAGCATGCTGCGGCGCGCAACAAAAGCGCCAATTCTTTATATTTCTCTCAGTATAATCCCTCGACGCGCGACCGCGACTTGGCCTGTACCCGCAAATACATCTGTCGGCCGCAAGCCGCGAAACAAAACCAAAACCAACCCACCGGCTCGTCGCGTTTACCGCGTTTTATAATGCTCGTGTTGCAACCCAAAAGAGGAACGTATGACTTTTACCGACAAACCCGAAAGCGCAAACGAAGCGCAGGATCATTCTCAGTCGCTCGACGACGGCGGCTTTTTCTCCCTGAACGACGTCATCATGGCAGGCAGGCAACAGCTCACCCGCTCCGAGCATCTCTTGGCTGCCGACACGCGCCGCAACGCCCGCAACCTACTCGCGAGCGCCAAGTTGCTCGTACTCGTCGTCATTGTCTCGCTCGCCATGGGCGTTGCCGCTTGGGCGTTTTTGGCCTCGCTGAATATCGCGACCGACTATCGCGAGCACCATGCGTGGATTTACGCGCTGCTTCCCGTTGTGGGCGTTGCCACCGCATGGGTGTACAAAAACCACGGTCTTGCCGCCAAACGCGGCAACAACCTGGTCATCGACTCCGCTCTGGGCACACGCCTCATCCATATGCGCATGGCCGTCCTCACCTTCGTCTGCTCCACGCTCACGCACCTCACGGGCGGATCGGCCGGTCGCGAGGGAGCCGCGGTGCAGATTGGCGGCACCATCGCCAGCAACATCTCGAGCCTCGCCCACCTCAAAAAGCATGACCACCACGACCTCATGCTCGCCGGCATCTCGTCGGCCTTTGGCGCCGTATTCGGTTCGCCCCTTGCCGGAGCTTTCTTTGGCATGGAGATGTGCTTTATCGGCAAGATCGACTACACCGCGGGCATCTACTGCCTGGTCGCCTCGTTTACCGGCTACTTTACATCACTCGCCCTGGGTACCGAGTACGAAGCGAATGTCATCGCCAGCGTTCCCAACATGACACCACGGACGGTTGTCATCGTTGTTATCAGCGCAATTATCTTCGGCCTGACGGCACGCCTCTTTGCCTGGTCGGTTCGAACCGTCAAGAGCCTGTACGGTCGCTTTATCACCAATTACCTCGTTCGCGCACTCATAGGCGCACTCGTGGTTTTGGCCGCCTACGCCCTCCTCGACGCCTGGAACTACGCCGGCCTTTCCACGTGGCTTTCCGGCGCCGGATTTGCCGGCAACACCACCCTGGCGGACGCAGTCATCAAGTTGGTCGTCACAGCGCTTACCCTGGGCGCGGGCTTCCAAGGCGGCGAGGTCACGCCCCTGTTTGGCATCGGTGCGGCACTCGGTGGCTGGATTGGTTGCCTTACCGGGCTTGACCCCAGTTTTCTGGCGGCTCTCGGCATGCTCGGCGTGTTCTGTGCCGGCCTCAACGTGCCCATCACCACCTGCATGATGGCCATCGACCTGTTCCACGGTACGGCCGCTGGGTTCTTTGTCATCGTGGCCTTTATCAGCTACCTAACCGGCGGACACCGCGGCGTGTACCCCGCCCAGCGCATCATTTCACCCAAGCGCCGTTCGCTTATTGTGGATGAGGGCGGTACGGTAGCGGATGCTATCGAGCGCCACAACGACCTGATAGAGTAGATGTAATAATCGCCGTGCAGCCACATTCGGGGGCAATTCGACCTGAGCGCGACCGCACTGTTATGCCACACGCCGGGAGTCGCCCCATGCACGCAACTGATTTTGGTCGCACGCTCATCATCGCCAACCCAGCCGCCCAGTCGGGTGCGGCGCGCGAAGTTGCCGAGCGCCTGCAACGCTTTTTGGACATGACTGCACGCGCATCCCAGTTTGACCTGGTGTTGACCGAGCGTATGGGACACGCCAAGGAGCTGGCCGCGCAGGCTCAGGGCTATCGCACCGTTATCGCCCTTGGCGGCGACGGCGTGATTCACGAGGTCGTCAACGGGCTTATGACGCAAAAGGAGGACGCCCGCCCCGCTCTTGCCGTCCTGCCCGTGGGCTCCGGCAACGATTTTGCCCAGACGCTCGGTATCGACGATTTCTCCGGCAAGGATTTTGGCGCGCTACTCACCTGCGAGCCGCAACGTCAGGACATCGGGCGCATTCGCTCATGGAACCCCGCAAGCGGTAGCGGCGAGGCGACGGTCGAGTATTATGACCAGACGCTTTCGGTCGGCATCGATGCCGCCATCGGTCTGGGCACCACCGAGCTGCGCAAAAAGACCGGCTTGACGGGCGCGCCGCTCTACACCCTCTCGGGACTTGAGCAGTTTGGCCTACGCTATCGCAACTATCCTATGACAGTCAGCTTTGACGGCGCGCCCACCGAGCGCGTGAGGGCAATCATCATGGCGATTCAGCTGGGCCCCACGTATGGCTCGGGCTATCGCATCTGCCCCGATGCCGACCCCTGCGACGGCATGCTCGACGTCTGCTACGCCTGCGGCCCTGTCCCTCGTGCGGTTGCCCTGCCTATGTTTCTTTCGGCCAAGGACGGCCACCATACCAAGTTGCCACCGGTTCGCATGCGCCGATGCCGCCATGCCGAGCTCACGTTCGAGGAGCCCGGCTATCCCATCCAGGCCGACGGCGAGCCCGTTGTCGCCTCGCGCATCGAGGTCGACGTCCTCGGCGGCGCCCTCCAAGTCTGGCACCCCACCCGCTAGCAAGACCAGCGAAACAATCGGCTACTCGTCGCTCCCCGGCTTGCGACGGTTGGCCTTTTTAATGGCGTTGAAGTGCTTGTCATTGAGCCTGCGCTGGCGCGAGCGCTGAGGCACCTTGGTCTTTACGCGTCGGCGCGGTGGACGCCCGCGACGCTCGAGCTCAGCGCGCAGCTTACGCAGGCAGCTACTACGGTTTTGAAACTGACTGCGGCTCTCGCGCGCCGTCACGGTAATTCCCGAAGGGATATGTTTCATGCGCACCGCCGAGTCCGTCGTGTTGACGCCTTGTCCGCCCGGACCCGTCGCGCGAAACACCTGCACCTCGCAATCGCGCGCCAACTCCTCGGCCGACATCTCGGCATAGCGCGCATACTCGCGCCATCCCATCTTGTTCTCATCCATATCAACACCTCCCCTCATACAAAAAATGTGACAAAGGGGCAGTCCCTTTGTCACATCGCATACCAATCGCTTGTGTTGCGCGCTTAGGCGAAGGTAATCTCGCCGGTCTCGCAGTCCATATCGGCGATACGGGCCAGGCTCTCGACGCGGAAGCCGCGCTCGCGGAGCTTATCGCCGCCGCCCTGGAAGCCCTTCTCCACGGCAATGCCAATACCGGACACCTCGGCACCCGCAGCCTCACAGATCTTGATAAGACCCTCGAGCGCGCAGCCGTTGGCCAGGAAGTCGTCGATGATCAGGACCTTGTCGCCCTCGGACAGGAAACGCTTGCCAACGATGACCGGGTACTCCTTCTGCTTGGTAAAGGAGTAGATGGTCGTGGCATACTGCTCGCCGTCGAGGTTGATGGACTGTGCCTTCTTGGCAAAGACCACCGGCACGCCGCCAAAATGCTGGGCTGCAATGCAAGCCATGCCAATGCCCGAAGCCTCGATCGTCAGGATCTTGTTAATCTCGACACCCTCGAACAGACGGGCCCACTCGGCGCCCATGTGGTCGAACAGCTCAACGTCGCATTGGTGGTTGAGGAAGGCATCAACCTTAAGGACGTTACCGGCCTTTACGATGCCGTCATGGCGAATACGATCCTCAAGCTCCTGCATGGCGCAACCCCTTCTCGCGGCAACGATACCGCGCGATTAATAAACGTTGTTCGATAGTCTACCACGGACCGACCCCCGCCCGCTCCACAAGCCGCATCGCACCACAAAGCCGCAAGACCAGTAGATAGGCCCGGTTCGTGGCAGACAGCCTCCCAACGCATTAATGGCGGGCGCGCATCCTCACCAAACGCACCATGGCGAGCGCAAAGCCCACAGCGGCCACAGCCATGAGCACGTAGAACACCGAGCGAAAGCCGAATAGGAATACATCCGGACGGCCTGCAACGATACTGGTCGCGGCCTCGCCCATCGCCACGCTCATCTGCCCATACAGGATATGCGACGCCACCGTAATGCCGAGTGCCATGCCGGCATAGCGCGCCAAACTGCCCAAGCTGCCCGCAAAACCAAGTGCCTCGCGCGGAGCCGAGCCCATATACAGCGAGTTATTGGGGCTCTGGAAAATCGACGTGCCGCACGACATAAACGCGATACAGCACACGATCACAGGGATAGAAGAGTGCTCGTCGAGCGTGCTTACCGCAAAAAGACCGCATACGTACACGCCCAGGCCGGCCGCCGTGGGGCCCTCGCAGCCGACACGGTCCGAAACCGTTCCCGAAAGCGGGCCGATAAAGGCATTCACCATCGGCAGCGCCAAAAAGAGTAGTCCAGAGATGTCGGAACCAAAGCCGTGGGCGTCCTGAAAATAGAACGGCAGGATAAACT
>ERZ1034691.263-NODE-263-length-42689-cov-121.563025_pt1 | contig 42689 bp, 77 predicted proteins | sample MGYA00520638_ERZ1034691 | MGnify/ENA primary metagenome ERZ1034691 (study PRJEB33766, sample SAMN09781763) | gut metagenome | biome: gut microbiome | host: Homo sapiens | place: Madagascar | study: EMG produced TPA metagenomics assembly of the PRJNA485056 data... | reverse complement strand
ATGCGTGTGTCACCGGCAATGCGTGTGTCACCGGCAATGCGTATGTCACCGGCAATGCGCGTGTCACCGGCGATGCGTGTGTCACCGGCGATGCGGACTACGCTGTCGTTACAGGCTTCGGCCGATATTTCCGAGCGACCACATTTTTCCGCTGCGTTGATAAAATTGTCCGCGTACAGTGCGGTTGCTTTTATGGCGATTTAGCGCAGTTCCGCGAGATCGTCAAGAAAACCCACGGCGACAGCAAATACGCCAAAGAATATCTCGCAATAGCCGACTTGATGGAGCTGCATTTTTCCGATGCGGACGCAAAGCAGGAGACCGCCGAATGACCAGCTTTTGGGGGCATCAAGACAACCCCTTCCCGCCCGATGATCCTGATTATCCCTGCTGCCAGATCTGCGGGCAGGAATGTGAAACCATTTTCACAATCGACAACGATATTGTCGGTTGTGATAACTGTGTGACAGAGGACGATTTCCCCGGCGAGGATATTTTGGAACTTGACCCGTGGGAACACGCCTTCTGCCGATAAAGGAGAGAACGGCAGGAGCCTAAAAAATGACTTGCGAAAACATCAGAATGGCGTTTGAGGATAACGCCCCAGATAAATACCAAAAACACTTTCAAGCTATGCAGCAGATCGTGCATGACGGTTCGATTCCCGATTTTCTCAAGTACCAGAAAATTTTGGATTTAACGATTTCTGCCGAAGCTGGCTTATGCCAGAGCTTGGAACGTTACAAGAATATGGAGGTTTGACAGATGGAAGAAATGGTGCCTGTTATCACGCTGAAACAGCTTCCCATTATTGAGGAGCATCTTCAGCTCGTAAAGGCGAATGTAGAGGACCGCACGAAAAATGCGATGCAGCTTGTATGCACCGAAGAAACGCGTGGCGATGTAAAGAAAATCCGCGCCGAGCTTGGCAAAGAGTTTGCGGAAATGGAAGAACAGCGCAAGCGCGTGAAAGAAGCCATCATGCAGCCGTACAACCAGTTTGAGGTCGTCTACAAGGAGTGCATTTCCTACCCATACAAAAAAGCCGATGCGGAGCTGAAACGCCGCATTGATGAGGTCGAGACTGGTTTGAAAGCCGAAAAGGTAAAGGAAATTCAAAGCTACTTTGCGGAGCTTTGCAAGGCGAACAATCTGCCGTGGCTGCGCTTTGAGCAGATGAATTTGAAAATTGGACTTTCAACCAGCGTCAGCGGCGTGAAAACGACTTTGACTTCGACGGTTCTCAGAATTTCTGCGGAAGTGCAGGAGCTTTCCCAGCATGAGGACGCTGCGGAACTGCTGGTCGAGTACAAAAAATCGCTGAATGTTGCGCTGGCGCTAAGTACCGTCCGCGCCAGAAGGGAGCAAATCGAACTGCAAAAGCAGCAAGAGGCAGAGCGCCGCGCTGTACTGGAACAGCAGAAGGCGGCAGAAGAAAAGGTGCAGCAGGCTATCGCAGAAGCGCGAGAGACGCAGCCTGACGCAGTACAGCCGCCTGTTGAAGAAGTATTCGTCCCCGATGAAGAACCGCTCACAGAAACGCCCGCCGCCGCGCAGGACGTTTACGAGGTTAAATTTGCAGTTCGCGGCACCATTGAACAGTTGAAGAAACTGAAACAGTTTATTTTGCAGGAGGGCATGACCTATGACGACATCTAATCAGTTGGCACAAAAGCCTAAGTTTTCCGTTGCAATCAACACGCAGGGATACCAGAACCTTATCAATAACACTTTACGCGACCAGGACCGTGCGCGGCGCTTTACGGCAAGCATTACAAGCGCCGTTGCAGTAAATCCCGCTTTGCAGGAATGCGACGCGGGGACGATTCTTGCCGGTGCCCTGCTGGGCGAAAGCCTCAACCTCAGCCCTTCCCCGCAGTTGGGTCAGTATTACCTCGTGCCGTTCAAGCAGAAGGCCAAGTATGACCGAGACGGAAACATGATTCGCCCGGAAACCACCACCGCCACATTCGTGCTTGGTTACAAAGGTTATGTCCAGCTGGCGTTGCGCAGTGGTCAGTACAAAGACCTTGATGTTATGGTGATCAAGCAGGGTGAATACCAGGGCAAAGACCCCGAAACAGGAAAAGCAAGGTTCAAATTCATCGAGGACGACGACGAACGCGATGCACTGCCGACTGTTGGGTACATGGCTTATTTTGAGTACATGAACGGATTCCGCAAGGTGCTGTATTGGAGCAAGGAAAAAATGATGAACCATGCAGACACATACAGCCCCGCGTTCAGCCGCAAAGGCTATGAGGATTTGCTCGCTGGGAAAGTTCAGCAGAGCGAAATGTGGAAATATTCTTCATTTTGGTACAAGAACTTTGACGACATGGCAAAGAAAACCATGCTTCGTCAGCTTATTTCCCGTTGGGGCGTTATGAGCATAGATATGCAGATTGCCCTTGAACACGACGACACCATCACGCACGATAACGACGGGCAGTTGATTGCAGAGCGTGTGGCGTCCGCAAAGGATGTCCGCTTAGATGCCTCCGCACAGCCCGCACCGCAGCTTGAACAGCCGCAAGCCGAACAGGCAGTTGAAGCCCAGCCCGCAGCCGCTGAGCCTATGAAAATCGACTTGAGCAGCCTGTAACATGGATTGCAGGATTATTTCAACTGGGAGTCAGGGCAACGCCGTTCTCATTCAAAATTCAATATTGATTGATTGCGGCGTCCCTTTTTCTCGGCTGACAGATAGCTACAAGAACTTAAAGCTCGTATTGCTTACACATATTCACGGCGACCACTTCAACCGCGCCACGCTTCGCAAACTAGCCAGAGAGCGACCGACATTGCGCTTTGCTTGCTGCGGGTGGTTATGTGCAGCCCTTGTGGACGTTGGTGTGAAAACGAACCAGATTGACGTGATACGAACAGAACGCTGGTACAACTACAAGAATCTGTGCAGAATTAAGGCGCAGGAAACAAAGCATGATGTACAAAACTGCTGCTGGCATATAGAGCTGCCGCAGCAGCCTGTTGAAAGGCTGTTTTACGCTACGGACACGAACAATCTGAACGGAATCAAAGCCAAGGGTTATAATCTCTATCTCGTAGAAGCGAACTACACAGATGCGGGCATAAAGGATCGCATCGCCGATAAGAAAATAGCCGGAAAATATGTGTACGAAAAACGAGTTATGCGTGAGCATTTGAGCAAAGAGAAAGCAGATGATTGGCTGTATCAAAATATGGCGGCATATTCCGAGTATGTTTATATGCACCGTCATGAAGAAAAGGACAACTGAATATGGCTGAACTAGCATACATCAAATTATGGGCAGAGTTTGAAAAATACTTTGGTGTACTCGGTGCCGTTGAAGTAGGGCGTCTGATACTTGGAGCGCAGGAATATGCGTTTCACGGAACAGAGCCACAGTTCACCGGGAACGAACGGATTCTTTGGCCTGTATTGAAAGAATCAATTGACAAAGATAAGGCGTACAACGAAAAACAACAGTCTAACGGCTCAAAAGGTGGACGCCCAAAGAAACCCAGCAAAACCCAGCAAAACCCAGAAAAACCCAACGAAACCCAAAATAACCCAACAAAACCTCACATAGTAAACAGAAAACAGAAAACAGAAGATAATATGAAGATGATGATGGACACGCGCGAGGACGAAACGCCAGAACCGGGCAGCGATGCGCAGGCGTGTTTTGAGTGCTACGAGCAGAATATAGGCACGATGTCGCGGGCAGTATACGATGAAATCAACGCCTATTTGCAGCAGCTCCCCGCAGACCTTGTTTGCGAAGCGATACAAGAGGCGGCGCGGAACAATGCACGCTCGTGGAAGTACGCAGAAACGATTCTGCGCGGCTGCTTACAAAAAAACATCCTTACGAAAGCGGCGTATCTGTCCGAACAGGAAGCGAGGAAATGCAAAGCATCATCAAGGCAGAGCGCAGGGCAACGACAAAGCACACAAGAGACCCTGCGTAGAATAGCGATGGGAGGAAGCGATGACATATCAGGAGACAGCAGCGCTTTTGTTGTTGGCGAAGAAAAACTGGAAGAACATTTGTAACAGCACGGACGAGAAAGAAATCGCCGAAACCGTAAAATTTTGGGCTGAATTGCTGGAAGATATTCCAAACAACGTTGCCATAAAGGCGGTGAAGGAACTCTCGAAAGAAACAAAGTTCACGCCGACTGTACACGAAGTGCGGAAAAAAGCCTTGTCGATCAACGCATCCAGCCCCGAAAACTGGAGTATGCGCCTTGCGTGGGACAGATATACAGAGCTTGGTATACCGTTGCCAAAGTGGTTTTATACGGGTGCGTAGTCGCTTGGGGCATCGTGTCCGGCGGAGTATCTGCAAGCCTGCCGAAACGGGCAGCAGATATCGGCGGGGGCTTGCTACAAAGGCTCACAAAGAAATCAATCCGCCAGAGGAACAGATGAGGAGGTAACGCTGTGATTCATCTGGGCGATATTACAAAAATAAAAGGGGATAACATTCCCCCGGTTGACGTTATAACTTTTGGAAGTCCGTGTCAGGATTTATCTACTGGTGGTAAACGCGCCGGCCTTTCAGGTGAACGAAGCGGTCTTTTTATGGAAGCCGTCCGAATTATTAAAGAAATGATGGAAGCGACAAATGGAGAATATCCCCAATATGCCATCTGGGAAAATGTTCCCGGAGCATTCAGTTCCAACAAAGGCGAGGACTTCCGAGCCGTATTGGAGGAACTGGCACGAATCAAAGAAGCTGGCATTTCAATCCCTTTACCTGACAAAAGCAAATGGGCAAAAGCGGGACTCCTCACAGGAGACGATTGGAGCATTGCTTGGCGAACCATGGATGCCCAGTATTGGGGTGTCCCCCAACGTAGATTGCGCATCTCGCTTGTCATCAATCTTACAGGTGGGCGTGCCGAAGAGATACTATTTGAGCCGGAAAGCCTGCGAGGGCATTTTGCGCCGGGCATCACGCCGGGGCAAGCAGCTGCCGGAGCTGTTGAAAACGGCGCTGGAACAGCAGATCGAGCGTTCACTCTGAAAATTCGTTCTGGGTGTGATGGAGGTGGCAAAGGTGCGCTGGTGCAGACCGAAAAGAGCGCCACCCTCTCCACCTTGCAAGACCAGACGCTTTTTGTGGCGGAACCGACATTTTGTATTGATGGTAAGACATCCCCTACCATAACGGGTGACCACAACCGTAGAATTACAGATTATACTTCTGTCATCATTGAAAAAATCATCCGCTGGATTGTGCGGCGGCTGACCCCTACCGAGTGCGAGCGCCTGCAGGGCTATCCAGATGGCTGGACAGACCTCGGCGGCTGGGTAGACAGCAAGGGTAAGACCCACAAAGCCGCTGATAGACCCCGATATAAAGCGCTGGGCAACTCCATCGCCCTGCCGCAGTGGTACTACGTTCTCGGCGGTATTGCTGACCGTCTGCCGGATAATGCTACCCTTGGCAGTTTGTTCGATGGCATCGGCGGTTTCCCGTATGTGTGGGCACAGCTACACGCTGGGCGCAAAGAGTTATGTGTTTGGGCCTCGGAGATTGAGGAGTTTCCCATCGCAGTCACAAAGAAATGGTTTGCCGGTGAATGACATGATTCAAAAATACATTATCCCCCTGCCGCCCATCACCAAAAAGAACTCGCAGCGCATTCTAACCAACCGCCGCACCGGAAGACCGTTTATCAAGCCCAGCGCTGCCTATGAGAAGTACGAAACAGCAGCCATCTGGTATCTCAACCCAAAACCGAGAACGCCGATAGACGCGCCCTGCTGCGTTGTGACGCTGTTCTATATGCCGACCCGCCACCGCGTGGATTTGACAAACCTGATGGAAGCAGCGCACGACGTGCTTGTGGCGGCTGGGATCCTTGTAGACGACAACAACACAGTCATCGTCAGCGTGGACGGCTCCCGCGTGCTGTACGACAAGGAAAACCCCAGAACGGAAATTATTATACAGGAATTGGAGGAGTAGCCTTATGTTATCCCCCTGCAAGGACTGCCAAGACCGTGTACTGCACTGCCACAGCCGGTGCGAAAAATACCAAATCTACACCGAGTGGTGCGAGGCACGGCGCGAAAAAAGAAAACAGGAGCAAGCCGCTGACGATGCAGCCGCCCAGCGCGGGGCGAAAATCCGCCGCGACTGCCAAAGATACGGCTACTGCAAATACGGAAAGAGTTGATTCTATGAGTTACACCACCCGAAACTGTGACATCTGCGGCAAGCTGATGATTCACGTCGATTCTCGCCGCCACATCTGCCGAGAGTGCAGCAAAGAACAGCGGGACGAAGAAAAAGCCAGCGCCAAAAGCACGGCGCACACCGTCGGAGAAACATCCGCTAAACAAGAACCCCCACCGCTGAAACGCAGGGTAAAGCCCATCGCGCAATGCGTGAGAGAAGCGGAAGCGCTGGGCATATCCTACGGCAGATATGTGCAGCGCGGGTATGACAAAATCACTTGGAAAAAAATTCTGAAACTGGAGGTATTGTAATGGGATTTGGTGTTACAGTCAGACGCTACGATGTTGGAAAATGCCCGCACTGCGGCAAGCCAATCAAAGGCACAATGCAAGACTATGAGTATTCGGCAGGCTATGACTGGAAAAGGTTTCTCGAAAAAATCGGATATTATGCGCCCTATGAAATACGCAAGATAGAGCCGGAGCGGGATTTTAATGGCAAGGATATGACGCTCACATCCGAACAGGCGAAAGACCTTGCAGAGTTTGTCAAAGTATACAGACCATACCAATGGGTAAGCATTGGGCGGCTTGTCAATTGCGCTACAGAAAACGGCGATTTTGTTGTTATCAATGCCGATTGGTAATGCGGTATTATCCACCATAAAACAGAAAGAAAGGGAAAAAAATGAACGCAGTTGAATTTTACAGAAGGTTTGCAAAAGATCGCCCAGTCAAGACCCGCCAGAGCGAGTTTTTGAAGCGGTTCCCAAACGCAAAACTAGACAGTAACGGAGTTCTTGCGATTCGTCCGTGCGATATAGATTCTAAATGCTGCACAGACGATGACTATTTAAGTAAATGTGGAACCTGTGCAAAAGACTACTGGCTCACGGAGGTAACCGACAATGACTAACATCACAACCCTGCATCCCGGCGAACACTTTATGTTCAAAGATTATGAGTGGGTATGCCTTGACCCGAACCACCCTGATGGCGGTGTGCTGGCTATTATGGAAAAGCCGTGGCAAAAAGATATAAAGTTCTGCCCGGACGAGCAGTACGCCGATGAAAAAGGCAACTGGAACAACTACCGAAATAGCATTGTGCGCGAAAATCTTTTACTTAATATGGGTCCTGCGATTGGCAGAGAAAACATACTCATGCACGAAGTTGACCTTGTTGCAGACAACGGAGATCGGTCTTACGGCACGGTTAATGACAAAGTGTTCCTTATCACCTGTGACGAGTACCGCAAATACCGTGACTACATCCCGCACTACGACAGCTGGATTTGGACTGCAACGCCGTTGTACTGCGGCGACAATGCTTCCGACGCTGGCGGCGCGTACTTCGTTCGCAGTGTGAGCACGGGGGGTAAGTTGAGCAGCCACAATGTGTGCAGTAGCAATGCTGTCGTTCCGGCTTGTATTCTCAATCCGAAATCGCTCAATCTGCGCCAGAGTATGGCATATGTAGAGGAGGCAAAAAATGAGCATCGTTCTAAATGAAAACGGGGAGTATGCGGACATTGAGCCGATGCGTCTCTGTCGCGTGATTGGCGCGGTCAAACCTGCTGTTGTAAGCGTCCGTTGCGGCGATGGCAGTGAATTGACAATCACCGACATTTCGATTGATGTCAGGTCAAACGGAGTGCATCTGTTGTTGGATGTGCCGGAGGCCGTCGAGAGTGAGGCGTAGCAATGGCAATCAGTAAAAAGACCCGCGTTGCGGTGTACAAGAAATTTGACGGTCAATGCGCTTACTGTGGCCGCCACATTGCCTACAATGATATGCAGGTAGACCACTTCAAGCCGCAGAGGGCGTGGAACCAAAAGGATTCCGGCACGGACGACATTGAAAACCTTATGCCGTCCTGCCGCATGTGCAATCACTACAAACGCGCCCACGACCTTGAAACATTCAGACGATACATTGCGGAGATTCCGCGAAAACTGCAAGAAAACTACATTTACAAGGTCGGCATCGCTTACGGCAATGTGCTGGAAAATCCGAAAACGATCAAATTCTATTTTGAGAAAGTGAGGGATAACCATGCGGCTGATTGATGCAGATGAATTACGCGAGGATTGTCTCTATAACGGTCTGAACGAGAAGATATACGATACGAACGATGTGCTTGAAAGTATTGATGACCAGCCAACCATCGACCCCGAATCCCTGCGGCCTACGGCGCATTGGATAAAACGGGGATATGTTTGCGGAGAAAACGAATACGAGTGTTCCGCTTGCCACCAAACAGAGTGGAGAACAAGCGCAAGCCGTATGAAGTGTTGTATGTTCTGCGGTGCAAGGATGGTGAACACAGATGAAAAGCATTGTACTTGATGGCGTGGTCGATTGTGGCGCGGTTAATGGAGCTGTACGGCCCATGCCTTGGCGGAAAACTGATTGATAATTTGGAGAAAAGGTGAAAACAATGGATAATTTGATTCTCGACCCGAAGATCAGGTCGATGCTGGCAGAAGCGTTCCCGAAATGTTTCATCAATATGCGGTTGGAGCTGATCGTTTATCCGCTTAGAAACACATGGGTTCCGCTGGATGGGGTGCAGACCATCGACGAGTTGCGGGCGCGGGTGATCGAATACCTCAGCCGTGAGGCGTTCAAAGGTGGTAGCAACCGCAGCCAGAATTACCACCTGCACGGCATCAACAAGGTGTGTGGCATGTCGTTCAGCCGGGAGTCGATGGAGTTTATCTACTGCGAGCTGGGCAACGCCGTGAACCCTAAGCTGTGCCGCAAGTTTGTGAGTGAGATGGACTGCAACCTGAACAAGCTGCAACGCGCAGTGCCGGAACTACGAGCGAAGAGAGGGAAATAAAGAACCCACGGAGGTGAACGATGAACAAAACTGACGCGCCAACATTAGATGAGAACAAAACAAAAAAGCTCCATTCAGCAAGGATCCGCCACCTTGCCGAGATTCTTAAAAATGAGTACAGCGATAGAACGGTAACCATCGACAACTTCGTTTACATGCTGAACAGACTTGCCGACATCGTAGCGGAAGATGAAACCCCAAAGGAGGAACCATAAATGCCTATAATCCTAACCTTGATTATGGCAATCCCGCTGGTTGTCATAATCTATGAAGTCATCGGGTTGTTTCTCATCGCCCTGCTGGGCGAAATCGGCGTGGAGATAGAAACGCCCGACACTTCACTGTTTATTCTGTTTTACCCGCTGGTGCTGTCCGTCTGGGCGGCACGGTGGGTGTACAGGAAGTATTGCAAAATACGAGGGGGCAGGAAATGAGAAAACGACCGCTTCAGCTTGACGAATACGGAATTTCGCCGGACAGGTACAGAGAGCTGTATTATTTTTGCCGCAGATATGCAGAGATGCGGCAGCAGATAGCGGACGCGAGAGGGCTTGACGCAGTATCAAACGATGGTATGCCGCACGGAAATGGAATTTCAGACCCGACAGCAAGAAAAGCGGACGCGGCAATCAAGCTGAGCAAAGACATCCGCATTATCGAGGACACAGCAAGAGAGGTTGACCCACTGAACTGGGGCGCATTGCTGAAAAACGTCACCGAGGGAACGCCGTATGAATACCAGATTGTCTATTGCGGCAGACGGCAATTCTATGAGGCGCGGAGAAAATTTTTTTGTTTGCTGGACAAGAAAAAAGGGTAACACGGGGGACATAGTCAAGCGGTATACTATATATGCTCGAAGTCCGTAAGAGCGAAGTTCCATTTTTTCTTTCTTTGTACTGGCAGCCGGGAAAGACCGGCATTTTATACGCCGCATAGCCAATCGCAAGATAATGGCGCTACGCTTAGAAGCGACCGCGTAGAAATGGTGTAAGACCTATGTGCGGCTCCAATAGTCGCGGCAAGCCTATGTTGCACGCAACTTGCGAAAGCGTGCAAGTTTGTGGCGAGTTTCAAAATATAAGACGGTAATACGTTAAATATCAACTTGCTTATAACTTGCACATCGTGCAACACGCGCAACTGCCGCGCCTTTTATATGGGTGTAGTTCAATGCAGAACAGCGGTCTCCAAAACCGCAAGATGAGGGGTCAAGACCTTCCACCCGTGCCAAATGCTGGGTCGCGCCCACCGGTGAAAGCCCTGCGCAGGCAAAACGCGATAGATAACCTGACACATCGGAATCAGCGACGATGCATAGCCTAGAACAAGAGGGCGCATACCAGATGCACACCGATTACGAAAGCGGAGAAGGTCGGGTCGTTTTGCGGTGATATCTAAAAAACCGCCCGCCAGCCCTGTGCGGACAATACGGGAAATCAAAAAGCGTTGCGGAATTGCTACCCGCAACGGGTGAGGTCGGCACAGCATACACCGACAGGGCGGGAACGCGCTTTTCCTCCGGCGCAAAGGGGTTTTGGGGGATATTAGCCTACACAAATTGTGTGGGCTTTTTGTGTTTTGAAAGGACTTGCAAGATGCGTTACGGAGTGCCATATCGGGGCAGCAAAAACAAAATAGCTGACTGGGTTGTTGACCACCTTCCGGACGGAAAAACGCTTGTTGATTTGTTTGCCGGTGGATGCGCCGTTACTCATGCTGCTATTTTGGCTGGCAGGTGGGAGAACTTTATCATAAACGATTTGGGTGACGCGCCAGAAGTTTTTGAAAATGCGGTAAATGGAAAATATGCAAACGAAAAGCGCTGGATTAGCAGAGAAGATTTTTACAAACTGAAAGATAGCGACCCGTATGTATCAATTGTTTGGAGCTTTGGAAACAACAGACGGGACTATTTATATGGAAAAGATATAGAGCCAATAAAAAAAGCTATTCATTACGCGAGGGTTTTCAACGATGATTCGTTAATGAACCAGTTAAAAGAATCCAACAAAAACGAACGTTTAGTAAGCCAAGAAAGAGCCGAAGGTCTGCAAAGGCTGCAAGGTCTGCAAGGTCTGCAAAGGCTGCAACTTGATTATAGAAACGTTGAAATTCCGCAGGGCGCCGTTGTGTACGCTGACCCGCCATATAAAAATACAGGCTGCACCGGGTATGCTGGGCAATTTGATTATGATGCTTTTGAAAAATGGCTTGAGAACGTTCCATTTATGGTAATTGTAAGCGAATACAATGCACCAAAAGGATGTACGGAAATCGCAAGCATAAAAAAGCAGCAGACAATGGGAACGGGGAATAAAGGCGGGACAAACACAGAAAAACTGTTTGTGCAAGACAGATTTTATGAACGTTACAAGTGCGCAATGAATTATCAGATCGAGATGGAAGCGTAAAGCGAGGTGATAAAGTGGCATCAAGAAAAAATCCGGTGGGCGCACCGCCTAAATACAGAAGCGTAAAGGCAATGCAAGAAAAGATTGATGCCTACTTTGAAGCCTGTAAAGGAACGCCGTTCGTGGACGATAACGGCGAACCAATGCGAAATAAAAACGGCTATATCATCTATGACGATAAAAAGCCGCCTACTGTGACAGGATTGGCGCTTGCGCTTGGGTTTGCATCAAGGCAGGCGCTTTTGAATTATCAAAACAAACCAGAGTTTAATGACACGATTACGCGTGCAAAGGCACGCTGTGAACAGTACGCCGAAGAAAGATTGTACGACAAAGACGGCTCCGGCGGCGCACAGTTCAGTTTGCGGGCAAATTTTGGATGGGATGACAAACCGAAGCAAGAGAGCGCGGGAACGGTGAATATTATTTATGATGTGCCAAGAGAATAAACATATCAAGGATATTATTTCGCCAGCATTTTATAAGCCATTCTGGGACATTGAAGATGGTAAAGTTCAAGAGTTTGTGGCAAAAGGCGGACGCGGCAGCACAAAGTCAAGCTTCATTGGCGTTGAAGTCATTTTGCAGCTGAGGGCGCATCCGCAATGCCACGCGGCTGTGTTCCGCAAGGTAGGCAACACTCTGCGCACAAGCGTTTATGCGCAAATCGTATGGGCAATCAATGAGCTTGGACTGCACGACCATTTCCGTTGCACGGTCAGCCCAATGGAATGCACCTACTTGCCGACCGGGCAAAAGGTGCTTTTTTTCGGTATGGATGACCCCGGCAAGATTAAGTCCGTAAAGATGCCGTTTGGCTATATCGGCATTGCGTGGTTTGAGGAATTAGATCAGTTCGATGGGGCGGAGCAAATCCGAAACGTGGAACAATCCTGCTTGCGCGGCGGTAACTGGTCAATTACATTCAAGAGTTTTAACCCGCCAGCAATGGCGCGGAACTGGGCGAACGGGTACGCTCTGCAAGCGCGGGCGGGAAAGCTGATACATCATTCCACCTATAAAACAACGCCCGCAGAATGGCTCGGAGAGCGGTTTCTGGCAGATGCGGAATACTTGCAGCGCACAAACGAAACAGCATACCGACACGAGTATTTAGGCGAGGTCGTCGGCAGCGGCACAGCGGTATTTGAGAATCTGCGCATTGAGAAAATCACAGATGAACAGATTGCCAGCTTTGACCGTATCAAGCGCGGCGTAGACTGGGGCTGGTACCCTGACCCGTGGGCATACAATGCGATGCACTATGATGCAGCGCGGCGCACGCTGTACATCTTTGATGAGCTGACACGGCGCAGAACCAGCAACAGGGACACGGCGCAGTTACTGTTGGATAAAGGGCTGACGCGCGAGGATAAAATCTGCGCGGATAGCGCCGAGCCAAAATCCATTGCGGACTATAACAAATACGGCGTAAAGACCTTTGCTGCCAAAAAAGGACCGAAATCGGTGCGATACGGCACAAAATGGCTGCAAATGCTGGAGGCAATCGTGATAGACCCGGAGCGCTGCCCGGAAACGGCAAAAGAATTCAGCGAGTACGAGTACGAGCGCGACGCAAAAACGGGGGAAGTGCTGGAGGGATATCCAGACATCAACAACCACCACATTGATGCGGTGCGCTATGCGATGGAAAGTACGGCAGGAAAAGCCGGAGATTCGGCAGATACAAAATATACGAGTATTTTTGACAGAGGGCGGTGAACGACATAAAGACTTATCAAGATTTCCTGCTTGTCGGGGATGATGAACGGGAAAGAATGGGCTTTATCCTCGGTGCAATCAACGAGTTTAAGGCGGAAAAAAGCACGAAAACTGCGCTAGATGCCAAGCTGTATTATTACGGCGAAAACCCCACGATTAACCGGTATGAGAAATACTTGTACGATATGCAGGGCAAAGCGCATATCGATATGTACACTGCTAACCACAAAATTGCATCAAAATTCTTTGGGTTTGTGGTAGATCAAGAGGTTTCGTACCTGCTTGGCAACGGCGTTTCGTTTGCAAAGGACGGCACCAAAAAAGCGCTGGGTGCAACCTTTGATGAAGATATTATGGACGCAGCACGTCACGCTTTGATTGGTGGACGGGCTTTTGTGTTTTGGAACTACGACCACATTCAAGTTTTCAGCGCAGAGGAATTTGTTCCCCTGTACGATGAGGAAAACGGCGCATTGATGGCGGGAATCCGTTTCTGGCAGCTATCCGATGATAAGCCGTTACGCGCCACGCTGTATGAAGTGGACGGGTACACCGATTACATTAAGCGCACAAAAGAGAGTATGCAGCCGCTGAAAAATAAGGCGCCTTACAAAATCAAAGTGCGGTATTCGCAGATTGACGGCGCGGAAATCTTTGACGGCGAGAATTACCCGGAATTGCCGATTGTGCCGCTGAAAAACGGCGAACATGCAAAAAGCGAGCTGTGCGGACGAAAAAACACTGTTGATGCGCTCGACCTAGCCAGCAGCAATATGGTCAACAACGTGGATGAGGGAAACCTCATTTATTGGGTGCTTACCAACTGCGGCGGTATGGATGACCTTGACGACACAAGGTTTATCGAAAGATTAAAGACAACGCACGTCGCCCACGCAGACGGAGACGACGGCGCAAAGGCAACGCCGCAGGCCATCGAAGCACCGTTCCAAGGGACGCAGGCAACCATTGATATGCTGACCAAAAAGCTGTACACGGATTTTCAGGCGTTTGACGCATCTGCCGTGAGCGCCGGAAACCAGACGGCAACGGCTATCAAGGCAAGCTATGCTCCGCTGGACTTGAAAACAGATAAGTTTGAAAGCAGCGTTTCGCGCTGTATCAAGGGAATTTTGCGTGTGGCGGGCATTGATGATGAGCCGACATACACGCGCAACCAAATCATCAACAAGCAGGAAGAAGCGCAGACTGTGATGCTTTGCGCTGAGTTTTTGGATGAAGAGTACACCGTAAAAAAGATATTGACAATTCTTGGCGACGCTGACCAGTACGAGGATTTGATGAAACGAAAGGCGGCAGAGGAGCTAGACCGCACGACTGGCGAGGAATGACAGAGATTGAAAGGAGAAAGCCAAAATGGGAGGAAGAGGCTCTGGAAGTAGCCGCGGCGGTGGACTTAGCAAGGACGGCGCTTTGACGCTGAACGATGCAAAAACAATTGAAACCAGATTTTACGAAGCACGAAGATGGCACGACGCTCGTTTTGACGATGAAGTCCTTGAAGCAACAACGGACGGAAAAGGAAATCTTACTTTTTCCTATGCAAGCGGTGGGAGGTTTGAAAAAGCTTCAAAAACAGGCAGAACAAATTATGTCACTTATAGAGTTGACGCTGGAGCGGTAAACGGAACCACCTTTAACGTGAATTGGGACAAGGTCAAAAGCATTTCCGGGAAAACGTTCAGTCTGCGGCAGGCTGCCAAGGAACACGGATTATCGTGGGACAGCAAAAAGAAAATGTGGCGTAGGAAATAAGAACATCTGATTATGCTAAATTTTGAAAACCTCGACAAAGCCAACTTTTTAGGCGTTGGAAAATACGATACGCCAATTATCCAGCCGGAACACATTGATGTGCGGCATCTGGAATGGATTCCGTTCAACTTTGCAAAAACCTGCACGGACTGCGCAACAAAAGGCGTTCACTTTTTCGTGGACGATTATCAATTCCAAAGGGTATGGAATCAGCCGGACAGGTATATTTCACTACTGCGCAAATTCGGCGCTGTGTGTGCGCCTGATTTCTCAATGTATACGGATATGCCGCTTGCTATGCAAATATACAACCATTATCGCAAGCATTGGCTGGCGGCATACTGGCAGCAATGCGGGATTCACGTTGTGCCAACCTTGTGTTGGAGCGATGAGCAAAGCTATGAGTGGTGCTTTGACGGTGAGCCTGAGCATTCAATCGTGGCGATTTCCAGCGTAGGAACGCAGCAAAACAAGCAAAATCAAGAGCTGTTTGAAAAAGGCGTTCGGGCGGCATTGGCAAGGCTTGAACCCAGTGAGATTTTGTGGTATGGTAAATGCCAAGAAGAGTTTGACTGGAATGTTACGAGGATTCAGCCATACTATAAGCAAGTAAAAAGGAGATGCGAAAATGGGCGGTAGAGGTTCTGGCAGCGGCAGGGGCGGTGGTGGTGGAGGTTTAAACACATCCGGAATGCAGGGGACGGAAAAACAAGTGTCTTGGGCAACGGATATTTTAAACCGGTATATTTCCGAATTTGACAAAGCCGTCGATGACATAAAAAATGATATACGGTATGGGACAAATAAGGAATATACCGAGCTGGCAAAAAGCACTGTCAAACAAATAACCAGTCAGAAAAACAAAGAGATTTCCGCGTTTAATGCGGGAATAAAAGAAAAAGGGCTAAAAGCATCTGAGGTAATTGACCGACGGGCAGCTTTTTCGGCAGATGCCAGAAAAATAACGCATGGCGTTATGCTGAGAAACGGTGTCACAGATGGATCTAAAATAAACAGCTTCATATGGCATATACGAAGAATTAAAAAATGAAAAAACCTGATTATGCCCACAAACTGACGGATGAACAGCTTGCCGAGCTGGAACAGCGCATCGCCAAGATATACGAGCAAGCGGCGGGCGAACTTGCCGAAACCGTTGAAACGTATTTTAAGCAGTTTACCAAACGTGATGCCGCTATGCTTGAAAAGCTGGAAAACGGCGAAATCACCGAGAAGCAATACAAGCAGTGGCGGCTTGCGCAGATAGGGCGCGGGGAGCGTTTTAAAGCCCTGCGGGACAAAGTGGCAAACAGATACACCGACGCCAATGCAACGGCTGTGGCATACGTCAACGACGCCACTCCGGGCATTTACAGCCTTAACCGCAATTATGCCGCTTACAAAATCGAGCAGGTTTCCGACAAAGCCGATTTTACGCTGTGGGACGAACAGACCGTGAAACGCCTGATCGTGGAACAGCCTGACTTGATGCCGTACTACCCGCCAAAGCGGGCATTGCAGCGCGGCATTGACCTGAAATACGGCAAGCAGCAGATTACCGCCAGCGTGACAAGCTCCATCCTGCAAGGCAAGAGCATCCCAAAAATTGCAAATGACCTGCAACGGCGTATGCAGGATATGAACCGCACAAGCGCCATCAGAACGGCGCGGACAGCGGTCACAGGGGCGCAGAACGCGGGTAGACTAGATACTTACCGCGCCGCGCAGGATATGGGCATCAAGCTGCAAAAACGCTGGCTGGCAACGCTGGACGGAAGAACCCGCCACGCCCACGCAATGCTTGACGGGCAGACGGTAGACGTTGACAAGCCGTTTAAAGTTGACGGGTACGAGATTATGTACCCGGGCGACAGTTCCGCGCCGGGCTATCTTGTGTATAACTGCCGCTGCACGCAGATTGCGGAGCTTGACGGCGAGGATACAAGCAGCGGCGGCAGGCGAGCTATTGACCCGGAAACCGGGAAAAGCGTGCTTGTCAAAGATATGACCTATGCAGAGTGGGCGGGGTGGAAACGCAATGCAGATACAACTTGAAGACCACAGCGATGAAGTGTTAGAAGCACTGGACGCTGCTTGCCAGCGGGCGCTTGAAAAATGCGGGCTTGTCGGTGAGGGGTACGCTAAAAAGCTATGCCCCGTTGACACGGGCAACCTGCGCAACAGCATTACACATACTGTCAGCGACGGCGAAAAGGCTGCGTATATCGGCACAAACAGCGAATACGGCGTATACGTTGAGTGCGGCACCGGCATATATTACCCCGGCGGCAGACAAACACCGTGGACGTATCAAGACGAAAACGGCGATTGGCATCTGACGCACGGGCAACGCGCCCAACCGTACATCAAGCCCGCAGTGGCAGACCACATTGCGCAGTACAACAGAATTATCGAACAGGAGCTGAAAGGCAAATAAGCCTCTCGGCTCTTTTTATTGGCATCTACCGCATTTGCGGCAGGTGCTATTTTTATACGCAAAAACGGCGAAGCACTGCCGTTTTGAATAAAAACTCAAATGGCGAAGAACCGCCACCGAAGAAAAGGAGAGAACCCAATGGCAAAATTTACTCGCGCAGAAATCCGTAAAATTATCGGCGAAACCTGCACCGACGAAATCGAAAATCAGATTGTCGCGCTCCACCTCGGAGTGGTTGACCCGCTGAAAGACGATATCGCACGGTACAAGGCAGATGCCGACAAGCTGCCCGGCGTCCAGAAGGAATTGGACGAACTGAAAGGCAAGGGCGACGACGGTTACAAGGACAAGTACGAATCCGAACACAAGGCGTTTGAAGAGTACAAATCCGGTGTTGCCGCCGAAAAGGCGATGGCTGCCAAAGAAAAGGCACTGTCCGCAGCCCTGCTGAAAATCGGCATTGCGGATAAGCGGGTACAGTCTGTAGCAAGGCTGGCAAAAGGCGACGGCTTGCTGGAAAAGCTGGAACTGGACGAAAACGGCGGAATTAAGGACGCTGACAAGCTGGAAAAGACCTTGAAAGAGGATTACAGCGAGTACATCACCACGACCAGCACCAAGGGAGCCAACAGCGCAACGCCGCCTGCCAACAACGGCGGCAATGCGCTGACCCGCGATGACATCTTTAAGCGGGACGACAAGGGTCGTTACCTGATGTCCACTGCCGAGCGCCAGCAGGCACTTGCAAACCTGATGCAGAAAGAATCTGAATAACGAAAGGAAACAAAACTATGGCTGCAAAAGAAAATTTGACCACTTCCGCACAATTTACCACCAGCGCCCGCGAGGTTGACTTCGTCACCCGCTTCAACGACAACTGGGATGCCCTGCGCAACATTATGGGCATTATGCGTCCCATCCGCAAGACCCCCGGCACCACACTGATTTCTTATGTCGCCAGCGTGGACGGCACCTTGCAGGGCGGCACTTCCGTCGGTGAGGGCGAGGAGATTCCGTTTACCAAAATGAAGGTTGCCCCCAAGTCCTACGGCGAAATCAAGATTGCCAAGTACGCCAAGAGCGTGACCATCGAGGCGGTGAACAAGTACGGCGCGGATGTGGCTGTCGAAAAGACCGACGACGCTTTCCTTGTCGCCCTGCAGAACAAGGTTCTGAGCGATTTCTACACCTTCCTGAACACCGGCTCCCTGAAAGTCACCTCCAAGACCTGGCAGCAGGCGCTTGCCCAGAGCAAGGGCAAGGTGCTGGATAAGTTTGCCGGTATGGACAAGGACGTTACCGAGGTTGTTGGCTTTGCCAACATCTTGGATTTTTACGACTATCTGGGCGACAAGGACATCACCACCCAGACCGCGTTCGGTCTGACCTATGTGCAGAATTTCCTCGGCTACTCCACCCTGTTCCTGCTGCCCGAAAAGTATATCGCCCGCAACAAGGTCATTGCCGTTCCTGTCGAGAATATCGACCTGTACTACATCGACCCCGCCGACAGCGATTTTGCCAAGCTGGGGCTGAACTACACCGTCAAGGGCGAAACCAACTTGATCGGTGTACACGTTGACGGCGATTACAGCCGCGCAACCGGCGATATGTACGCCATTATGGGTATGAAGCTGTGGGCTGAGTATCTGGACGGCATTGCGATTGCCACCGTCACCCCTGCTGCGGAAGCAGCTGCGGCGGCAGCCGACACTAAGAATAAATGATTGGAGGCAGCGGAATGCTTGAAGAATTGATGCGTGAGTGCCGGAACTGGTTTGTTGCGCCAAATGGCGTACACCTTGGCACGTTTACAATCAAGGATGGCAGCGTTTCGCTGCCTTTTCTTGTTTCCGGGCAATATTTCCGCATTGTCGGCAGCGTTTTTAACGATGGAATTTACCAATACGGCGCGGAGGAGCTTGCAGACGAAACGTTCGACGGTGCTGTCTGGGCATTGCTTGTGCCGCCCGCTTTCCTTGCGCTTGCGGACGAAATCCAAAACTGGCGCGACCAGTACGAGAACGCCGCAAACAGCCCGTTTCAGAGCGAGTCGTTTTCCGGGTACAGTTACACCCTAAAGGGCGACAGCACCGCACAGGGCGGCTCTGCCAAGGGCTGGCACGGTGCTTTCAGCTCTCGCCTTGCGAATTGGAGGAAGTTATGAGTTTGCTTGATGATTTCGGCGCAAAATGCGTGCTTTTGGACAGAAAGCGCACACCCGACGGCGAGGGCGGTTACACCACCGTCTGGTCTGACGGCATCGAGTTTTTAAACTATTCGGCGCTGGACAATTCTATGCAAGCCCGTGTAGCCGAAGCGCAGGGCGTTAAAAGCGTCTATACCGTGCTGGTAAAGAAAGACATCCCTATTGAGTTTGGGGACTTTTACAGGGACGTGCAGACCGGCGCAACGTACTGCGTCACGAGCCACCCGGACGAAAAACAAGCCCCGAAAAGCGCATCCCCTATGCTGCGGGAGCTTAAATCGTTTACCGCCGAGAGAAAGGACTTGCCGCAATGACAAAAGGCGCAGCATTACAGCAGTTTTTTGAGCGGTTTCTGCCCGCGTACCCGGTAACGTCGGTAAAGGAAGATGTGAAACTGCCCTATCTGACGTACAGCACGGTATTTGATGCGTGGGGCGGCGAGCCTGTTTCCCTGACGGTGAATATGTGGTTCCGTACAGAAAGCGAAGCCGTGCCGAATGCAAAGGTGCAGGAGCTTTCCGACGCGCTGGGCAGCGGCGGTGTGACCTTGCCGATTGACGGCGGGTATATCTGGCTGATGCGCGGTTCGCCGTTCTGCCAAAATCTGGAAGACGAAGCGGATTCACAAATTAAACGGCGGTACATCAATGTTACCGCCGAATTTTTATGCTTAAATTGAGGTGAAAATATGAAGTTTACCAGAATTCCCGAATCGGCGTTCAAAGAACTGGTTCTGAACGCCGGGTATCTTGCCACCAACTTTGACCCGACCGCCGGAACGTCACCGCAGGAAAGTGAGCTGCTGGGCGCAACTACCGGCGGCATCAATTTTTCTGCCGTTCCCAGCTTTACCGACTTCGGCGATGATATCGACAACTGCCCCAAGAATATGAAAGAGCTGAAAAACATTGAATCTTGGGATGTCAAGTGCAGCGGCACCTATGTTTCGGCATCCGCAGCCAATGTAAAAAGTATGCTTGGCGCAGCAGAGGAAACTACCACTTCCAAGGCTTCCAAGATTACGCCGCGCAACGACCTGAAAGACAGCGATTTCACGGATTTGTGGCTGCTTTGCGACTATTCCGACAAGCACGGTGCCACAAACGGCGGCTTTTGCGCCATCCATATGCTGAATACGCTGTCCACCGGCGGTTTCAGCCTGCAGACGGGCGACAAGGAAAAAGGTCAGATGAGCTTTGAATACACCGCGCACTACTCCATTACCGCGCAGGACACTGTGCCGTGTGAGGTGTATATCAAGGCGGGAGAGGATGAAGCGTGATGAAACTGTTTTCTCAGTTAAGCACCGACGAAGCCACCGAGGTTGCGCTGCGAATTGCAACGCCCATCACGAACTTGATCGAGGATGAAAACCTTGTTGCGGAAGTGCAGAAAACTATGCCGAAAGGCGACACGACCGTTATTGCAATGAAGCGTTTCGGGCTTGCAAAAATCGTCAACCTGCTCAACATTGCAATTAAGCGGCACCGCACCGACGTTTACGAGATCCTGTCCCCCTTTAATGGGCTGACGGCAGAGGAAATCGGCAAGCAGAATTTTCTTGTTACCTGCAAACAGGTTTCGGACTTGCTGCACGACAAGGATTTTGTCGATTTTTTCAAATTGTGTCTCGATGGCGGGCAGAACAAGTAGTTCCTGTTTTGCTTAAAATGCCGAAACTGGGCGCAAAGGCGCTTGTGTCGGCGCTTCCTTATGCCCTAAAGACAGAGTTTGAAGAAATGCAATACAAGGTGTATCTGACAGACAGCGCATGGAGTATTGTAGCAACGATAACAGGGGCAAAGGATATGCCGCCGAGATACATTGATATTATTCGACCGCCCAAAGTGGATACGCGGACACCAGAACAGGTGCAGGCAGATTTCAAAGACTTTGCGGCGCGGCACGGCTTGAAAATTCCAAAATAAAATGCCGCCCACATCGGGCGGCATCAATCAGAAGCAGTTTTTTACAATGGCTTTATAAATCGGCTCGTCAACCTCAAGCATAAACCGCTTTCCGCTGTAACGCCATTGCGGGTCATCTATAAGCTGGATAACCACCTGATAGATTCCTTTTTGCTTGGCGGTCATTGCTCCGGCAACCATACCGGCACCGCCGAACAGAGCGCCGCCGACCATACCGCGCATAACGCCGGATGCCATTGACTTGTTGTGACTTTCGTCAACTACGGAATAGCCTGCAACGGTGCGGCTGTTGATTTCAAGGTTCGACATACCGCCGACATCCATCGACACGGTGCCGAAGGAAAGCGAAACCTTTTTGCCGACAAAATCACCTGCGATGACTGCATTTTTTGCTTTTGCCATAAAAAAACACCTCCTACGGATAGAATACAATACCGGATAGAAAAATTCAAGAAGGGAGTGATAAATTGGACGTTTTTAATCTATATGCCAAATTAAGCTTGAACACAAGCGAATACGAAAAAGGCGTAGAAAAGGCAAAGGGCGGGGCATCCTCCCTGATGGACGTGTTTTCTGGAACCGTTCTCGGAAATGTCGTCACCGACGGTCTGCGCAATATTGCAGATGGCTTTGTTACCATTGGCAAAATGGCAATCGGCGCGGCAATTTCAATCGGCAAGGCATCGCTGGATAGCTACGGCGAGTACGAGCAGCTTGTAGGCGGCGTGGAAACGCTTTACAAGGACAGCGCGAAAGTCGTTGAACAGTATGCGAAGCGGGCTTTTGAAAATGTAGGTATGTCTGCAAATGATTATATGGAAACATCAACGTCGTTTGCGGCATCTCTTGTGTCCAGCCTTGCAGGCGATACAGATGCAGCGGCAGAAATGTCGAATATGGCAATATCCGATATGGCGGACAACTGGAACAAAATGGGTTCCTCTGTCCAGAGCGTCCAAGACGCTTACCGCGGATTCTCAAAGCAGAATTACACGATGCTGGACAACTTAAAAATCGGCTATGGCGGCACAAAAACGGAAATGCAACGACTTCTTGCCGACGCAGACGCATTAAACGCAAAGCAGGGAATCTACACAAAATACAGCATTGACAGCTTCTCGGACATTGTGCAAGCCATTCACGTTGTGCAAACGGAAATGGGAATCACCGGCACAACGGCAGACGAAGCGGCGTCAACGATTCAAGGCAGTACTGCGTCAATGAAAAGCGCGTGGGAAAACCTGCTTACGGGTATCGCTGACCCGGAACAGAATTTCCAAGGCTTGATGGACGATTTTGTAAATAGTTTCATCGGCGCAGGAAACAACATTATACCGCGAATAAAGCAAATTGTGCCTACTTTGATTGACGGCTTGAGCGAAATTGTAACGCAGCTTGCGCCTTATGTAAGCAGCGTAATAATGGAGCTGGAGCCGACCGTTGAGGAGGGCTTGCAGGCGCTTTTTGGCGGTCTAAGCAGTGTAGCAAGCGAATTGCAACCCATTGTTGCCGATGTATTCTCTTTTTTGGGCGATGCAATTGTTTCCGGGCTTACAACTGCGGTGGAAAACTCTGACTTTTCGTTTCTTCTTGACATTTTTGAAAATGTTAAGACGGCAGTTGAAGAAGTTGTTCCCTTGATCGAAAAAATTGCCCCCGCGCTTGTAACAGTGGGGGCGGCTGCAAAAGGATGGGAAATCGGCAAAAAGTTACAGTCCATTGTAACGGGATTTGACAAAGCGAAAGTCGCCGTATCCTTGTTCAGTATGGGGCTTTCGGACGCTGAAATCGCGCAAGGGGCGCTCAACGGCACATTAAAAGCCTCCGAGGTTCTAGCAGGATTGCTTACAGGCAAGATTTCGCTAATGACACTTGCACAGACGGCGGCGGCAAAGGCACAAGCTGCATTCAATGCGGTTTTGGCGGCGAATCCTATTGCGCTGATTGTTGTCGCAATTGGCGCTCTTGTCGGTATACTGGCGGTACTTTATGCCAAAAACGAGGACTTCCGCAGCAAGGTAAATGCTGCTTGGGAATCTGTTTCAGAAAAAGTTCAAGGCGTTGTTGACTTTTTAATGCCCTATATTGCTGCTGCAATGGATGCCATTAAGAATGTCGTTGAAAAAGTCGTTGAATCTCTCGTTCCGGTCGCTGAAAGCATTGGGCAAGCCTTTTCCGCTGCGTGGGATTTGGCAAAAACCGTGTGGAGTTGGGCAAGCGCATTTTTCAGCGCCATTGTGCAAGCGATTATTACGGTTTTCAGCCCGTTTGCCCCGTTGATCAGAGGTATCTTTGGCGCGGCTTTCGCGGCTGTACAAACGGTCTGGGGTGTTGCTACAAGCTTTTTCCAGATGATTTTTAATGTCATCACCGGCATTTTCTCTGCTATTGATGGGGTGCTTTCGGGCGACTTCAGCAAAGCGTGGGAGGGCATCAAAGGCATTTTCGGCAGCGTTTTTTCGTTCTTTAGCAGCGTTGGCAATCAGGTTGTCAACGGCATAAAAAGCGGAATTTCTTCCATTTGGGGCGGTTTGACAAGCTTTGTGCAAGGCTTGTGGAACGGCATCAAGGGCATTTTCACCATCAATGCCAGCGACGTGAAAAACAACACGGGCAAAGGCGGCAGCAGCCGCCGTGCGGGTGGTCTGGATTATGTGCCGTATAACGACTATGTTGCAAATCTGCACAGGGGCGAAATGGTGCTGACGGCGCGGGAAGCCGACGAATACCGCAAAAACGGCGTGCAGGGCGGCACGGGCTTTGTGGTGAACCAAACCATTTACGCCGCAAAGCAAACGCCTGTGGAGCTTGCAGCAGCCACGCGGGCGGCATTCCAGCGGGCGAGGTGGGCAACCGTATGAGCTTTTTAAGCAAAACTTTTCGGTATGTAAACTCGCTTGGGCAGGAAATCATCTTTGACTATGCGCACGGATATCTTATCAACCTGCCGGACGGCGTTGATACGCTGTCTGTCAACGTTTCGCAAGCGCAAGGCATTGGGCAGGTTGGCTCGACAGTGCAAAGTAAGAGCATACAGGCGCGACCGATCACCTTTAACGGCAAGGTTGTGGGCGACAATCCGCAAAGGCTGAAAGATGCCCTTGTTACGGTTGTTCGCCCTGACCTTGTCGGCGTTTTATATGCGGGGAATTGGCACATTGACGTTGTGGTCACGGCGTCGCCTACAATCGGCGCGGCAAGCAAGGGAGCGCCATTTCAGTTTTCTCTGCTGGCACCGTACCCGTATTGGGTGAGCGGCGAAAGCAAGGCGCAGAAGCTGCGCGGTGTGCAAAAAGGCTTTAAATTCCCTTGGAATATGTCCAAAACGTATTATTTCGGCAAGATTATACAGTTGCAATACATCGTCTTGCAAAATCTCGGGCAGTTTGATGTTCCGTTCACGCTGGGCATCCGATGCATCGGCGAAACGGCGGAAAACGTCGGCATTCAAAATATGCTGACGGGGGAGTTTCTGCGGCTGGAAAAAACCCTTGTGAAAGACGAACAGATTGAAATCAAGGCATCGCACGGCAGAACAACGGTCATTTCCAGCAAGGATGGCGACTGTCGCGGTGCGCTGGCGCTGGAAAGCAATCTGTACAGAATCCACACAGGTGACAATGCGTGGAAGCCCACCGCTGACAGCGGGCTTGAAAATGTGGAAATGAGCGTTACATTTGCCGAAGAAAGCGCAGGGGTGACTGTGATATGAGGCTAGAGCTATTCACGCCGGATTTGGCAAATCGGCACGAAATCACCCACGCAATAAGCTGCGAATTTTCGTACTTTTACAACGACATCGGCAAGTTTACCGTTGTGCTGCCGATGGATGATTACAATCTGTCCATTGCGCAGCAGAATTCCATACTGTACATTGTGGAACGCGATTTGGCGTATGAAGTTGTGGAAGTCGTACTCGATTGCGACGCCAACGAAATCACACTGAACGGGTACAGCTTAAACAATCGGTTGGAACGGCGTGTTGTTGCGTCTGCGGCTACAATCGTAAATGTTGAAACCGACGTATACAAGGCAGTATCGGCAAACCTGCGCGGACTTGCAATACAATTGGCAGACAAAAAGGGTCTGACAGAAACCGTGGATGCGACCAGCATCTACGGTGAAAGTTTGCTGACTGCAATTCGCCCGGTTCTTTCCGATTCCGGACTGGGGCAGCGGGCAAAATTTGACTACCGTACAAAAACAATAACGTGGGAAATCTACAAGGGAAAAGACCGAACCACCGGTCTGGATGCGGTGTCTTTTGTGCAGGAGCGCGGGACAGCACCGGGCTTGATCGTGGACAAAGACCAGTCGATTTACAAAAATGTTTGCTACTGCACTGCTTCCTATAGGGACGGTACAAAATTTGTCGTGCAAGCCGGAGCGACCGACGGCAACGAACGGCGCGAATTGTGGGCGGAGTTTAGCGGGGACGGGCAGGGCGATAACGAAAGCAACGCAGCCTTTGAAACGCGCGTGCGCAATTACGCAGCTTTGCAGCTAGGTTCTCACCGTGACAGAATCGGTTTTGAAACGGATATCGACGGAGACGAACTTGGCACAGCTTACAACGTTGGTGACCTTGTATGGTGCGTTTCCCTACGTCTGGGGCTGAAATACAAGGCGCGTATAACGGGGGCGACCTTTGCGCAGGATGCCAACAGCCAAAGGGTAAAAATCACGATAGGAGAGCCTACATTGACAGTTTTGAGGTGATAAAGTGGCAGAAATAAAGAATTTCCCGAATAACGCGGATGAATTCATCGGCGCAGAAAATGTAATGAAATGGCTTCACGGGCGAACGAGCGGCGTTTTCGGGGCAGAAAACAATCTGGCAGTCACTGCCGGATATGGCGCAATGCAGGTTCTTGTGTCGGATGGCTTGGGTTGGCTTGCCAACGAGAACAAGGACGGCACGGTATTTTGGAACGATACCAAAAGCGAAACCGGAACAGAGCTTGCCTTGCCGCTGTCTGTGTCGGATGCCGTACTGCCAAGAATTGACCGCGTTGTCGTGACGTGGGAAACGGTTGACTATACGGTAAAGCCTGTAATTGAGATTTTAAAAGGAGCACCGTCTGCGTCTCCGATTGCACCTGCGCTGACCAACAGCAACCTGAAACGGCAAATTTCTCTGGCGCAGATTTATGTTGCCCCTGCGTCCACAAAAATTACGGCGGATAATATCACGGATGAACGCTTAAATTCTGACGTTTGCGGAATTGTGACAGAGGATATTTCGGTTGATACGTCAATGGCTCAAAACCAGTTTTTGGCGCTTTTGCAGTACATACGGCAGGAGCTGGACGATTTAAACCTCAATAAAATTCCGGCTTTGACAGAGGATGAAGTGCAGGAAGTCCTTTCCGCTATTTGAGGGGGATTGTAATGGTAAAAACAATTCGCCTGAACGGGCATAGACCAATCCCGAACAAAATCTGCCTTGGAACGTATGACAGCTACGGACAAGACCAGATTGAGTTGATTCTTGGCGCTGGCTGGAACGACCTTGATATTATCGCCACGTTTAACGCCCCAAGCGGCGGGAAACCGGTGCAGATTCGCGTGGACAAAAGCAATGTTTTCGCTGTTCCGCCGGAGGCTACAGCAGACAAAAGCGGAGAAGGGACGATTGTTTTCAACGGCAAGACGGTTGGAGAGAATTTGATTTCCTGCAATGTTCGGTATGAGGTTCTTGATCACGGCAGCACAGAGGGAACGCCGCCCGCCGAACCCACACCCGATTTGGTGCAGCAGATTCTTGCCGCCGCCAGCACCGCCGAAAAGACCGCCCAAAGCGTGCGCGACGATGCCGACAACGGCAAATTTACAGGACCCCCGGGTCCGCAGGGCGATGTAGGCGACGTGGAAACGCTGAACAATCTGGAAATCCAAGAAATTTTGAATATGCTTGATTTTTAAGAAAAGAGGTTGAACCAATGGCAGTAGATATGAATAAACTTCTCGACGGCAACGGTTTGCTTTTTGCCCTGCAGGGCTTTATGACGAAGGTGACCACCCTGCTGGGCAACAAAGTGGAAAAGGTCAACGGCAAAGGCTTGTCCACCAACGACTACACCACCGCCGAGAAAACCAAACTGGGCGGCATTGCGGATAACGCAAACAACTACACGCACCCCGCGCACACCGCTTATAAAAGCGGGCTGTACAAGCTGGCGGTGGACGCGCTGGGACACGTCACCGGTGCATCTGCTGTGACCAAGGCGGACATCACCGCCCTTGGCATCCCCGGGCAGGACACCAACACCACCTACAACGATGCCACACAAAGCACCCACGGCTTGATGAGTACCGCCGACAAGAAAAAGCTGGACGCTTTCGGCGCGGCATCCTCTTACGCCACGACCGCATATGTCGGGCAGCAGATTTCTGCTGCCGGGCATATCACCAAAAGCATTGTCGCCACCCTGCCAGCCGCCAGCGATGCCAAGGAAAACGTGATCTATATGGTAAAAAAGACCAGCGGCAGCGGCAGCAACCTGTACGATGAGTATATGCTCATTGACGGAAAACTGGAGCTTGTCGGCGACAGCGCAACCAAAATCGACACGCTAACAAACGCCGATATCACGGAGATTTTGTCTAAAGTGTAAGGAGGTAGCCGATGGGATATGCAAGCAAAGAGAATATGATCAGCTTTGCCTCGCAGCTGCGCGGCAGGCTGTACCGCACCTGCACGGCAACCTTTTCCGTAAGCGGCTGGACGGCGGCAAACGGCAAGTATACGCAGAGCAAGACCGTCACCAACAGCGGGGCATTTACGATTAAAAACGTGCAGCCGCCGCTGACGACGCAGACCGGCAACGCCGCGACCGATGCCATAAAACGGCGCAATCTGGGCTATATTGCCCGCGCTAAAGCGGAGTTTACGGTGACGGCAAGCAACATCACGGTAAAAATCACCGCTGACACCAAGCCCGACTGCGACCTTGATGTTGTGTGGTACTTGGAGGTGTGAGAGTATGAAAATTTACGATGCAGCCCTTGAGACCGAGCTGCAAAACCCCGACCTGACGCGCGGCAAGCTGGAAACCGCGCAGCGCGTGACGGTGCATCACGACGCTGTACCCGCATCTGTGCGGTATGAGGTGATGGCGGACACGGTTACCGCCGACTGCCCCGAAGGACTGCGGCAGGAAATCACCACCCCGGCGCAGGCAGCCTACGACGAGTACGAGGAAGTGCAGCGGTACGTGCCGTACACCGATGCGGAACTTGCGGAGATTGCCGAAAAGGCACAAGCCGAAAAAGCTGCCGCCGAAGCCGCCGCAAAAGCTGCCGAGCAAGCCGCCAAGGAAGAAGCCACTCGCCGCGATGCCGCCGAAAAGCTGAATGCACAGGTGACCTACACGGCAATGATGACTGACACGATGCTGCCGGAGGAGGGCTGAAATGTACGAAAAAATTAAACTTTGGCACGCCAAAGGCTGGTGGACGGCGGCAATGGTCGCCCAAGCCGCCGCCAAAGGGCTGATTACCGAGGAACAGTACAAGGCAATTGTGGAGGGGGTAGAAAATGAGTAATTTTATGGGTGCTGCTCCGCTGACAGATACGACGCTGACGCAGGAAGGTGTGCCAGCAGATGCCAAGGCGACAGGTGACGCCTTGGACAAGCGGACGCATTACCCGGCTTACTCCGGCATTGACGTTCTTGGCAGCGACGGAAATTTTACGATCAGCCGCCAAGGTTTTTTTCAGTTGAGGGCGTTCACCAACGGAGCAACCGAGGCAGCTATTTTTCACCGCATTACCGTAAACGGCTGGCCAGTGGATGAGGGATACACAGCATCCCGCAATTACACTTATTATACTTCGCCGCTGATACCCGTTATGGCGGGCGATGTTGTGATCGTTACGGGCGGAACATCCGGCGTGACGTATAACTCATATCTGTACAAAATCCGTGGATAAGGAGACAAAAAATGAAAATTCGTGGTATTGACGTTTCAAAGTATCAGGGCAATGTGAATTTTGCTCAAGTAAAAGCAAGTGGTGTGCAATTCGTGATGCTCAAGGCGGTCTCTACAAATAACACGGGGCTGTACATCGACCCGTTCTTCGAGCGCAACTACGCCGAGTGCAAGCGGCTGGACATCCCCGTGGGTGTATATTACTACACCTACGCGCAGGATAAAGCCTACGCCGACAAGGAGCTGGCACTGCTGAAAAAGGCGATTGCGGGCAAGCAGTTTGAATACCCCGTTGTGGTGGATGTCGAGGATAACCGCCTCAAGCCCTTGAGTAAGGCGGCGTTGACCGACCTTGTGGAGTACGCCGTGAAAACGATTGAGGGCTGGGGCTGCTATGCGATGGTGTACACCTACCTGTATTACAGCCGCATCGAGCTGGATATGACCCGCCTTGCCAAGTACGATTTGTGGATTGCCCACTACGCTGCCGCCTGCGGTTACACCGGCAGCTATGGGATGTGGCAGTACACCAGCACCGGCAAGGTTCCGGGCGTTGCGGGCAATTGCGACTTCAACTACGCCTACAAGGATTACCCCGCTATTATCAAGGGCGCGGGTCTTAACGGCTACGGCAAGGCAAAGCCCGCCGACAGCGTGTGGGACACCAACGGACCGTTTGTCATCGCCGGTGCCACTGGGCAGGATAAAGCCGCGTTGAAAGCTCTGTGCGAAGAAAAAGGTCTGACTGTCAACAAGGGGTGATGCCGATGGAATGGACGGTAGTTTCGGTCATTGTTGTTTTGGTGGGTCTGGTTGCCGCGCTGGCAAAGCCGATGTTGAGCCTTTGCAAGGAGATTGTGGGATTGCGCGGCGACCTGAAGATGTTGCGCAACGCCGCCAACGATATGACTGCCAAGATGGCGAAATTTGAAACTGACAACCACAACAGCCACAAGCGCTTGTGGGAACACAATACCGAGCAGGACGAAATTTTGCATAATCACGAAATGCGCCTGCACGATTTGGACGGAAAGTGAGGAAACACTATGGATTATACTGAATACATCAAGCCGGAGCTGCTGGTGCTGATTCCGGTGCTGGTCTTTTTGGGCTGCGCTGCCAAACAGAGCGCCGTTATTAAGGACAAGTTTATTCCCACGCTGCTGGCGGCTGCGGGCGTGCTGTTGGCGGGGCTGTACGTTCTGGCGACAACTACCCTTGCCGCCCCGCAGGATGCGGCACAAGCCGTATTTACGGCGCTTGTGCAGGGTTTGCTTTGCGCGGCGGGTGCTGTGTACGTCGACCAGTGCGTGAAACAGAGCAAGAAGAGCGAGTAAGCTTATGGGGACAAAATTTGATTTCTGCATGAGCCGCGCGGAATACGACGATTTATGTTTTTACCTCACAGATGATGAGCGTAAAGTTTTAAATTGCCGCCGCAGAGGGCGCAGAAACGCCGAAATCGCGGCTGAAATGCATTGCAGCGAGCGCACCGTCAAACGGTACGCAAAATCCGTACACGACAAAATGCACCGATAAACATAACAAAAGCCCGGCAGGTTTTGAGCCTGCTGGGCTTTTTATTTTTGGGCATCTTTTTGCGACTTGTACCAAGACAAAAACTCGCCAAAGAGGCGCTGCTCTGCCTCTTTGCGGGCGGCGATGGCTTTGTTTTTGTCGGTGCCGTAATACAGGTGGTACCGCTCGCCCTTAAAATAGATGTATGCTATATAATTTCCGTCTTTTCTGCACGACACGCCGCGCACGCCTGTGGTGTTGTTCCGCGGGGCTTTGCCGGACGATATCCGGCTGACATTGGTGCCGTCAACCTGCCCGACCTTATCGGCAATGGGTTTGGTGGTCAGGTTGCGGTTTTTTATGCATCCGCAGCTCACCTGCTGGGAGTGAGCTATTGTACCGCTCGGTAGCTCTACGATTTTGCCGCAGTTAAGGCAACGGCAGCGAAAAACCCGGTTGCTGCCTTTCCGCTTTGGTGTCGGCTCAATAACGTACAAATAGCCAAATGTCTGCCCGGATAAATCTTTAAACGGCGGCACGTTGCTCACCCCTATATCATAAAAAATACAGGTGCGCGGACTTATCCAAGCACCTGTATTTTTTTCCGTTTTTTTGCCAGGAACAAAATCGTTTCAATCCACAGGTGGGTTACCCCACCCGACATCAATATTGTATCGCGTTTGTCGCGCAATGTCTATTGTCAAGCCTAACAAAAAATGGTGCAGGTTTTTGTTTAGTTCTCCGCTTTACCCATGCCCGACAAGTAGGCGCTCAGTGCAGCGCGGACAACTACACTGCGGCTTACGCCATCGGCTGCTGCGCGGGCATCCAGCTTGTCCAGCAGCTCCTGCGGCAGCAGGACATTGAGCCGGGCATCCTCCGTCACCTCGCCAAATGCCGCCTCGTAGGCGTCGCCGTCGAGGTACTCCTCTGCCCATTGGCGGGCGTCGTCCTCACTGACTGGGGTGATTTCCTCGCCCCAGCCCCAAAAGCCGTCCGGCAAGGGGAAACCGTTGCCGTAGTTGTGGATAAAATATTTCCCGGCTTTGGTGCGGTACAAATCTTGCCCGCGATAGTAGATGTCATTGGGCAAGCAATTGTTTTCGTGCGTTCCGAGCCGCTGGGCAGTCTCGGTGTTGTAGCGGCTTCCGCCGATGATTTTTTTCATTTTTGCTCCTCCTCTGTGTAAATTTTATTCGCACTCGGTAAGAACCAGCGTGGTGAAAAGGCTCTGCGCTGCGGCGGGGCGTTTCGGGTCGATGAACTGGACAGCCCGATAGGAAGGATTGCTGTGAATAAACTTATTCATGATTTCGAGAACTTCCTGCGTTTTGAGGTGCTTAACGCCAATGGAGCAGCAAACATCGTAGAAGTGAATCTCACGGCAACTTTTAGCGGTCTCGCAAAGGGCGTTGTAAACGTTCAGCTTGTACTCTTTCATGATTGTTTCTCCTTTTGGTGTGTTTTTGCTGTATTATCCTTATTTTTCCCCGCGCAGCCGTGCAAAATAATCGGGGTCTAACGTGTCTAAATAATCGGGGTCAAGTTCCAGATATCGCTTCAAAAAACCGTCTGGGTATGTGCCATTGAAGCTGTCATATGCGCCCATTTCACGCAGCACTTGAGCGCGCTTGTCGATGTCCATCGTAAGCGTATAATACATATAATTTTCGCTTATTTCTTTATCCGTCAATTTCATTTTTTTTCCTCCTCAGGGCGCAAGCTTACACAAAACGCCCAGTCCTCGCTGGTCGGCTTTTCTGTAGGGTCTGATGACGAGAGGCTGGAACCCTTGGCAATGAGTTTGCCCTTGTACCAGTATTCGTGTAAGCCCGGGCAACGTTTGACTAACTTTCCGTATTTCGAGATGTAGGTGATTTCCATTTTCTTTCTCCTTTGTTTGTTGGTGTTTTGTATTTCTTATCTTGTCTATATTATAGCACAGATAATATTTTATGTCAAGCTATTTTGGCATAAAATATTATTTTTAGGTCAAAATAATTTTAGAGTTTAAATTTTGCAAAAACACGTCCCACGTTTGGCACTTCCGTGTCCTACGTTGGGACGTGTTTTTTTGTATAATGAGTACAAGAAAGGCGGGAAACTATGGCGTTTCGGCAATACAATCCGAATCCGGACGGAAAGCGCGTCGGCGACTGCACAATTCGGGCAATCTCTGCGGCAACTCTGCAAGATTGGGAATCCGTATATACTGCCTTGATATTAGAGGGCTTTATCCTGCACGATTTGCCGTCTGCAAACTATGTCTGGGGCAGTTATCTGCGGCGTTGCGGGTGGAGCCGTTCGGCAATTCCGAACAGCTGCCCGGACTGTTACACCGTTGCGGAATTCGCCGCCGACAATCCGACAGGCGTATATATTCTGGCTATGGCAACGCACGTCGTCGCTGTTGTTGATGGCGACTGGCTTGATACATGGGATAGCGGTGACGAAACACCACTGTATTTTTGGAAGAAAGGATGAAAAATTATGGCTTTTGGGAATCCGTACCAGCCCGGCTACATTCCGAACTATTACCCAATGGGGCAGCAGATGCCGTCGGCTATGCCCGACCAGCTTGCGCAGCTTCGACAAGCGGCATATCCGCAGCAACAGCCCGCACAGCAAAGCTCGCCCATTATCTGGGTGCAGGGCGAAGAGGGCGCCAAGGCGTATATGGTGGCAGCGGGGAACAGTGTGCTGCTGATGGACAGCGAAAACAGCACCTTTTATATTAAATCCACCGATGCCAGCGGTATGCCGCAGCCCTTGCGCGTTTTCGACTATACGGAGCGCACAGCAAGCCAGAAACAGCCTACACAAGCCGCGCAAAAGCCGAAAGAGGAATATGTGACACGGCAGGAATTCAACGCGCTGACAGCCCGCTTTGACGCGCTGACGGCAGATAAACCCTTGACGCGCAAGAAAAAGGAGGCAGACAATGAGCAACCCACTGTTTAATGCTCTTGGCGGCGGCAAAATGCCCGGCGCAATGGGGCAATTTCAGCAGATGATGCAGCAGTTCCAGCAGTTCCGCAATAACTTTCAGGGCGACCCCAAGCAGGAGGTGGAAAAACTGCTGCAATCCGGCAAGATGAGCCAGCAGCAGTTGAACCAGCTACAAGCAATGGCGCAGCAGTTCCAAGCATTTATGAGGTAGGTTCAAACCGTGCGCACGGTGGACATAAAAATTAAAAATTTGAAGGGAGTACAATTATGAGTTTGTCTTCGGATGGCACTGTAATGACGATGCCCGTTCAGCCCGCGAACAGCGGCAGCGGCAACGGCTGGGGCTTCGGCGGTGACGGTGCGTGGTGGATTATTATCCTGTTCCTGTTCGTTTTCTGCGGATGGGGCGGCAGCTGGGGCAACAACGGCTTTGGCGGCAACGGAAGCACCGGCGCGGTTGACGGTTACATTCTGACCAGCGATTTTGCCAACATCGAGCGAAAAATCGACAGTGTCAACAACGGTATGTGCGATGGCTTCTATCAGCAGGCGCAGCTTGTCAACGGCGTGCAGAACGCTATGCAGCAGGGCTTTATGTCGGCTGAAATCAGCCGCGCGAATCAGCAAGCCGCGTTTATGCAGCAGCTTAACGCGATGCAGATGCAGCAGGCAAATTGCTGCTGCGAAACCCGCGAAGCAATCCAGGGCGTGAACTACAACCTCGCCACGCAGTCTTGCGAAACCCGCCAGACGGTGCAGAACGGAACGCGCGACATCATCGAGAATCAGAACGCCAACGCCCGCGCGGTGCTTGACGCTCTGACCGCCCAGCGCATCGAAGCAAAGGACGCCAAGATTGCCGAGCAGAACCAGCAGCTTTTTGCCGCACAGCTTGCCGCAAGTCAGGCTGCGCAGAACGAAACGCTGAAAGCCTATATGAGCGGGCAGCTTGCCTATTACAACCCCCGCCCTGTTCCGGCTTTCCCGGTTCCTGCGCCGTATCAGTACGGCAATTGCGGCGCCTGCAACTGCTAAAAACCGAATAGCAACTGTTTCTAGATGGGAAACTGTTCAGCCCGGTAGCTGATTTTGCAAAAAAGCGGCGGGGCAACAGTCCCGCCGCTATATTTATATGAAAGGATTGATTTTATGGCTGAATTTACGAATTCAAATATCGTGAACGTTGCCGCAGGGCAGAATGTGCCGCTTACCGAAACGGCAGCTTGCGGAAAAAGCTGCATTGTGCATCGTGAGGGCGCGGGCATCGTCACCCTGCGCGGCATCACGAACCAGTGCAAGGCGCGTTATAAAGTGAGCTTTGGCGCGAACATTGCGATTCCCACCGGCGGCACCGTTGGTGCAATCACCTCCGCGCTGACAATCAACGGAGAGCCGCTTTCCAGCGCCACTGCAACGGTTACGCCCGCAGCGGTGGAGAATTACTTCAATGTGTTTGTGGCGGCGTTTGTGGACGTTCCGCGCGGCTGCTGCGTGACGGTTGCCGCAAAGAATACCAGTGCGCAGGCGGTGCTTTTCGCAAACTCGAACCTGATTGCCGAGCGCGTCGGCTGAAAGGAGAATAAAAATGAGTATGAAAACCCTGTATGATCTGAAAGATATGCTGTGCGGTGAGCTTGACGAAATCGGGAAAAAGGGAGAAATGAGCGCAGGCGACCTTGAAACGGTGCATAAGCTCACCGACACCATCAAGAACATCGACAAGATCACGATGCTGGAGGAGAACGGCTACAGCCGTGATGAGGATTATCCTGCCGACTATGGGCGCGGCAGCAGCTATGCCCGCCGTGGGCGGCACTATGTGCGCGGGCATTACAGCCGCGACGATGGGCGCGACAGCTTGATGCGCAAGCTTGACGAGATGATGCGCAGCACGGACGGCTACGACCGGGAAACCATCCAGCGGTGCATTGATGAGCTGAAAAACGCATAAATGCGAGGTGCGGCTATGTATGATTTGCGAGAAATCGACGGCGCGATAGCGGAGTTTGAGAACAGCGAGCCTACAATGCAGCGGGTAGAAAAATTAGCCGCACTTTATATTGTAAGAAACCAGCACCAGGCAAGCGAAGTTCAGCAATCGGAAAATCCGCAGTCGGTACAATACTATGCAGACGCAGCACCTTCTACCCGTGTGGAAGTCTCCGGTAGTGAGTTTTTGGATGCTGTATCAAAGACGGATTTGGAACAGGCTATGAAAATCATAGATGAATTGATGTCAGTGCTGTTGGTTACGAATCCGAGAGCATACAGAAATGTAATGCGAAAACTAGAAAGGTCGAGGGGCAATGAGTGATTTTTTGGATGCAGTCCGCAGCACAGACGAAGGTCACGCTTGGCGGGTGCTGGATGAATTTATGGACGCGCTGAAAGAGGCAAATCCGGAAACTTATGCGGATTTGCTGCGAAAATTGCGCCGAAAAAGCAAAAGTGTGTACTAAAGTGTGTACCGCATAAAGAAAATGCCGTAGATTCTAACGAACCTACGGCATTTTCTGTGGTGGAGGATGGGGGACTCGAACCCTAATTATTCAACTATTCTGTGTATATTATCCGCGTAACTGTGCGGAAATTGTGTACTCTCGCTACTCTTAAAATCTTCCAAAATAGTCACCGAAAATAAAAAGTGTGTACTTTCAGTGTGTACTTTTTGCTGCGTCAATGGCTATATCAAAAATGCCCTCGATGTTCTCGGCAATTACTTTATCCTGCCCGCTGATTGCGTGGGCATATACGCCGTATGTGTCCATGCTCTGGCTATGCCCGATAACCTGCTTTAGCTGCCCGGTCGGCAAATTTGCGGCGATGCTTACAAACGTGTGCCTCAATTCGTACAGGGTGCAAGGCGTGATACCGTTCGCCGCGCAATATCTCTGCCACGCTCTACGGATGTTTCTCTCCTGCGTCTGCGGAAAGATTCTTTGCGACGTTCCGGTCAACTGCCGTTGTTCCTCGAGTTCCGCTATTGATCGCGCCGACAAAATGACAGAGCGCGGCGCGTTTTCGTTCTTGCCGCGTGATTCCTTGCCGTAAATTGTTACGGAGCGCTTTATTTTCGCAACGCCATCGCAAATGTCTGCCCACTCTAAGCCCAGCAATTCACCCGGGCGCATCCCCGTAAAAACCGCTAGCCTGTAATAATGTATAAATTCATCAAAAACGCGCTGCCCTCTGTAAAGAGTAGTGTCTATATCAAGCAATATAATAATATCGCGTGGCTGCAAGATGGTTCTCTCGATTGTCCGCGCTCCATCGGGAATATGCAGTTCTTCTGGCTCGAATGTGCAAAATCCAGAACGGCGGCAAAATTTGAAAAATCCTCGTAAGTCGCCAGCAATGTTTTTAATTGTCTTTTTGCTTCGTCCTGCGGCAAAAGCGTCATCCAGGATGTTTTGTACAGCTTGCTCATTTATTGATGCGAGTTTTGTGTTTCCGATGCGCGGCTTTATCCAAGTGTTGTACCGCCCTTGCATCGGTCGCCAGTTTCCCTCAGAGGATATTTTTTTTGCGCGTGCCAAATATTCAGCATAAGCGGCATCGACGGTTTGCGTCCTTGATTTCAAACCTTTTTCCAGCCACTCATCTGCCTTTTTATTTGCTTCTCGCTGCCCTGTCCTGCCCGGCTTGGCGCTGGTAAACGTTTTTCGTACGCCATCCTGCTGGACGTTGATTTGCCAGCGCCCGGCGGTTTCAATCCATTTTGCGGTATTTGTCCTTTTCATGTTGCGGCTCCTTTTTTTTGTGTGTTATAATAATGCCGTCAACTTTTTGTGTTGACGGCCCTTTATCCCTTGCTGGTGTGGCACCACCGGCATGGGATTTTTTATTTTCCCCTTGCGTTATATTCGCCGTTGCCTGCCAGAACAGCAGCTTCTCCTGCTTGCAGGCATATTTGCAGGCGGTCAAAGTCCGGCTTGATGCTTTCCGGGCATGGATCATCCCCAGTTACGGTATCTATCCGGTAGTTCTGTATTACGGACTGGCAGACGCGTACACGGCTTTGCATGGACGTATGAGCGTTAGCGCATAACAAGTCTATCTGACCCGCCCAATCGCTCCCGTGCGCCCCACAAAGGATGTAGAGCAGCCTTCTCTTGTACAGGCTCGGCATCTGAGCGATATAATCAGAAAGTGCCTTGTCTACCTGCTCGTCCGTCCAGTTTGGAGTATCGGTATCGCTGAATGCAGACGGCATCCAGATGCGCTGCAGCCAGCGCCATGGGGATTGTTTGCAGACAGTGAACCACATCAGCAAATCATCGCTTCGGATAGGGGAAAGCCCTTCTTCCCAGTTGCGCACTGTGCGTATGTTTACATCCATCTGCCGGGCTACATATTCTTGCGAAAGCCCAGATTCCAACCGGCACTGCGAAAGAATAAGTCCTTCACGTTCTCGGAAATCAGCTTTACTTTCCATTTCATCACCCTCAATTTTTTACATGTTTTGCACTTCAAATGTGGCAAAATTTTTCTACCGTAGCAATCAAGAAAATATAAAGAAATATTTCTTCAAAAAATGTTATGGAAATAAATGGAAGCTATGGCATAAAAAACATGTTAAGATTCTTACTGTAGTCAGAAAACACAGGAGGAATCAACAATGAATAACGTGGAACGTCTAAAGAATTACCAAAACCGTAATGCGGCAACCATTGAATCCCTGTACCGTGCTGTGCTGCAAGCCGTGCAAGGAGGGAAGAAGACCATGAAGAGACTGACTGATTTGAATGTTCCACCAAGACACGGGCGCAGAAGACCGAAAAAGCGGATTGTAAAGACTTGACAAATAAGAAATTTTGTGAAACTACTTGAATACAACCACAAGTTGTATTATAGTTGTGTTACAACTTGTTTTGCTTGCTTTTGAGCGCTTTTACGCGATTTACATAGGAATCCCTTTTTTCGGTGTAGTTTGGATTTTTTATCTTTTTTAGGATGGCAAGAGCCTTATCATACTCGCCAATTTTTATATACAAATCAGGAAGCCGGAATGTCCATTTTGAACCGCTGAACAACAGCCCGCCGTTTTTCCAGATGCCCTCCCAAAATTTAATCAAAAAATCAATATCGCCGGTTTCCTTAAAATAAGATTCAGCGCGTTTTATCTTTTCAAGCTGTTCGTCCTGCGATTTTAACTCACGTTGCAGTTTTCTAATTTCCGGATCGTGAGACACGACATCTTCAATCCTTTTCGGTTGCTTAATGGGAACAGGATTTTGCGGTTCCTGTTTCAAAAAGTCAAAAAAGCCCACAATATCACATCCTTATTTAAATTTGGGGGGAAGTTATCATGCGAAAAAAACCATTGACAGAAGTTGAAAAAAGTACGATACTTAGTTTAAGGGAACGCGCAAAGCAACTTATGCGGGAACTTCCGCTTAAAGATGCTATTGCAATTTGTAATGAGGTTATAAAGGAGACAAGCAATGCGCAACAGAATTGATGTCTACAATAAGTGCGACGACAGCGAGTACAAGCAGAAAAAGGATGAAGTCATCGAAAAAATGCTGAAGCTGATTGAAAACTCCGGTATGAACTTTTACGATGCGCAAAATTTGCCGATTGAACTTGACAGCGCAATTTCCGCCAGCATAATTGCGGCGCAGGGAAACACGGCGTTCCGCCCGCACAATGCCTTTAAGAGCAGAATTTTGGAGGATTCTAATGAACGAAACTAAAAATCAAGAAAACGAAAGATTGAAGAAAGAACTTTCCGAAACGTTAGAAAATCTGCGCCAGCAGCGCAATATGATGTTCTATCAGATTGTAACGTGGTTTTGCCTGGGCATTACGTTTACCTGTGTGTTCCTTCTGCCTCTTGCAAACTTCATTAAAGGTTTAATGTAAAAACAGCCCTATAAATGCACATACAGCTGCGACAAGTCCAGATATAGCGGCAATTCGCGTGTAAGTCTGTGTTTTTTGCGCCTCATATGCTTCGATTCGCCTGTTTCCTTCATCTGTGATAATATAGACTTTTTTGCCCTCGTATTCGCCTCTTGGTGCTTCACCAAGGCACTTTAGCAATCCGGCATCACGGAGCTGTATAATGGCTTCACGGTTTTTGTCTGTTGCGGCAATGGCTTCATTATCGCAAGCATATTTTAATAGCAGCATTGCATATATAATATGCACTTTATTTTTAATGAATCTCATTTTTTCACCAGTTTTGCAGACGCTTTTGCAATGAACCGCTTGAGCTGTTCTTCAGATGCGTCGTTGTCAATCCACTTTTCAATATAGTCTTCATCCAGCCCATCGCCTTGTGCGGTGGGCTTTTTTTCGTTTTCGGTATCCCCGGTCAGGTCGGCAACGGTGACTCCTAACTCGTTAGCTATTGCGACCAGTTTGTCATAAGGCGGGGAATTTGGTCTTTTTGCTATTTTGCCGATATACCCATTTGAAAAGCTGAGCTTTTCCTCTAGCCTAGTCAAGCTAGTCTTTTTCTTTTTGCACAGGGCACGAATGGTTTCTACAGTTTTAGCATTATCCACAAAAATCACCTAGACTATTTGTGCATATTTTTAGGCGATAGTCTATTGACTACTAGGCGATAAGCTAGTATAATAGATAGCATAGAGGGCAACAAAGAACCAAGCCCCCTAAAATTCAGCGGACTAGCTAAAAATATGCTGTTATAAATTTCGCAAGTTCATAGTAGCATATTTTCTAGCAATAGTCAACTAGAAAGGAGCTTTTGCTAGGTGAATATTTCAAAAATTGATGCGCTGTGCCGAAAAAGCAATATTTCTCGCACAATCCTTGAGGAACGCGCCGGAATCTCAAACGGCGCACTTGGCAAGTGGGAGAAATCGCCTTACGGACCCAGCATCACGACGCTAAAGAAAGTGGCTGACTATTTCGGCGTGCCTGTTGATTATTTGCTAGCCGATAACTAGAAAGATGGAAACAGCCGTAAACGAGCTGATTGCAGAAAGGAAGGCGGAACAATGTGCGGCACAGAATTTGTATCGTTGATTAAATCCAGAGGATTCAATCAAAAGCGGCTTTCCGAAGCTACCGGGATATCACAAGGAATGATGTCCCACAAGATACGCGGGCGGGATAAATGGTTCTGGGACGAAGCAGTCAAGGTGTGCGAAACACTGGATATCACGCTTGACGACTTTAACCGTTGTTTCCCCGTCGGCGGCAAGGTAAAGCCATCAAGCCCCGCCCCAAAGACAAAAAACGAGTGCATCTGTGATGCGCTGGAATCCTTAAAACTGGCACTCACGACGTGATTTGCTAAGGCTTAGCTTAGACTAGCTACGCATTGGCGAAGTGCCGAACCGCACTGTTATGCTATGGAACCGATTTGATTAGCAGTGGAAATGCGAGGCAATGCATCGGCAGCGCGAGGCACAGCACAGTCAGGCAACGGAATAGCTTAGCTGTGTTAGGCAGCGCAGAGGAAATGAAACGCGCGGATAGCAATGAAATGCAAAGGAGTAGCGTGGTAGAGCAAAGAAGAGCAACGGCAAAGCCACGCGGTGTCTCGCGCGGCAATGGCGTGGCAGCGGCTTGGCTTGGCACAGATTGGATAAGCATTGGATTTGCTCGGCGTGGCAGAGGCATTGCATCGATTGGCATAGGCGCAGAACAGCAACCGAAAATTAAAATCAAAAAGGAGAAAGAAATGAAAGTACGCATCACACTTACCGAGGAAGTTCTCGGTTCCAGCCCCAGCAATGACGAACTGCTGGCAACTTACATCGCCAGCAAAGCCCCCACCGATGACTTGACCGCTGAAGAAGTGGACAACATCAAAGCCCAGAACGCCGAAGACCGCATCACGGTATTCCCCAAAACGGCAGACGGCACACCCTTTATTTACGACTACCAAATCAAGGGAATGCTGAAAGATTCCTGCAAGATGCTTGCAAAGGCTGGCAAGGCTGGCTATGCAGGCGGCAAGGCTTGCGCAGCTATCAAGGCGTACAAACAGGCTATCGACGGTCTTGTTTTCGTCACCCCGCGCGAGATTCCCTACGACCTGCACGGGCTGCGTATGGGCTACTGCGAACGCCCGCTGCGCGCCAGCACCCCGATGGGCGAGCGAGTAAGCATCGCAAAATCCGAAAGCGTACCCGAGGGCAGCACCGCCGAATTTGAAATCCAGTGCCTTGACCCCAAACTGGAAGATATGGTGCGCGAATGCCTGGACTACGGCGCAATGCGCGGTCTGGGTCAGTGGCGCAACAGCGGCAAGGGGCGTTTCCAGTGGGAAGAACTGAAATAAAAATACCGCATCGGCGTTGCAGCACCGACACGGCAGGAGAAGAAAGGAAAATTATTAACGTGAGCATTATATCGCTTAAACGCGCCGCCGTCAAGTTGGCAATCGTCGCCAGCGGCGTGTATACCATCGCCGCCGTCGGGCAGTTGCAGCTTGTCGCCGCTACCGTCGGCATCATCGCCACCAACGCCCTGTGCGGGCTGATTCTGAAAGAGGAGGAAAACCACTATGAAAAAGTATGAACTTACTTCTGAATTTGTGACGAACGATTTCGGCACGAAACTGTTCCGCATTAAGGCTCTCGTCGCTTTTGGCAACGTCGAGAAGGGAAAACTCGGCGGATTTATTGAGAAGGAAGATAACCTCTCCCACGATGGCAATGCGTGGGTCACCGGCGATGCGTGTGTCACCGGCAATGCGTATGTCACCGGCAATGCGCGTGTCACCGACAATGCGTGTGTCACCGGCAATGCGTGTGTCACCGGCAATGCGTATGTCACCGGCAATGCGCGTGTCACCGGCGA
>ERZ1034691.261-NODE-261-length-42775-cov-28.882210_pt1 | contig 42775 bp, 82 predicted proteins | sample MGYA00520638_ERZ1034691 | MGnify/ENA primary metagenome ERZ1034691 (study PRJEB33766, sample SAMN09781763) | gut metagenome | biome: gut microbiome | host: Homo sapiens | place: Madagascar | study: EMG produced TPA metagenomics assembly of the PRJNA485056 data... | reverse complement strand
GCTTCGTACCATCCATTTTGCGTAGCCCCACCACCCATAGCGCGGTTTGCTCACCGTATCAGCCTCCTCGTTTCATTTTCTCGTCTACGACATCCTTCAAGCACGCACACAAAAACGCCCCGTTTGTCATCACGTGCCAAATAGACGGAAGCCCGGATTCCTCGTCAATGTGCGTCGGGTCTTCCCAAATCGCGAGTACGTGCCTTAAAAGCGCCTCGTGCCATCTCTCCGGTTCAATGCTTCGCCAGTCCTCCGCGTCGCCGTACTTGTTAAAGCCGTACATGCGCGTTTCCAGTATCGCAAGGATGGCTTCTACGGGGACAGTAGACGGTCGAGGTTTGTTGTCGTCGTATTTTGCTCCCTTAATCTTTTCCAAGTCTGCGTCCCTCCATTTCAAAACGATCCATGTACTCCGATTTATCGATTTCCAGCCACTTCCCGTTGGACTCCTTGAAAAAGCGGCCTACTTCCTTTCTTTTCCCATCCGGTGTCTCAGCGCTCCAAATTGCCATTGTATCGTAGTCACCTAATTTGGGGTCTACCAATACCGTCGTCCGGTGGGCAATAATCGGCTTGTTATACGGTGTATACGGAAATGTAATCGGGAATAATTCTCCTAAAATATTTGCGACAAAACTGTTGTGCCAGTATGTACCGCTTGGCTCATCTTTGCAAATGAATCTGTTGATGTCGCTGTATTCTATATGCCCATCGTCGTATACATACTTAAACAGGTCACTCATGCGCTTGCTCTGGTAGCATGTGTATTTGTGTTCTTTATCCGTCCAACCGACCTCATTCCATGCGTCTGGCGTATCCTCAATCGGGGAAAGCGGTTTGCCGTCAATTAGGCGATTCAAAACCTGCTTTGTAATGGAAATGCTCATGCCGCTGTGGTCATCTTCAAGCAGACTCTCAAACGCTTTTAAGGCGCTTTTATAGCAAGCACAACCGTAATCCCATTCGTCGCTTGGTTTTCCGTCGCGCTCCCGGCTGCACGCAATTTCGACTTCTCGTCTCGCCCATTCACTCATGCCCATTTTTCGTTGCCTCCTTCAATTTTTGCGCCGAAAGTGCGCTGTATGTTTCCTTTAGAATTTCCACCGTATAGCGCACCTCGCCGCAGCTTTCGCATAAATATCTTCGTGTTTTTATAATCCGGTCACTGGTCGGCCTGCTGTTCATGCACCGCATCTTTTTGCTGCATCCCGGACAAATCATAGCTGTATCCCCCTTATGTACTTATCGAAATACGTCACTGCCACCGCCATCGCCGCCCACATATCCGCTGCGAACCCGTAAAAGAAACCGGGGTTCTTCTTTGTTCCTTTCCCATAATTCGGCTGGCCGGGCGCGTAGCGGTCGACGAGGGCTTGTCTGATGTTCGCATCCTTCGCCGACGCTCTGCCACATAAGTAAAGCTTTTCTTCCCGACGGAAGATCTTCTGTATCTGGTACCCCTTCCGGTAAAGCTCGGCATATTCCCAGAACCGGCCAATCCAAAAGCAGGTGTCAAACACCTCTTGACCGACTGGCATTCCCATACCGGCAACCATTTCGATTGCCAAGTGCTGATACTCCCGGCAGAGAACGGGGAATATCTCCCCGTTCGGAACTTTACCAACGTCCAGCACCTTCCGGATTTCCTGCCCGTCGTGCTCCACCAGTACATAGCCGGATTGAACGTTGCCGGGGTCAATCGCCAGTATCGTTCCCACGCTTCGCCCTCACTTTCCAAAACAGTTCGTTGTAAGTGTTATACCGCTTCTGAATGTCCGTGCTTGCAATGTCCGGGTGAAATTTCAGCCACCATTCGTACATCCCGCACGTCTGCATTTCCGGGCAGCCGCACCGATAAACGCAGTTAGGTACCAGAACGTCCGATATCTCTGGCTGCACCTCATGCAGCGCCGCTTTGAAATCCTCGGCATACTCGCGCGTCTCCGGGTCTGCCTGACTGCATAACCGCTTGCGCATGGTATCAATCAGATTTTGAATATTTGGGTCCCCAATAAAATCAACCCTAGCGTCCTGAGGCGCCTTATTGCGGTCGTACTTCGATTGCCTGTCGTTTCTCTGGGAATCAACCCGGCTTCTCCAAATATGCGTCTTCCAGTGCATGGCGACCCAATATTTAATATCTTTCCATCGAAATTTGATGATAATATCTCGGATTGGGTCATGCTCTGCGATTAGGATTGCCCTTTTCCATTCAGTACTCGGTTCGCGCCCAAGAGGCGGCTTTTTTACAGTTGCCCGGCAATCGTTTACAACTTCTTGCCAGTCTCCTTTTACTTTGATGATTTCTGTCTTCAAAATTCCCTCCTATACAAAACTCCAATGCCGCCCGCAAGCCTGTTTATACCGCCCATGTGCGCAAATCGTGTTCCTCACACGGGCATAACCTTTCTTCAAGTTCAGCCACACGGTATTGTAGCCGCACAATTTCGGCTTTCAATTTTGCTCTTCCAAACATTCAAATCTCCTTTCTTCAAAATCTCCGCATTTCTCGCCGGGAAAGCACATCCGTTCCAGTTCTTGTTCAGAAAACCGTTCCGCCTTGTACTTCAAGCACCGGTATGGGTAGACGTAGTTCTTTCTGTATTCCAGATGCTTGCAAATCAAACAGCAATCGTGCATCAGCTTCCCTCCTTTCGCGCTCCCACGAGCAAACCGCAGCCAGCTCATTCTGTAGCGCCCCAACTGCAAAAATTGTCCGGCTCGACTGCAGGAGCGTTGAGAAAGGACGTGCGGGAAAAGCACCTTCCGTCGATCCTGTAAATGCAGTCCTTGCAACGCACCACCTCCGCAACGTCTGCGGCGGGTGTATCCGCGACAGCATCCAACAGTGGTTTCAGGCGATTCCTGATTGCGTCAGCATTAAAGACCCCCGCGTTTTCATATGCGCAGATAGCGAGTTCTCGCGCCTCTAGTAACGCATCGCGCTTGATGTAATCAGCCATTCGTTTCCCTCCTACTCAATTCTCGCAGTTCCTCATCCGTAAGCGTCCGATTTGTGGCAATGTAGTCCGCGCCATATCTGTTCTCGCAACCGGTGCAGTCACATCGATACACGTTGCTGGTTTCGTTCACGCGGAACGGACATTGCATATTTTTGCAATCAGCCATCTTTCCTCGCCTCCATCGGGCACCATTTCTTTCTGGTTTTCAGCACAAGTGGGCTTTCGACGGACATATCGCCAAACCCAATGAACGTCCACGTTGGTGCGTCAGGATGCGTGCAAAAATACTTTTTTCGTCCAAACCGGCCACGTTGAGTCTGCATTCTTCCATGCTGTATGCAATACTGGCATTCTTTGCATGACGGTAGCATCGTTTTAGCCACTTTTCCTCGCCTCCATACGCTCAAAATAGAACTCTATCGGTTTTTCATTCTCAATCACATTTCCGTAGACAACGCCGATCTTGTAGATGTAATTCTCGCGCAGCTTGCGTGGAATCTCGGCAATGTATCGGCGGAACGTCTCAAGGCTATTCGCTCGCTTATAGTGATTGCACATCCTGCAGGATGGCATGAGGTTTGAAATATCGTCCGTCCCTGCGTCTTCGGCGTTCCATGCACGTTGCGGCTTGAAATGATCGACTTGCATATCCTTGATGTCGATAGCCCGTCCACAATAGGCACAGTGACCGTCATACTTCGCATAGACCGCTTCCCGTTTTTTCTTGCTGAAACTCATACTCCGTCCACTCCTTCAAAATACCGTGTCCGTTCTTCCCGTATCCGCGCACCCAAACCTCTTTGTCCTTGACGTAGAACAGGTTTAGCGCCATTTCAATATTGTTTTTCGGTGTATCCGTTGTGAGCCTCATACCTTTTCTCCTTCCTCCGGCGCTGCCGGCAAGCCGCGCCATTTCCAGTTCGTTAGTCCTAAACTGCAGCTCATGCACTTGCAATTTTGCTTTTTGGTGCAATCACAGCAAAAAGTTGTATCACTACAGTGATATTTGCAGGAAGCACACCCGGAAGATATCTTCAGGTCAGCAATCGCCGCGTCCCTCTCGGCTTCTGCCTCCGCCTGCTTTCTCTGGGCGAGGGAAATAACCATGTCCTTCCCTTCAAGTTCTCTTCTGAGACTTTTTATCTCGTCCGATTGCCCATCTGTCAGCGCGCGCAGAAATTCAATGGATTTTTCATATGCTTTTTTCTGCGGGCGTTTTGCTTTGCCAAGGCTTGCGCCTTCTCGCAGCGCCGTGTTCTCGGCGTTCAGGTGCTCGATCAGGTCGGCGGCGTACAGCCCGAGCCGGTCTTTGCAGTCCAGCTTGCATGGTAGCGGATCTTCTTCCATCATGCTTTTCGCCTTACACTCGCTGCATGTGCCGAATCCAAAACAGCTCCGCAGCGATTCTATCGTTTCTGTGTAGGTCATAGCGTTACATCCTCCCATGTGATTTGCCCCGGAAGTTCTGCCTGCGGCGTTTCCTGTATTCTGGTCTTTTCCTGCTCCCGACGCATCGCTTTATACTCGTTGTACTTCGCGCGATACCTGTAACTGTCGCCGAAGATCGCCCATGCTGCTTTGACGACGTTCGGTTCATATGGGCGTATGAGTTCCAGATCTGACGCAGCTCTTGCCGAGATCGCGCAGCCGCAGCAGCCAGTGCGCTTGAGCCCGTAGACCTCGTAAGCGTCCGAATACCGGATACCGAAGAAGTCCTTGTACCACTGCTTGTCCGCGTCTGAGACGTAGTACAGCGGTCTGAGACGGAACTTTCCCGCCGCCGTCTCTGTAAAGCACATCGTCGAACTGTCGCTGCGCGGCACGGATCGCATACCGCCTTCGTCGCGGCGTTCTCCGGTAATCACCATGTCAAACTGCTTTTCAATGGCGTGCGCGGGATGTTTCTTGCAAATGTCGCAGCAGTGGTTGCTGACACGAAACGGAATCGGATTTTCCTTGATGAAATCCAGCATGTACTTTGAGCTGTTGATGACCAGCTGAATATTCGGGCGCGGCTCTCCTGCTGAATTGCAGCAGCAGAGGAAATTGATCGCCTGCTCGCAGCCCGGATACCGTTCTTTCAGTTCCTTGCGCTTCGCCGCCTTGTCCTCCGCCTGATCGTATTCGTCGGCGATGGAAAGCGGAATGTTTTTCCTCTGCACTGCCTCCAGACCGGCAGACATGATCTTCGAAACGAATGGCTGCCCATATTCGCGCGTCGCCTGCACGATGTTTTTCTTCGGGCGCACGGTCTGAATGTCCACACCGTACAGCTCCGCCGTTTCCCTCACATGCCGCCGCGTTGCCTCCATCTCAAGCCCCGTCTCGAAGAAGTAATACTTGACCTGCGGCAAATTGAAGATCTTGCGGACATTCTCGATCATGTGAAGCATGATGTCGCTGTCGCTTCCTCCGGAATATGAACACATCGCGTTCGGATGCTCCTTCAGGCGCTTTGCAATGATGCTTTGAATCGCCTGAAACTTCTGCGGTGCATCAAAGTCTGCATACGGCGGGCGCTGCGTATAGACGCTGCTGCGGAACTCGCCGTCTTTTTTCGTCCTCATCTCAAAACTTCCTCCCTCAGTGCCTTAAAAATCGGGTATGCCTGCTGAGGCACTACGGCGTTCCCGAGGCATTTAAGTCTGTCCACCCGATTGGGAATCCCATGAGCCACTCTACCCACGTCTGGTTCAGCTGCCCAGCAACGTCCGTGCGCAAACTCCTGCAATTGTTCCCGCCGTGCGTCCCCTGTGCATCTGCCGCGCACGGCGTTGTCAGCAGTTTCACGGCATTCGCCAGCTGGCACACGTGATGGTTGTTCCCCGGCGTCTTCGGCTGCGTCAGGTGTTTCAGGCTGTTCGCTCCCTTGCAGTCCCGATCCGTCGGCGTCGGCCACATCTGCGAGGCCGGTGAAGAACACCCTTGACCGCCTGTGCCAAGCTCCGACAGCCGCAGCTTCAAAATTGAGCACGACGACGTGATAGCCTGCACGCTCCAAATCCTTGACCACTTGCCCGGCGGCAATCTTGATGATTCCAGGTACGTTCTCACCGACAACGCAGCGCGGGCGCAGCTCTCGGATAACTCGGAGCATCTCCGGCCAGAGGTAACGATCATCTTCTTTTCCCTTTTGCTTTCCAGCCACGGAAAAGGGCTGACAGGGGAATCCGCCAGAAATAACGTCAACTGTTCGCAATCCCGTGCGCTCATAAAAACTCTCCTTTGTCAATGTCCGGATGTCCCGCCAGCGCGGCACGTCCGGCCAGTGCTTTTCCAGAACTTTCGTCTGGTAGTCTGCAAATTCACATTGCCCCACGGTCATAAAGCCCGCCCATTCCGCAGCCAGGTCAAGCCCGCCGATGCCGCTGAACAGACTCAAATGCGTCAGCATCACATCGCCCCTCCTATTTTCCGTTTCCTTCTTGCTGCCCTCCGGCAGTTTCTCGCCCCGCCATCGGTCATCTGGTTTATGTCGATGATCTCGGCGCGCCTTCCGTAGCTTTTCAGCCGTTCTCCCTTCACGGCGTTCCAAGCCTCGCAGGACGCGCTGCAACCGGCTTTCCGGTTGGGGCAGTCCTGCGTGCATGGTCCAAATTTACTTCCTCCTGACAAGCACAGATACCTCCACTTCATAGCACTCGTTCTCATGCGCGCAGATCGTTTTCTCCCGCTTTTCCTGCGGGTCATCGACCTCGATAAATCACGATCATCCAGTCCACGACACTGCTATAGCCAATTTCGATGTGCATCGGTACTCGCGTCCTTATGTCTTCGAAGAATCTTAGGAAATCATCCATTTTCGCCACCGTACCTTTCTTTGATTGCCGCCTTTGCCTCTTCTTCCGTCTTGAATACAGAACCCGCTCTGTTACGGTAATAGAGACCGTCAACATTCAACGTTTCCGTACTCAATATATTCATGCGGTTGCTAGAATCGAAGCAGAGCAACATCCTGACATTCGTGATTTTTGACTTTTTGGGGAAATACGTTGATTTTGAAACGGTTCCGCAGCCTCTGCACGTGGGGCAGTCAATTTCAAACGTCTCCCCGTCAAAGTCAGCCGACACTTTCTCTTTGCCGCCGCACATCTCGCAGGTATGCCGTTCGTATTCCGAACCGATCACCCAGCACTCATCGCCGGGGCGGAAGTCCTTCGTCAGATAGTTTACGATTGCCTTGACCTGCTTTGCCGGAACCTCATGTGCTTCGACATAGACCTTCTGCTCACGAAGCTGCTTGATTTCTTTTTCCAGCTCCGTTTTCTCAAAATTAAGGCTGGATATCTCTGCTATGAGCTTATTGGCCTTCGTACTTGCCTCGTTGGCATCGTCCATCAGCTGCTTGACTTCATCAGTCAGTTCATTCCAGAGCGCAGCCTTTGCGTCCTCAATGATCTGCTCGGCTTTTGACGGCTCCGAAAACATCTCGTCGTATTCCTCGAAATAACTCATGTTTTTACTTTCATCCTTTCAGCATCGACCTCGAAAAGGTAAAATGTCCGCCCCTTCATCTTCTGCGGATACTTCCGCGTAAGAATTGGTTTTCCAAGCTCCGGCATCAGCCGAGGAAAGAGGTTCGGAATCGGTTTGGGAATCACAATCCATGTTTTTATCATGCTCCGTCCCCCAGCAGCTTCTGAATCGCCGCCCGCTGCACATCGGACAGTTCGTCCCCGTGGTGCTGCACGTTGTACCCCGGCTTCTTCCCCGGCTGTGACGGCGCGCCCTTCTCATGTTCTTTCGATTCCCACACCAAAAACTTCTGCTTCCAGTTCCGTACGGGGTCACCCTTCCCGTCGACCCAGTTTCCGGCAGAATAATAGTCGAAAAATTTCTGTGCCAGATTCGGAACTCCACGCTCCTTCGCGTATGCGGAAACATCTTCCAACGTAGGTGGTATAAATTTCTTACGTTTCTTCTCAGAAATAGAACTACTTTCTTTTCTATTTCCATTTCCATTTCCTAAAGGTAATACCGTGGTATTACCGAAAGCGCTACCATCAGCCATACCAGAGTTATCATTTTCTTTGTTCCAACGCTTGCTGATGTTCTCCCTTTGACGCTGGCAATGCTTGTCCCGTTTTTCGATTTCAAGCTCCATCCGGCGATTGAAGTACTTGCCGTCCTCATCCTTCTGAAACTTGCTCATAACCTCGTCTGACGGCTTTTTGACAGCCCGTATGATTTCCTGCATCGTCATATGCCCGCGCTCTCTTTGGAGGCACAGGAGCGTGATATACTGCCCACGCTCCCGCATATCCATCAAGGCACAGCCGGATAGGAAATCCGACGTGTAAAACAAGACGGCAGGGTCTTTGTTGTTTGCCATCCCGCCACCGCCTTAGAGCGGCAGCGGATCGCCGTCATCTTCGTCCATCATCGTAAACCCGCCGGGGTTTCCGGGTTCTGCGGTTCGCTTGCCTTCGCCGAAGTAAACGCGGTTCGCCACGACCTCTGCTGACCGGCGCTTGTTGCCGTCCTTGTCCTTCCAGTCTCTGAGCTGCAATCTGCCGTCCACGGCCGCCATACTGCCCTTGAAGAAGTATCCGCTTACAAAATCAGCGGTTCCCTCCCACGCAACGCAATCAATGAAATCCGTCTCTTTCTCTCCGCCCTTCGGCGTGAAGTCGCGATCGACCGCCAGCGTGAAGGATGCGACCGACGTCCCGCCCTGTGTCTTTCTCAGTTCCGGGTCCCGTGTGAGCCTGCCCATAATAACAATGTGGTTCAGCATTTGCCGTCCTCCGTATCCCCCTCGTTCTCTTCCGGAGCGCCAAAAATGACTTTCAGGATAACGTCAATCTCATACGATTTCAGTTCCTTGTACGCTCTCTCAAGCATCGAAAGCTGCATACTTTTTTCCAACATTTCCTTGTACTGAACTGCATCCAGATAAACAAACGATTTGCGTTCTTCCATGCTTACATCCCTTTCTCATAAATGTGGTTCAGCATGCTTCCTCCTTACAGCATGACTGTTACGCGCCCAGCTTCGATCTCGTCGGCAAGATGTTCCTCGATGTATTCCTTGATCGTCTTCCGCGCTTCCAGCTTCCACATGCCGCCGTCTGCCTCAACAAACGAAATACCTCTTTCGTCAATGCGGATAAGGAACAGTCCAAGCGGCTGCTCAATTTCTTGGAAGGTTCTGTAGGGGCGAAGTCTTACCAGCGGGCGAATTGTCGCGTTTGCCTGTAAGCTCACACCCTTCTGCGTGACAATCGTCGTAGCGACGCCGATATCGTTATAGGTGATCTTTGCGCCGGTCGTGATCTGGGAGAGCAGCTGAAGCGTATACGCGCGGTCTTCCGAGTCCTGAAATCTGGTTTGCAGTGCGACTGCCGCCCGTTCGAACGTGAGTTTTGTTTCCGCATCCCAGCCGGGAACGTCCGTCGCACGAACAAAATACGGCGTTAACCGCTCAAACGGAGTATCCATATCCGGGGTTCTAAAAGCCTCAACGCAAAGATGCGATGGAATCTTGATAAACAGCTGGCCGTCTTCGGCATTAGCTGTTCCCTCCCGCAGGATCATCTTGCACAGCGCGTCGAGACTGTTCAGTTCAAGCGTTTTCGCGCCGTAAACATCCTCATGGATTTCCTTGTAGTTTCCATTCGGCAGGACAGCAAACGTGTGGTCTCCAATTTCCAAAACCTGCGGCTTCGCCATAGCCTCAATTTTCTCGATAGCTTCCTTAATCATTTCTTTTTCCTCCTTACGCATTTCTAACCAAATTCAAGACGGGTGCTACTTCCTGTTCTTCGCCCATCATATCCAGCTGACCTGGCACGTTCGGTACCATTTCCACCGCCGTGACCTCTCCCAATTCATTTCCGGTGATATAAAGTGATGTCGCAACCGGATTTGTCGGGCAAAGGGCGCTTTTCACGCTGCAGGCAACCGATACGGTCTGCCGGTTGGAGTCTGGGCGGAACTCAATGGTAAGCTGCACTTTCCGCTTTGCTGTAGCCTCTGTGTTCGGGTCAAGGATGTTGTCCACGACCTTTGTCATTTCGTAGTCGATTCTCTCCATAATCGCTCCACGCGCCATTTGGAGAATGCTTGTCCTTGTGTCTTCCATGATCTACATTCCTTTCTTATAAACCAGTTTCGTTTCCTCCCAATCGGGATATTTCATCTTGAGATACCGCCTGATATACTCTCTCAGGCTTTTGCGCTTCGGTGATTGATCAAATGCCATATGGCAGCTATCGCATAGCGTCACGATGTTCTGCTCGATTCCAAGCCCGCCCTGCGAGCGTGGGATGAAGTGGCACCACGGATTGCCGGGGCGAAGGCAGACAATGCAGCGCCCGCCGTCGCGCGCCCAGACGGCTTTCTTGACCTTCTCAGGTATCTTCGTTTTGCTCGTTTCCTTACGCATCCCATTCCCCCTTGAGCCGTTCCAGCTCCTCCGGTGTCAGATACTCTACGCCGACCTGCTTGCAGTCCTCAATGATAAGATCGAGCAGCACGCCCATTTGCTTCTGGTTGAACGTGGAGCTTCCGTAGTACAAAACAACGTTCGTACAGCCGGGGAGCTTTGACTTTAGCGTATCGCTGCACCAGCCAATGCCGTTGCGCTCCCATCCGCTTTGCAGCTTCTCGACCGCTTCCGTCGGCACGCAGACCACCTGGCTGTTTCCCGGGATGTCCGGGATGTAGTGCCGGTACAAGTCGCGCACGCCCATGTTCAGCTTGTCTGCCAGTTTGTTCATCAAAACCCACGCATAAGCGTTGGCGTCCAGACTCCGCTTCTTGCGAAATTCCTTGATCGTGACCATGTACTTCTTCTGTGGGTCAATCTCCCCGGCTACCATCTGGGCTTGCGCCGGGAATTCAGGCTTGAGCTTCAGCCAGCTCCCCGAAGCGTCCATGCTCCACGAAGCTTCAATGATGTTCAGTTCTATCAACCGGAATGACCCCCTTTCTAAGACACTTCGCAAGATATCGAAGCCGTGGTAGATACTCGCTTTCTACCCATTCCCGATCATACGGTATCGGATGATAGGACAATCTATCGTCCTCAATCTCCCGAAACCAGTTTCTGTAGTCTTCCGGTTCCAGGTGGTACGCCACGATACGCAGATTCTTTTTCGCCGCGAACATTTCAACCTGTGCTTGCATCCAGTACGCGCGAGACACCTTGAAGGATTCTCCCTTGTGCGTCTTTACCTCTGATATTTCCTGCGCGTCCTCGCCATCCAAATTCACCCGAAGCCGGAGCCGTCGAATCCTGATCTGCCTGTCCATCTTTCGGATGCCAATATGCTCCAGAATTCTGTGCTCGTAAGCACTTCCGGTATCCATTTCCAGTGTTGAAAAGTGGTCGCGGTTCACACCGAGCTTTTGCAGCCAAAAGCTGCGGAATGTCTTTGTGTCCCATCTTCCCATGATCGCCGCCGTATCCGACGCGCCAAACCACCCGCTTCTGTCGTGATCGTGAATCATAAGCGTTTCAGCGTGTTTTCCAGATACTGAATGTTACCGAACGATGCCATCAGCTGATCGAACTTCTTCTGATTCAGCCCAAGCCCGGAGAGGATATAGCTCATATCCGCCCCGTTTTGCAGCTTCAAAGTGATCAGCTGTTCGATTCTCTGCTTGATCGCCATAATGCTGTGCTGGGAAAGGTCATCGTCTGCGCGTTCCGTGTCCTTGTCGTTCAGCCAAAGCTTGAAGCCAAGCCCTGTGTGAATTGCCACGCCCTTTACAAAGGCTCTTGCATGAGCGTTGGAAATCCGAAGCTGATTCAACGTGTCGTCGTAGACGACTAAGGAACCGTTCATCAGCGGCATATCCATTCGGAACGTCTTATCGTCGATGTGGATTTCAACGGAAACGAAATAACACCCCGTCGTTCTGCCATTCTTATCATGAACTTCCTTTGACTGGAATAAGTACCCGCCAGTCTCATTTTTCAGCGGCACAAAGTAGACCTCGCTCGCTCCGTTTTCGTGCAGCAGCATTTTACATTTTGCCCACGGGAGATACGGAACCTCAATCGGCTTCCCACTGTCGTCCTTCGCCTTCCGCTTGTCACAGAACGGCAAAACGTCGATCTGTACAAGCTCGTTAAATCCTTTCAGCATATTACCCTCCTTCTCAGCCGGCGCAGAACGTCTTCTTCTGATACCCCAGCTGCTCTAATATCCACTTTGTTCCCATCGTCTCTACCAGATCGCAAATGACATGATTGCCCGGGTCAAAGTTCTCAGAATCGCACACGAAGATATCTCCATCGTTTCCGGCGAAGTATTCTTCGCCTTCGTAAATCTCAGCGCCGAACCGGTCAAACATACATTGCGCTTGCTGCTTATCTTTCATCATTCCACCAACCTATATCTGGCATAGCTCGTATCCTCGCCATACCGGTTCTTGCTCGTTTCCATGTCGCGCCGGATGTTGTACCCTTCGCGCTTCAAGTCGTAGACGCGCGCGCCCAGCCGCATGCAGCCGAGATCTTTCATGGCTTCGAGCTGCGTAATGCTGCCGAAGTCGCGCATGTACTTCAAAACCCGTTCAGCCTGCTTCATATCTACCTCCAAAGCCGCGTGAAGATCGAACTGAAAACAATCTCGCGATAGAATATCTTCGGCGGCGCCGGTAACGGCTCTGCGTGCGTCGCAGCAAGCACCTTCGCCGCTTCTGCCTCAAACTCCACAGAAAACCATCTCTGCCAGTCAAGGCAGCGGCACTTGCCCGTATCATGTGTGCATTTCTTGCACGGGTAAATCATCTTACGCCTCCATCAGCACCGCGCCGCCGAAGAAGATCACCGCCGCGCCGCCAAGCGTGAATGCCGCCTTGAACAGCCCGAAGCCCAGAAGGACCGCCGTGCCGCCCAGAAGGACGCAGCCAATCGAGAAGCAGAACGCCTCCGAAGCCTTCAAAAGCTCCGACTTCCTTTTCCGCTGCCGGATAATCTTGTCCCACCGCTCGCCGAGTTCGCGCTCTCTTGCGCGCCGGTGATTCGCCTCAAGGATATATTCAACGTCACTCATCATGTACCTCCACGAATTCCCCGTTCTTAGTGGGTCCATCCTTTAAATGCCGCTCAATCCAAGCATTAAGGTCCTTCGGAAAAACCCAGTAGACAGGTGCTTTCTCGGTTTTTACCGCCTTACCAAACGGGAAAACGCCCTGTTGCAGCCCCAGCCTAAGGACCTCAACACCGATCTGCATGCCGTTTTCTCGCAGAATCTCTACCGCTTCTTGCGGCGAAATCGTTGCTCGATTTAACATCCTATCTCTCCTTTTTCTTTTTCTAAGATTAGAGAAATACTATCTATTCCATTTCCATTTCCTAAAGGTAATACCGTGGTATTACCGTAATAGTTACCACGCTATCGACGTGGTTCATACGTCCTCCTTTTCTCTGCTGCGCCGCTCTACGACGGCATCAAATGCGGCATTCAGTCGCGCCTTTGCGTTCGGCGGCTTCCTTGCCCCGTTCAAGATCATGGACAAATAGCCTTTTGTAAGTCCAAGCTCTGCGGCAAGATCGTCGTATGAAACACGCGCATTGTGCATTTTTCCAATCAGTACGCCTGTCCATTTTTCTGGCATCCTTTATCCTCCTAACTGTTAAATTTGTTGACTGCAACGCCCCAGACATGCTATACTGCCATTAGCCCTTTTAGGTAAATTCGGGAGGTGGTTTACATGACCAAACTTTTGAACTTGCCAGTTCCAGACCAAAGAAACGGCGTAATGCGTTAGGGCAAGGGGCAGCGCCAGAACTGCCAAAGTGAGCGGCGCGTCATAGAAGCGTAAGTTCGTTTTGCGTTCGCCAGTATCAGGCAGGCATACAAGCGAAACCGACCGCGTAAAAAGGGTGTATGTCATCGGCAGGCAAGTAAGCCATTCCCAAGTGTGCTGCCGGGGTCTAGCGATGCAGCGCGTTCTGGTAAACAACTCTGGGGAAAACCGCTCGTGAACGAACCACGGGCGGCTTTTCTTTACGCCGCAGTCAACTTTTGAAATTTGTTGTTGAAAATGTTTACTGTTTGTGCTACTATGAATTTGCGAGAAACACACTAGCATTGGCACAAGCGTTGATTTGCTTGGGTCTTGTTTGCTGCAAACTTTTTCAACCGCAAGACAATAGTACATCAAACATTTTCAACTGTCAACCGCTATTTGCAAACTAATTCAACTTTCGTCGTACTTAACAATTCCAGAGGTGTATTATTGTGTTTTATGACAACTTTGTTGCGCTTTGCGCTTCTGCAAACAAAACTCCTGCACACGTTGGTCGAGAACTCGGAATTGACAAGTCAACGATAAGCTGTTGGAAAGCGCGGAAAACCAATCCTTCTGACGTAAATGCGAAAAAAATCGCCAACTATTTCGGCGTAACAGTCGAAGAACTGATGGGCGATGGCATAAAAAAAGACCCCATCCCGAAGGATGAGGTCGTGAGTTCTGCAAAGCAGAAACTATTGGATACGCTTGATGGGCTGTCGGATTCCCAGATTGAAAAGCTCATTGGAATTATTGAGGAAGCAAAAAAACTGTTATGAAAGATTATATTGAAATTGACGGAAAGAAAGTTCAGCTTCCAAACCTAGCCCTCGGGACAGAGTATCCGTTCGTTGTCGACCGGATGAAACAGCTCGAGGAGGAAAAGGTGCGCGCCGAGAAGAAAGCCCTTCTATACTTCTGGGCTGGTATCGTTGCCAGTGTTCTCTGTATGTTTGGTGGATATCTTCTCGGAAAGTTCTGCTAAAAGCGATAGCCTGCTTCTCTCGAGATCGTTGATTCTTCCATTCAGGTACGCAATGTTTATCCACTGCATGACTGTTCCAGATACAGCAAAAAGCAGCAGTGCGTACAATAAAGAATTACTCATTTGTTTCTAACATCCTCCTTAACACATATTCTGCCTGTTCGTTGCTCAGACTCAAAATTTCTTCACGGAGTCTTTTCCGAATATCCGGAACGGGCGCAATTTCTTCACCCTTATTATAGCACATATCATCCTGAATACAAACCATTTCCCGCCGTCCTTTTCTTAACTTCCAAATTTTTATGTATCTTTTTGTTGAGTTTTATCCTTGAGGCTATCCGGCTGCGGTGGTAAAATTATGGTATATCACAAAACCGGAGGTTTATATCATGCCAAAGGCTACATATTTTGTTACATGCCCGCGATGCGGTGAAGAATTTGACGAAAGGCTGAAAGCTTGCCCACATTGCAAAACAAAGAACCGAAAAGCAGTCTGCCGAACCTGTGGTACGCAGATCAGCGCCAGTGTCAAGCGCTGCCCAGCATGTGGTGCGCGACATCGAAAACGGATGTCCTCTGTTGAAAAGGTCCTTGTTGCCATCCTCTGTTTCCTTTTGGTTTTGAGCTGCGCTGCCTTATCCTCGCAAACCGGTGAATCTGCGAATACAGAGGTCAAAGACCCGGCAGTCGTTCGCTCTGAATACATCGCAGAATGTGAAGATCTGTCTTACTCCGATATTTGCAGAAATCCAGACGACTACAAGGGCAAGAAAACATTCTTTAGCGGCACTGTCATTCAAGTGCAGGAAGGGGCTTTTGATTCTGTCACGCTCCGCGTGCAAACGGAGTATGGCATCTGGTATGTAACTTACACACGCAAGGAAGGTGAAAGCCGCATCCTTGATAACGACTATATTACATGCTACGGCGAATGCAAAGGCGTTGAAACATACCTCGCCGTCCTCGGTAACACAGTCACAATCCCAAGCCTAAGAATGGAATACTACGCGACTAGCTCATAAACTTAGAGTTCTGCCACTGCTCCCGTGTCTCGCCTACATCTGAGACGCAGGAAAAGAGCATGGGCGCTCCTTTGATGTAGTCCAGGCTCAGACTGTGGACGTCTTTGAAAAGCGCCCCGTCTACGATGATGTTTACTTTCCCGTTTTCAAAGCGAATATTGATGCTCTGCATTTGGTGTACCTCCATATTTTAGAACGTTCGTTCAATAATTTCAATTTGGAATCTTCCACAAAGAACACCTTGCATTTTCTTCGTCCGGTAACCCTCGTAAGCGGCAATTATGGGACAGACTATTTTGTATAATGGATTGTTTAAGGTTGTCCCCGCAGTCGTACACCGGCTGTGGGGCTTTTTCATGCGCCTGTAACCAGCATAGCAAAAGCGGCAGAAATGTCCATCCTCAAATTGGTAAAACCATACCCATAGCAGAAGAATCAGCGAAATATATGTGAAAATGGAGGTATATCATGTCGGCGATTCAGGAACTTGCCCCATATCTTTCTGCATATCAGAGGAACATAAAGCGGGCGAAGGAAGATCAGCATTACACCATCGACAGGCTTGTCGAAGAATCCGGCGTTTCCAGATCGGCTGTGACGAAGCTCTGCGCAGGAACACAGCAAGACCCGAAACTGTACAATTCTGCCGCGCTATGCCTCGTTCTCGGGCTGTCGCTGGATGAGCTGTGCGGGCTTGTCAAACCCGCAGAAAGCCCGGAAGAACTGGCCGAGCAGATTCATCATGTCGAGATCAAAAACGCCAAGCTGGAGGCAACAACAGCCGCGCAGAGCGCACAGATAAGGTCTACACATACAATGTGTTACGTTCTCGCCCTGTTTTGTATGCTGCTCTCCTTCTCTCTGATTGCCTGCCTTGTGACGGATGCGCAGATTCGGAGCACAGGTCTCGTTCGCGATGGAGATTTGTCCGTAGCTGCATGGGTGTGCATTGCCCTGATCGTAGGTTCAGCGCTTGCTTCGGCAATTACTTTCTATGCAATCCGAAAAGAACGTGGAGGGAAACATGGCGTGCATCAAGTGTAAAAAGGATATACCGGACGGTTCTGTGTTCTGCTGCTGGTGCGGGAAACAGCAGCAGGCACCACAGCGAAAGGCTTTGAAACGTGCAAACGGTACAGGGACAGTTTACAAGCTGCAAGGCAGGCGCACGCGCCCGTGGGTAGCCGCAAAAGGAAAAACCATAATTGGATACTACGATAAAAAAACAGCCGCCCTCGACGCGCTGGCGCGTTTACAAGGGCGGAGTATTGACGAAATATATAACTGGACCTTCAAGCAGGTTTACGAAGCATGGAAGGATGAACACTTCCGCGATATCGGCGCGAAGGGAATAGAGTCTTACGAACGCGCATATGACGTTTTTGAACCATTGCATGACAGAAAATTTCGCGAACTGCGGACCGCTGATTACCAGATTGTCATAGACAAGTACAGCGATAAGTCCCACTCGCTACTGTCGAAGTTCAAGCAGCTTGCAACGCAGATGTCCCAATGGGGAATCCGGCAGGAACTCATAACGACAAACTTCGCTTCGTTCATTAAACTGCCCGAGAATGTGAAGAAAGAAAAAGAGATCTTCTCAGAAGAGGATATCCAGAAGCTTGAAGCGGACGGCTCCCAGGCAGCCAAACTCGCCCTGATGATGGTCTATACCGGTATGCGAATCGGTGAGCTGTTCGGGCTTAGAACCGAAAATGTCCATGAAACCTACGTGATCGGCGGGGAAAAGACAGAAGCAGGCAGGAACAGAATAATCCCCATCCGCTCCGAAGGGCGTAAATATTTCGCAGAATTCAAAGAGCGTGCAAAAGGCGAACTTCTGATCTCTGGGTATGCCGGGCAAAAAGTCATTGCAAATTTTCGCAAGCGTGACTACTACCCGCTTTTGGAGCGGCTCGGAATCTCCAAGAAAACACCACACGCAACAAGGCACACATTCGCAAGCTGGGCTGTAGCAAACAATATCAAGCCGGAACTCCTGCAAAAAATGCTCGGTCATGCAGACTATTCCACGACCGCAAACATCTATGAGCACTTTGACATTGACCAACTTGTGAATGCGATAGATGCGCCTGTTACTAACACGTTACTAGCAAATCAAAAATCAGCAAAAAAGAAAAAGCCCTGAAACCTTTGAGATTTCAGGACTTTTTTGGTGGAGACTAATGGACTCGAACCATCGACCTCCTGCGTGTGAAGTAGACCTTCTGAAATTTCCTAAACTTTTTAAGCATGTTTTCAGACGTTTTGAGACGTTTTCAAATTGGATATTAAATCTCAGACGTTTTCAGATTTTTTCAGATTTTTTCGGTTACTAACAAATAGCTAACACGGTTACTAACACTAGACACGTTTTATCTTCTGCATAACAGAGTTATAAACCTTGCTGTTTACCATCGCCAGTGTATCCATAAGTTCGTCAATGACCGCCCAAGCCTTCGCCGGGTCTTTCCCAGCAACCGCAAGCAAAAACTCACTGTCCCCGTACTCGCCCACGGTAGCCGGTTCTGCGGTCGCAGGGGCGGGAGTGCCGGAGTAGTAACCCACAAACTTATCTCTGGCATTCTCCGCCCCCTGCATCTTGTCGCGTATCACATATAGGTTCGCCAGTTTGGCATAATTGGGATAGCTGGATTCTTCGTATTCCAGCCGTGCTATTTCCTTTCGGATTTCGGCTTCATCCAGCATGTCTTTCCCTCCTTATGCTCTGTCAATCTGCTCCATGCAGCGCCGGATAGCCTCGCGCGTTTTATCATCGTCCGCGTCGCGCATCATGTCTTCCAGCGTCGAGCGCATATGCTCCCGCGCGTCGGTGCGGCTATACCGGCCCATAGAGTCCCGACGCCTGCCCCGGTAAGAGCTGCCCCGACCATACGTGCCGCGCATATCGGCTTCCCACTCGGCGTCGCGGGAATAGCCTCCGTCCTCAAGCATTTCGATTTTATAAGTGTTCTTGATGGAGCTTGTCAGCTTCTGGATTGCGTCCAAGTCACCGGCGGACATTTCGCGCTTGTCTGCGATTTCGTCAAGCTCTTTGCAGAGCATTTCCCGAAGGTTTCTTAAATCGTACATATTCCTTCCTCCCTTCATGCTACTCTCTCGACGGTCAAATTGCTGTTCGCGAAATTGACCGCCTGCGTACTTGTATTACGCATACCTACCGTCACACAGCAGCCCTTCGGTACGCAGACCTGTGCAGAGACGTAGATATTAAAATAATTCTCAACTGCTGCCGGAGTGACCGTAGCCGTAGCGCTTGCCAGTGCTTCGCCGTTGATGGAAAGCGCTGCGGTAATCGCTTCGACCGTGCCGCCGGTCGGGATGGCGATGTTGCCGCCGTAGGAAATTTTGAAAACTGCCTTACACTGGTTTGTCAGCCCGCGAAGCGTCACAAGCCCGCTTCCCTCTCGATGCACAATGCACGGCTTGCTGTTGACCGCTGTTTCGGTCAGAGGCACATTCTGACCGGATGCGACGGAGACGATATTGGAATTCGTAAATTCAGCCAATTCCATACACCTCACTTTCATTTGCACTCTTTCCTGCGCAGACAGGCATAAGCGATGCCATCATTGAGGTGATAGATTCAGCATAATTCGGCTTTTCCATTTCGTCGACGGTTTTTAAGATCAAACCATACGTCGACAAATCCATCACACTCATTTTGTTCAAATCCATATCCATCAGGTAGTCAATGTACTTTTCTTTCACGTCCTTGAATGTTGCCATAAAATCAATCCTTTCTAAATGCGTCGAATTCGACACGGTTAAAAATAGCGGCGGGACGATTGCCCCGCCGCGTTTCTTGAGTATCGGCAAGGAACCGACCATTTTCGTGAGTCCACGAAAAAGCTCTACGTTATGGAGTTAAGCGCAGTTGCCGCAGCCGCAGTTGTAACCGCCGTTATAGCCGTTACAGCCAGCGAACTGGTAAGGAGCAGGAACCGCAAAAGACGGAACCGGGCGTGGGTTGTAATACGCCAACTGGCCGCTCACGTAAGACTTGAGCGTGTCGTTCTGCGCCGCCTGAGAAGCCGCCAGCTGCGCCGCAAAGAGCTGCTGGTTCTGCTCGGCAATCTTCGCGTCCTTTGCAGCCAGTTCCTGCGCCGTCAATCTCTGGTCAATGCTGCGGAAGCCGCAGTTCATCGCGTCGATGATGTCGCGAGTGCTGTTCTGCACGGTGTTGCGGGTGTCGCATGCCTGCGTCGCCATGTCGTAGCGCACCTGGGCGATTGCAGCGCGGTTTTCACAGCAGCACTCCTGTGCCTGCATCGCCATGTTGTTCAGCTGCTGCATAAGCGCGGCCTGCTGATTGCAGCGGGAAAGCTCCGCCTGAGAGAAGCCGGAAGTCACAGCCTGCGTTACACCAGCAAAGCCGTTAAGCATCCCCGTGTTCATCGCATAGAAGCCGTCGCAGACACCATTGTTCACGCTGTCAATCTTTCTTTCGATGTTCGAGAAGTCAGATGCCAGAACATAGCCGTCAATAACGCCACCGTTCCCTCCACGATTGCCAAAGCCGTTTCCGTTACCCCAGCCGCAGAAAATCGCGAGGAACAGGATAATGATCCACCAGCCATTACCGCCGCCCCATCCGTTGCCGCTGTCCGAGTTTGCCGGAACTACAGGCATGTTCATAGGAATACCATCGCCATTCAAACTCATAGTTTTCTCCTTTCGTAGATTTTGAAATTTATCTCAATCGTGCGCACGAATTGAAATCTTAATTATCCAAGAAGCTGTTGAAACTGGCTTGCCGCCTGTTGTAGCTGGTTCAACTGCTGCTGCGAGATTTTCCCAGACTGCACCAGCTTATCAACCTCCGCCCTCGGGTCTCCCTGAAAGCTCTGCTTGAACTGCTGAAACTGCCGCACCATATTTTGAAACTGCCCCATAGCCCCGGGCATCTGCCCGCCGCCGAGTGCATTAAACAGTGGGTTCATTGTCTGCCTCCTTCGCTTTTCTCACAGGCTTTACGCTCATAGCCGCCACCTTTGCCGCCAGTTCGTCAAAGTCCTTGCGGGTCACGTATTCCACCGCGGGCACTGTTTGCGGCGCTGTGGGGCTCACGGGGGCTGTAGAGCGCTCTACGAGGTCATACGTTGTCATTGCCGGTTTACCGCTTGCATCGGCTTTCTTGACGTACACAACCGGCGCATTCATGTCCCAGAGCGTGACGGCGTTATTCGGCGCGACAATAAATTCGTTTGCCGCCTTTTCGTTCGGAACCCAGATGATAGACTGTCCCCCGCTCGGTTGCTGTGACTGAGGTTGCGGAGTCGGATACTGCATCGACGGCGCAGGCTGATACTGTGGACGCATCATTGGTTCCTGCATCATGGGCGGTTGATTATAAATCGGCTGCTGATACACATAAGGCTGTTGTCCGAACATCATTTATCCTCCTTTTCCCAGTAGAACAGCGGGATTTCGTTCCCGGAATCCCAGTTATCGAAATACTTTCCGTCCTCCACACAGACGACGTGGCTTGATAGAGCGAGTACATACATACCGTGTGGATGGTCTCTTGCGAATTCCTCGACCGTATAGCAGTCCGGGCATGTGTTCGGCACAACGTTCCGGGTAAATCCCTGCTGCCGGAGGTACGCGCCCCAGACACTGTTTGCCGACGGCATGTCGCCCATTTTCAACCCCTGTAGGCAGAGCCCAACGTATGTTTCATCCCAGCTCTTGCCCGTCGCCTTTGAAATTGCCCGGACGGTACAGTCTCCGACTTGTTTTCCTTCCGGGTTTGGATTGAAATAAGAAAAGCCCATACCGAACACTCCTTTGTGTCCAGTATGGGCTTTTTCGTATTTTCGTGTGCCTCAGTTGTGCATCACTTAGCTATACAGTTTGCTCGACGTGTCTCTCATGCGCTGCATAATCCCAGGGAGGCGTCTTTGCACCGTCGCCCTGCCAAGATACAGTTCCGTCGCGACGTCCACTTGTGGAAGTTTATCCACAAAGTAGAGCTGCGCGATACGTTCGTCTTCCCGGCCAAGATTTGCCTGATAGATAACGGATTCCATGTCCTTTCTCATGAGACCGCCGAGTTCTGGCGGAAGTTTATACCGCGCCTGCGGTGCCATAGCCCCGCCCCCTTACTTCATCGCTTTTGCGAGTTTCTTGAGAAGATCGTCGCCGTACTTGTAGGCGGCGAGATAATCAATCGTGCCGTCGGTCAATCCGGCTTTCTGCCGGATGGTCTTCTTTGCTTCTTCAACCTCGGCATCAACCTTCACGGTATCGTATTCCACCCACGGGAGTTTTCCGTGCTTCTGCCAATTGCGGGCGTGGTAGCCTGCTTTCGTGCCGATGTTCTGGACGGCGGTAATCTGCACGCCGTTGTCCCAGATCGGGGTGCATTCGCACGCCAGCCCATCGCCAATGTACATGCCCCAGTGCCCGGGCATCCAGAGCCCTTCGCCGGGAATCAGCTTGTCCCAGCCGGTCGTTGACACGTCCTTGCACTTTGCGATCATGCCGTCGGCGGAGACATCCGGCACGCTGTTCGATGCGTATCTTGCGCCGCCGTAGTAGGCGTTTTTGTTGCCGTTCCAGCCCCAGAGAATGCCCTTTGTCAGGTTTACGCAGTCAAAGCCATAGACGATCTTCCCGATGAGGCTGCGCAGATATGTGACTCTGCCGCCGGTGTACCAGTCCGGGTACTGGGCGGATTTCTCGTCAATGATCGTTTCGCTCACGGGGGAGCCGAAGCAGCCCCACATGTAGACGGTCTTGTAGTTCTTCGCAACGTCAATGTGCCTGCGCACAAGTTCGGATGCTTTCATCATTTCTGTTCACCCTCCTGCGGCGTACCCGCACTGTCAAGCACGTCCTGCGTCTTCTGGGACTGGGTCCCGAAATAAAACGCTATGATGACCGCATAAATGGTCATGAAGTCCTGTGAGATTTTGCCCACGACTGCCATGTAGGCGAACACGCAGGTCAGAATCATCGTGACCAGGCTCTTGACGCTGAGCAGGTTGCCCAGCCGCTTTTTGATATTATCCATATGTACCCCTTTCATTCTACCGGTTCATTTGGTTTTGCAAATACTCTCTTGCACAGCAGGAGCAGCAGCTCCCCGCCAAACGCCGCTGCCGCGAAGATCAGGACGTCTGACAGGTCGGACGGGCGGTCTAGGATGACCGCGACCGTCTTGATGACCACTGCCCACGCGAGCGTAAGCGTCAGGGCGTAAATGCAGTAGTAGACCAGCTCCCGCGCCATGCGCCCCTTCGTCTTCCGCTGCGGCTTTTTCTGCCCGTCCGCCATACTAGACTCCCAGCCCCGCCAGAGCCAGCGCGTAGCCGACTAAGCCCGAAACAATCGCCGTGACCACGGCTTTGATTAAGCCCTCCCAGCGGCTGCCGGGGAGCGCCTTGAGGGTTTTCACGTCGGCTTTGATCTCGTTCACGTTCGACTCGATCGTCTCCTGCTTCGTCGCCAGCACCTCCACGGAGGTAGCCAGCTGGTGAAGCGCCTTGTTGTCCGTCTCCAGATCGTTAATCCTGTGCGTGTTGGATTTGCACCGCGCGTCCAGCGAAGCGATCTGCGCCTGAATTCCGTCGTCCATGTGTTCTCCTTTCTCGCCCTCGGGCGGCTGTTATTCTTCCACATCCCACGCCTGCGGGTATTCTGCAAGACTATAGGCTGTATCCTGATTCGCTTTGGTGAACTTTCCGTCCTGCACTGCCCATTCGCCTTTTTTGTAGATGTCGTGCGCCCCAGTCGGATGGACGAACTCTCTTGCAGTCTCGCGTGACGTGCCGTGGAACGGCCTGTTAAACGTATACCATGCAGAATTTCCGGGCTTGATATCCGGGTAAACCGCATTATCGTAGGTCTGGAAACATTCCCATGGTTCACCGCCAACGCAGAATACGTCCCCGGCAACATGTTTTCCCTCCTGCCACTCGTCGTAGAGCGCCGAACACATAATGATTTCATCCGCCGTTGTGGGCTGCTTGCCCGCCATGAGAAGCCTGACCGCATTTGCCGTGGAAACGGTCAAGCCGTATTCAACCGGTGTCACAACGACCGGCTGCGGCTCCGGCAGCGGGATATTCGTCAGAAGCCAGCTGCCGTCCGTGATCTCCTGCCGTAGAAAGTTGCCCGGCGTGTAGACGCGCAGCTCAAAATCATTGTCCGCATAGACCGTGACCGGACCGACCAGCTCTGTCACCCCCGAAAGAGAATCGCCCGTAAACCGGACCGAGCCGGAGGTGCTGTATACCTGGACGTTCGCGTAGGTGTGATTGTTATGTGTGATGTACATAAATAACCCCCTAAATCAATTTTCCGTGATGGTGCAGGTCGGTGTCCACACAACGTTGCCGTTTCCGTCATGTGTTTTCTTTTGTTCGAATAAAATGCGTGTGTTTGTTGTGGCTACAAATTCGTAAGTACCTTCTTTTTCGTTTGATACAGTTACACCATTCAAAATAACATTGCCGTGGCTGTTTCGTGCCTTATATGATATGGTGATCGGAACTTTACTTCCAGCATGAAACGTTAGTGCTGTAGTATCCGTTAGTTTTTCGCCGTTAACTACGGCATACATGGAATAGGTACTGCTGTAAGAAACAGGGACGCTCAGAATTACCATGAATTTGCTGGGAAGTCCCCTTCGTAAAAACATTCCCATTGATGCACCCCCTAGAAGCAGAAGCCGAAAGCCACGCCACGGGCAAAGCTGGCGTTGCTACTGCCCGCGCTGCCGTCGCTGATGACCCGGCAAAAACGCGCGAAGTTGCTGGCACGCGGCGATCGCTCCCACCAGTCAGACGCAGAGCCGTTGAGCTTCTTCACCGTGCTTCCGCCAGTTTTGTAGTAGTCGTACTGCGTACCCTCGCCGCTCATGGAATCGCTGACGCTGCCGAAAATCTCGATCTCGCTCAGCAGAAACAGCTTGTCCGCCGTGGTGTTGATAGTGGCACTCTGGTTGCCCGCTGAGGTCAGCTTGTTCACCTCGCGGATGCTGTTCTTCACCTCTGTCGGCATCAGCGCCAGAATAGCTGGCAGGTGCGTCTGCCGCATGGAACAGCTCTCCCAGCCGCCGACATTGGTGTTGGAGCTGTTCATGGCTTTCTTGTCCACGTAGCAATCGTGCAGCTGGAAGGTTCGCGGCGCCACGCTGCCTGCGGTGTAGGTGTCGTGGTTGATGCCGATAATGTCAATCAGATAGTCCGTGCCGCCGATCGTCATTGCCTTCTGATCTCCAACTTTCCACGTTGGTGGGACGATCTTTTTCTGGCAGACAGCAATGATCTGATCCCAGGTGTTGTCCGCAAAGTTTTCCTCATACAGAGGCTTAATTCCAGTAAACCATCTTGGGCTCCTTCCGCTCATCCGAACACCACCACCTTCACGGGGACATTCACCGTCGGCGCTTTGCCGATGCACTGTGCGGTCAGGCTGTTCGCGCCAGTTACGTAGTTGTGGATTAGCGCAAAGCCTTCCAAAAGTGCTGCGTCCGCATCCGGGTCCGTGCCGGAGAGCGCAACGTCCCATTGCGGATCTACGTCGTAGGACGCTTTCAGCCCCGTGATCGTGATCGTCTGTGCCTGGTAGCCGTGCGAATCCGCAGCCCAACCCGAGGCAAGCAGCGTGCCGGTATACTGCTTCGGTCCGCTTCCGCCTCCCAGAACTTTGCCTACCGCCTCGTCAATCTGCGCGCCGGTATATGCGCTGTTGTATGCCATACTCTCACTCCTTCATACAGAGGAATTCTTCCCCGTCTGCCGTCAGCATGGTATCTGTCTCGCCAGAGGGAATAAATCCCCAGTTATCGTTCCAGCTTCCGTCCATCGCCTGTGCAAACAGGGAAATCCGGTACTCACCATCACCGGAGAGAAGGAAATCGTCATAGACCTCGAACGTTCGCTGCGTCCCCGCCGGGGTCTGGGAGAAGGACGCAATCAGCGTCCCTTTCCCGCGTCCCCAGTCTGCCCCGGCTTTCGTCGCGCGGCACTCAAACGCCTGATACGCAACGTCCGAGGAGAACGAAACGGTGATCGAATCGAAGCCCGAGACTGCCGAAATCTTATTCCCCGTGATGGAGAATGTCAGCCCCGGCGCGCTCATTACGCCACGCTCCACGTACCGGCGGCGTTCTTGACGAACACCTTGACAATCTTCGTGCCGTCGCCGGAGGAAGCCGTCTCAAGGTCCACACCGTTGATGGTGACGTTGATTGCAGTGTTCTTCTTGTAGCCGCCAGTCGTGCCGGACGTGTTGGTCGAGCCGCCCGTGACCGGAATCTGCGTGCCTGCGGTGTTCAGGCTGCTTTCGCTCGGAACCACGCGCACGGTGTATTCCTCGAAGTCCACGTCGGACGTGAACGAGAACGCGCATACGTCGAAGCCAGTGACCTTCGAGATCTTGCTCTTGTCCGGACCGGTGATGGTCACGACCGGAACTGCCGTGTTGACCGTGATGGATGCAGTAGCTTCTGCAGATTCGTTTCCGACATCGTCGCGAACCTTGATATGCACGGTCTTGAGCCCGTCGCCTTCAGCAAGAACCAGCGACTTCGACGCCGCGAAAGTTTCCCACGACGCCTTTTCCTCGGTCGCTGCCGCCTTCGTGCCCCAGATCTTCATCTGGTAACCGGTTGTAGTGGCGTCTTCTACCGCGATGCTCGCCGTGACCGTGCTACTTGTTGCATACGTCGCTCCATTGTTGAGCAGCAATGTAAGCCCAGACGGTGCTAACGTATCAAGAATTAGATTGAAAAAACTTGCCATGTGTTAAGCCCCTTTCGTTTCACTCAGTTCAATGTACAAAAATCCGCCCGGGCGGGTATAGATAACCTCTTCTCCGACGCAGACGGTCTTCACGCCCATCTCGCCAACAAATAATTCCTTGATCTGTTCTTCGCCGATTGTAATCACGCCATCACCCCCGTATCAGATACAGCGTCTTCTTGTCCTTCGCGGCAAGTGCGTCATATTCTGCACGGTCAATCGTCACAATCCTGTTGATGTCCGCCGAATACACATTCCCGCTGCCGCCGCCGGTGTAGACCACCTTCGCAGGGTCGACTTCCATTTCAACCTTCGGCTGCACGACCTGCATTTCAAGCATAGCCAGCCTCCTTCAAAAACTCGTCGACCTCCTGTTGGACCTTCCGCACGGTAATCTTGTTACCGTTTTCGTCCGTAAACGCCATCTGTAACCACACGTTGCCGGGGCGTAGCTTCATTGCGTCCTCATACGGAATCAGGACCGTGCAGTGCGTTTCGTCGACAACCTCCGGCGTATACTCGAACGTGTGGCACGACTGCTTCACGTAGAACTCGAGATTTACCGCTTTCGTCAGGTCAACTTCTCCGTTCAGATGCACAGAAAGCCGGTTTTCAATCTTCTGAAACAATCAATCACCCCCAGCCTCAAATACGTCCAGCTCGTTCTTCGCCTTGATAAACGTCGTCGTGTCAGACGACAGAGATATGTTCGGCAGCAGGCGCGAATCATAGGTGTAGTCGTGATACGCGATTCCGGTTTTCGCAGAGGCAATGACCAACGCGCCTTTTACTGCAAGTCCTTGCACTGGCATATTCGGAATCGATACATCCGAGTATCCGACATTCGGGTCCGCTGTCGTCCATGCGTTTGGACCGCCCGCCAACGCGACCATAATTTCGGATGCTGCTGTATGGAAACTATTCATGCCGCTAGCAAGAACTAAGTCTGTGTCGGTCGTTTTCCATTTGCTGAAATCAGCCGTTCTATAAATTGTCGGAGTAATATAGCCATTGGCGCCTGTCGAAGAATACCCAATGTATGCCATAAAATAGTAATACCCGGATAAATAAGTAACTTTTGATGGGTAATACATCCGATACGTGTAATTGACAGAAACTTTTTCTGCATATGTCGCCCACTGTTGAAAAGTGAACAGCGATATATCGTCTGCTTTCCAAAATGTAATTTCGACTGTTGCGCTGGACCCGCTCTTTTGGTATTCTCCGGATACCGCAAACCATTCTGTACCTATGCAGCTGAGCGATTCAAATCCGGAACTTAAGTTTTCCTTAAGCGTCCAGCCTTCCGACGATTCTGGCGCATCAGAATACGCAATAAATGTCGATTTACCTCCACCCGAAATATATTTATAGACGAGAATCGCAAATCTTTCGCCGCAGTGATCGAGCCCTCGAATTTCCGATGAATCAGTGTACTGGAACTGAAACGCATTAGGAGGCTCTATTTCATTCCATTCCTCAGCGTCTTTTGCCTTAACCTTGATTTGCAGTTTTGCACCCTGCGTTCCGGTATAATATGTCAAGAAGGCGCACACGCAGTAATTGTCGGAAGCAGAAAGCCAAACGTCACTCTTTGCATCCGACGCAAAAGATGCTTCTTCCGTCCATGTGCCATCCAGAGAGCTGGCACTCAGAATCTTCACCCATGAATTGAGGCTACTAATCGCTACCATCCATTTTCCGTCAAAATACACGGGGTCAGACGCGCTGAAGACATCAGTGTACGTCGATGGAAATGCATTTGTATCCCATGTCACCGCCCCGCCCGTATTTCTCAGAACGGAACACAGCTGCGGGTAATTCTCAAACGTCACCATGCTCCCGTCACACTTGAGCCACGCATCCCCCAAACTCTGCGCTGGGGAGGTACGGATGGTCCCGATGGGAGTAATCCGGTCAACCATGCGCCGCAAAGCGTCGTCTACAAACGGGTTCGCCAGCGGGAGCTTCAAAAACTGCGCTGTGGAGTCTTGCAGCATCGTTCGCTTATTAAACGGCGTGCCGGTATCGTCCGGTTCGTCCGCCCGCGTCATGTCATAAATATTTTCCTGCCCCGCGACGGGTAAGAGCCTCACCCGCCCCGGGTGCTTCGGGCTTCTATCCTGCATAAATACCCTCCATATCTCCCGCGTATAATTCCGCGTCTGCATAAATCCAGCCGACTTCCCGGCTCTCTAGCACATCGTCAACCGCGAGAATCGTTTTTTCAATGTTGTTTGCGCCCTCCCAATCTAGGTCGTTGATTTTTGCCGGAGGGCGCGGGGCAGAATTGACAACTGCGTCGTATACGGCGTTCGCGGATTCGATATAAGCGTCCATGACGGCTTTGTCGGGGATTTCGTTAAGAACGTAATCTTCCCGTACCTCTGCCGGAACGTCGATGTCGTGTGTTCTGAGCCGGTCACGGATGGTGATAAGCGCAGTTCCAACACGATTCAGGTCGGACGCCTTATAAGAGCCTTTCAGCCCCGCCACGAAGTCCGCCTTTTCCTGTTCGGTGAAGTTCGCCCAAGTCTTCTTGTACAAAGATTCTGCGTAAGAAGCGTCAGCCTGCGTCCGGTCGGTGATTAAGGTTTTCATAATTCTCATGCAGAAGCCCCCGTTCCGACGATTTCGCAATCAGCCGCCGCGATTCCGCTCAGTTTAATGGTCATGCTCGTTATCGTCCCGGTGATCTGGTCTTCCCACGGCGTCGTGGTCGTCACATAATCTCCAGGCATTTCCTTGTCCATGACAATTTTCACGCCGTGCGTCTGGCGGCGCATGTAGTAGTCGAAGACATGCTGCGTCACAGCCGCAACGTTCGATGCGTTGACAAGCGTCGCGTCCTTGACCTCTATGACATTCGGCTTCGTGGACGCCGTGACGTTCGGGTTCGATTTCGTCGTGACTGCCGTCGTGTGGTGGTAGGTCTTCCCGCCGACCTCAACCGTATCGCTGCCGCTGCCGGACGTGCTGTATGTGTGCGCCGTCACGCGGACCTCTGTCACAATGGCGGACGTACTAACGTCACCGCCTGTATAGAGACGGTTCAGCGGAATTTCCGCCGGGTCGGTTTCCGAGAGCCGCCATACCTTGACGTTTCCGGAACCGCTGGTATCCACAACCGCCCGCAGTGCAAATGCGACCTGCTGCAATGCCTCGCGGCGTGTGCAGTCTGCGATGTATCCGGTAAGCTTCTCGCTTTGCAGATCTCCCGAAAGTTCCAGATCGAAATGACCGCCGAGGATGCTTTCAAGCACTGTCTTTGCGTTGGCGTTCGTGTAGATCGCCGCCGCAAACGGGTCTTCGTCCAGAATACCCAGTGCATCAATGCTGGAAACGTTATAGACGTTCTTGCTCACGCGGGTCGATTCATCGATATAGAATGTGCCGATTTTCGTCTTTCCGTTGTACGCATAGACCGGCTGTTTTTCCTGAAAGATGTAATCGATGTCTTCCACGCTGTCTAACGTGAAATCCAGTGTGTTGATTGCCAGCTCGTCGGATATGATGCTCAGTTCTTCGGTCGCCTCGACGCTTCGAAGCTCCTGCCGCTCAAACTCTCGCACCAAGCCGAACAGAATCAGCGAGATTTTAATGGGTCTATCTGGAAGATTTGTCTTGTTGAACTGAATCGTGACCTTGTTGTATAGCTCCACGGTCTTCTCGCAGAAGTAATTGCCGCTGTTCGGGAAGAACTGCTGCGTTGCCAGCTGCGTTGTTCCGTTGTACCACGTCAGATTCAGGTCACTGCAATAATCGCCCGTTTCGCCGTCGAACTTGAAATAGATTCCAAGAGAGGTAAACTGCCCATCCAGCGTAATGGTGATCGCCGGCGGGGTCGTAAACGTGCAGTCGTCCCCGCTCCGAGTCGTGGACCAGAAGCCAACCGGATCAGTTTTCGGCTTGACCTTCCGCGTGCCGTTCAATACCCACTGGTTCTGTTCCGTCGTTACAATCGGTCCTTCCAACGCGCCGAACGGGAGCAGCGAGGTTTTTGAGATACCCATAGCCTCGCTTGTCTCCACGCTCGAAGCCGCCGCAGAGCCGACAGCAACGTCTTCATATACGACTTTCACGCTCATGCCGGTGTCCTCTTCGGCTTCATCGCCACAAAATTAAATGTCAGGTTGCCCCATTCGTTCCTCTGCCCGTAAGACGTCAGCAGCTCGTCGTCACCGTTCGCGACATACGCATCAAAAGTAAGCACCGACTGCGCGTATGGGACGGTCAGTACATGACTATCAACCGGCGCGGAAATTGCTTCATAGAACCTGTCGTATTCCGCCGGGTCAGTTCCAACCGGGTCAAGCTCCACGCTGTAGTTGTAAAACGTGCCGATGATGTCGCGCACCATCGCGCCGGTCATCACGCGCCCCGCATTATCGCCGTCCAGAACCGCGAAAGAGCGTTTCAGACTGGTTACATGCAGGTTCGGATACGCCGTGCCGTCGAGGGTCAAAACACTTGTCATGCCTTCACCCCCGCCAGCCTTACGCCTACACGCTGCGTCTCTTCGTTGTTCGCCTTATAGACAGCCCGTGCAAACTCTCTGCCGTTGAGCTGCAAGATGATTGTCTGCGACCGTCCGCCGGATTCGTTCATAGCCTGCTTGAATGCCTGCACCATTGTCTCAAGCGGCGTTTCGATGTTCGTTCCGCTCTTCTGGTCGCCAAGCACCGCCATAAACTCCCGGTTCGGCGGGATGACCGCGCCTTCTGCCAGCCTCGGAAGCGCAACCTGACTGACAAGCGGAATGCTGATGCCGAAGGACCTTCCGCCGATGATGGGAACCCAGTCTGGAATCTCAACGTGGATGGTATTCAAAGCGGAAATCAGAAGGTTGACACCGTCGATAATGAAGTTGATTGCCGCCTCGATGATGGCAACAATGTTGTTCCAGATACCCTTGAATATCTCGGTGACACCCTGCCATGCTTTCGTCCAGTCTCCGGTAAATACGCCAACAATGAAGTCAATGACACCCTTCAAGATGTCCTTGATGTTTTTGTATACATCTGAGACATATTTCCCATATGTTTGAAATATTGATGCGAGCAGCGGGCTCTTGGATTGCAGCCATGTGATAAACATGTTCCACGCATCCTTGATGGAGTTTACAATCGCGTTCCACGATTGTTTCATCCCTTCCCAGATCTGCTTAATGCCTTCTACGGCAAGCTTCATGTCTCCGGTGAACACGCCTTTGAAGAACTTCCCAAAACCGTCTATAATATTCTTCAAGCCTTGAATCAGTTCTTCTCCATGTCCGGTGAAGGACACAAGCGCAACCAGCGCAGCGAGGAAACCTGCAATCAGAAGTGGAATCCAGCTACCAGTCAGAAGTGAAATGCCGATACCGGCGGCAAGCAGCCCTGCGATGATCGTAAGCGTATTCACCAAATTAAAGCCGTTTTCGATAACATCTTTGATACCGACAACCAGCATGGCAAGACCTCCTACAACAAGTGCAATTCCTGCTGCGATTGGTCCGAAGGCGATTGCAAGTCCAACTGCAAGCGCGGCAAGACCTGCCAGCATCCCGAGAAAGTTTTGTAAATCAATTCCGTTATTCCAAGCATCCAGCCAGAAATATACAAGCGCAAACGCACCGGCAACCGCAAGGGCGATGCCCCAAATCTTGCTCAGGTCGTTCGTGAACAAGCTCGCGATTTTCCACGCAAGAAGCCCGGCGGCGATAGCGCCTACCAAGCCGAGAATGTCGTGGAGCTTGTCCTCTGCCATGTCGAGATTCGAAAAATCCGGCGCGATCTCCGTTGATGCCGCGCCGCCAGCACCACCACCTGCCGCAGAAGCGGAATTATCGGTTAGCTGGTTGATCTCGTCAAAGCTTGCCATGCTCTTGCTTGCGTCCTCCGCTGCAGAGCCGACACCCTCTAAAGCCTTTTGTTCTTCGTTTAGTCCTTGCGCAGCGGATTTCTGCGCGGACCAACTTTTGCCAGAAAGCATGCCGAAGAACTTTGCAATCGCCGTGACTACCTGTGTGAGGATATTCACCAACTTTACAAAGACCGGTATCACCACTTGCAAAATTGGCTGGGCCAGCGTCAAAAACGCCGCCTTGAGCCGTGCAACCGCCGCCCGCGCTTCCTCGTTCTGCATGATGGTCTTCCCAAGCCATGTTCTAAGACTTTGCAACGCTCGAGTGATCAGAGAGAACACAAGAACGCGCTTAAAAAGCCCGGAAACACGCTTACTGAACGTGTTCATGCTGTCGGAAACCTTCTTCGCGGCGGCTTCCATACGCTCTGTAGCGCCGCTTGCACTTGTGATTTGCTCCGTGAGTTCTCCGGCTTTTTGCTTCGCAGCGTCCAACGCGGAAGTCTGCGCAATCACTTTATCCGTGATTTTTGCATATTTCCCGTCCAGACTCTCAACGATCTTGTCTTGCTCTTTTAAGATTGCTTCCTGCTCTTTGATTTGCGCTGCAACTTCCGTCTGCCGTCCGTATGCTGTGATATAAGCCTCCGGAGACGCAGACACCTCACCGGACGTGATCTGCCGAAGCCGCTCGGATTCAGCCCGCAACGATTTCAGCGCATTTTCTGCCTGTTTTGCAGATTCTTTCGCTGCGTCAAGCTGAGATTTCAGCCCACTTTGCTCTCCGGTGCTTTTTTTCAGCTCGGCTTCCATCTTGTCGATTTTCGCCGTCAGCTTATCAAGCTCCTTCTGCGCGTTTTTTGCGTCGACCTCCGCTTGAACAATGATTCTTCCATCTGCCATTTTCTCACCACCTTATTTTGAAATGCCCCATGCGGCGAGAACGTCTTTCTCTGCCTCTGTGTATGTAACTTTCAAATCGATTATATCCCTGTTCTTTCGGTAGAACTCCCGCTCCTGCTTGTCCAGAGGCTTCCCGTGTGCCTTTTTGTCCCGAATGCGAACCACTTGAGCAAACAGGCAGTCTCCAATCTCCTGATAGAAAGACAGGAACGACCACCAGTGCAGATACTCAAGCGCCCGAACCTCGCACCCGGCGATTCTGTTCACGGGGGCAATAATCATGTCGAAGTCCTGCTCCCATGACATCAATACGGGTTCCCGCTTCTTTTCTTTGCGTTCTTCCCCACGGTCTATAAACCGGAAACACTGGTTCAGAGCTTCCTGATAGTCGCTGGCTGGCATTTCCTCGAAGTCGGGGTAGAAGATTCTCAACGATGCCTCCGCCTTGTCCTGCTCGTCCAGCTCGCTATCAACAAGGGCGGTGAGGATATCCAACACCGCCCGATAGTCAGACCGGATTTCGTATTCTGTTCCGTTTACGTTGACCGATGTCGGTAAAGACCAGATTACTTTTTCCATCTTTCCATATATTTCTTGATTCTCGGGTTCGTAGCCTTCTGTTCTCTCGCAAAGGTAGTGTCAATCTGGTCGATGATGCCGAGCATCAGATTGCTCCATACAGGCAAACCGTCAGCCAGTGCGAGGACGTTCATAGAGCCGAAAAGAGGCGTGCAAAGCGGAACCCCGAAAAGGCTGTCGATCGTATCGCGCATTTCGTTGCTTTCCCGACGCGCAATCTCAAAGATTTCTTTTTTGTTCGCGTTCTTTTCCACTTCTGCCTGATATTTCCGCTGACGATCTTCCAATCCGTTGAACACGTCAAAAATTTTCTCTACAATTTCTGCGTCTGTCGGGTTGAACTCGAGCGTTACTTTGTCGTTGATGTTGATTTTTTCAACGCCAGTTGCAATCTTGATGTCCGCCATCTATCGTCCCTCCTTATGCCGCTTCCGGCGTAAACGTGATTTCTCCGTTGGAACCAACCGCCGCAGTGCCGGTGATTCTCTCGCCGCCCGGCGTTACAGTAAGCGGCATACCTACAAAGCCGCCGCCTTCGCCGCCAAGACCTGTCGCCTCGATTGCAGCGCCCTTGTATCTCTCCGCGAAAACAGCCGTTTTCTTCGTGCCTGCGTAATGATGCACGATAAGAATGTCCTGATTTGCAAGCGCCGCCGCGTTCTGTTCCTTAACGGCAAGATTCCAAATATGCGTAAGCGCAACATCTCCGGCATCGAGTTCGCACGGCTCAAAGTCCTGCGTGATGATGGGCTTTTTCATCGTTGTTCTGGTCGTTCCAAGAATGTCCTTGTTGGAATCCTTCTGCCAGTCGTATTCCATGCTGGAATCCGTGACGCGCGTCCCAAGCGGCGACCACACGGCGGTGGAATCAGTGCCCGTATTCACAAAAAGAATCAAAAGTTCTCTGTCTACAGGCTGCCCAGCAACAGTGTTAAAGGTCATATCTGCCATAGTTAAATCACCTCATATTTCATCTTCATTAAAATTTGATGGTCTTCCCATCCGTCCTGATACACGGCGAATACCGCCGCGCGGCTGACCGCTTCCATGCGACGGACACGAACGCCATCTCCAAGAGACGGATAATTCTGCATCGCCCAGTCTCCGAAGCGGTTCAGTACCGCATCAGCTTTCAGGCGCTTGTCGTTACTTCCGCCCGGCTTGATACGGGCTATGATCTTGAACTGGTATTCTGCCTCATGCCCGCCGAGCAAATACCTTTTTGTTATGTACGCACCTTGAATCACGGACAGAGCCACGCTTGCGGAATCAGCGGCGAGAAACTCATAATTGATGGTTGCAGCCGGGAGATCGTCATCCGAAAACGAGTTTACCCAGACCATCATTTTTCTGGATATGTCCTGTTCTTCCTCTGAAGAAACAAGCTTTTTTTCTTTTTCAGAGCCCATTTTTCACCGCCTTATCTGCAACTCGAATCCATTTGTCAAGGTTCTCAGCCTTTGAAGCCTCGAACCAGTGTGATTGTGCCTGCGCGTGTCCGGTTGTCGTGAACACAAGGTTTTTGTCTGTCAGAACCTTCGTCCCGCCCTTTGGCGCGTATGTGCTGCCAGTCTCCGGGTCAACCATGACTTTCCCGTAATACAGGAATCTTGCATACGGTCCCGGATAGATGATCGCATTACCTTCCACAAGTGTTCTCTGGTCAAGAGAGCCCGTCAGGAACGGCACATACGGGCTTGTGTCCTTTTCTACCTGTAATGCCACAATGTGTTCGGCTTTTGTGCAAGACCGTGCTATAGCCTCCTGAAGCTCGTCAAAGCCGTCGGTTTTCACACTGAATTTCAGCATCACGTGCCTCCGACCTGCCAGTGCTGCATGGAAGGACTGCCGAAGTCCTTCATGTCTACCTTCGTCACTTTGTACACATCGTCGTAAAGCATCTCAATCTGCTCTTCCGTCTTGTCCGGCTCGACTACTTCTCCCTTCACAAAGAAGGTCGTGCCGCCGTTGCCATCCGTGGATAACGTCCAGATCTTGCTTTTATCAGTTGCGCGCCAGAATTCTTGCGGTCCGACGTAGCGCTTCTCCGCACCTGTCACGCCATCTACAGCAGCCGCAGAGAACGGAATGTACAGATTCACCGCGTCTGCTCCTTCAAGCCCGCTCGCGCGGACGTTGGCAGCTTTCGACGCTTGGAGCATTACGCCGCGAATCACTGTGATATAGCGCTTCTGCGTGTCATTGAAATTCTGGTCTTGCTCCTGCGTGACGTTGTAGATTGTTACGGTGTGGGGGGCGTACATGCAAAACACCTGCCTCTGTAAAGAAGTCCGGTATGGGCTAGATATTCACGCGCTACGCTTGCGAGTGTGTTCTTCGCCTCCGAAGCCGCTTTCAATGCAGCTACAGAAGAATCGCCGCCGCTGCGGAGCGTCCGAGAATAGCCGCCTACAGTCTCGCTCTGCAATTCTCCTTCGTCAGATGCAAGCCCGGCGGACACATTCTTTCTGGCAAGCTCCTGTGCCATGTCGATCAGCATATACTGGTCGACTAAGGCACAGCAGCACATTTTTACAGCATCCAGATCTGCAAAATCCTTTACTCGGTTTTGCGTGTAGTAGTCGAGGAAGGAACTGGCGCGTGTCGCCAATCTGCAAAAACTGTCAGCGTCTACCGTTCCCTTGTAGATATCGCAGTAGTACTCATAATCGGCGTATATCATTGCGCCAGCTCCTTTCTGTTACGAACCTACCGTCACAGTAGCCGTACCGGTCTTCGTGCTGTCCTGCTTGGATTTCGCGGTAACGGTAATGCTCGCGGACGTCTCGTTGGAAGCGACCGTCAGGATACCGTTTTCCGAAATGGAAGACTTCGCGCCGCTCTGGCTCCACTCGACATCGCTGCTCACAATGCCTTCACCAGCAACAGAAGCCGCAAACGCCTTGCTGGAACCCTTGCTCACAGTTGCTGTCGCCGGGGATACGGTAACTGTAGCGACCGTGCCTGCCTTTCCGTAAACAGAGAACGGGAACGGGTTGGCAATGTCAACGTTGTACGCGTTGACCGGGTTTGCGATTTCCCAACCGAGACGCATGACCGCACGGAGAGCGACCATATCGTTCTGCATGAGGTTGTAGGTGATTGCCTTCGTGCTCGGGTCCTGAATGACACCCTCGGTGAAGATCTTAAAGGTCATGTCCTGACGGATGGCGTACACCAGCTGCGTCCAGTCGCCGACGATCATCTGTGCCTGAGCCGGGTCAAATGCGCCGTTCATCGGGAAGTACATATCCATGCCATCCAGACCATAGCGCGTTGCACCCTGCATGTCGGACTTGAAGATGGGCTGACCGGTCGTGTCCTTCAGCCCGCGCAGTTTGCCTCGCATCTGGATAGCGGACATAACGCCGTTCGGGTTGAAGCCGTCAAGTTCTACCTTCGCGATAAGACCGCCTTCGCCCATGATGTCGGTAAATACATCAGAGCTTGCCGCAACGCCGTTACCCGCAGCGATAGCGGAAGGAACGACGCCGTCGCGCCACGTGGTAGGCTTGTTCGTGCCAAACAGGATGGCAGCGTCAATGACCTTGCCGAAAGCTTCGGTCAGTCTGGGTCTTACCTCTCCCCAGATGTCATAATCTGCGTCATCCAGTGCTGCTTCGGGGATGGGGACGATAACAGCGATTTCCTCGGCGTAGATTTTCTTCTTGTCCCACGCCATCTTCGTTGTCTGCTTGAAAGCCTCACCAGCTCCAGTATCGGTTGCTTCGCCATTGACGAAGTACGCAGAGGGCAGCGCGTCTAGGACGTTGATGGTCTGGGTCTTGCTGGACATATTCGCCAGTCTCTTACCCATGCGCAGGACTGCGGATTCCGCGATAGCGCCCTGCATGATCTCGCGGGTTACGGGTTCCGGAATAAGACCGGAAAGTGCATTTCTGTCAATAATATTCGGCATATGATTCTCCTTTCATTATTTCAGCGCGCCCCGAATCAGGGCGTTCATCGTGCTGTTCATGTTTGTTTCTTTGGTTCCGCCGCCCGCCGGTGCTGTCCAGTCGAACGTTGCCTTCTTGCGATTCGCTGTAAGCTCGTCGACAGCCTGTTCAAACGTGATCTTGTCGGTGACCATCTTTGCAGCCTTGAATGCGATAAACTCAGCGTCCTCGCCGCTCAAGCCCTTGCTCAGGACGTATTTGTCCCGTTTGAGCTGTTCGGCTTCAGCCTGCAATGCAGTCAGTGCCGCCTTACTGTCTGCAAGGTCTTTTGCCTGCTTTGCCTGCCGTTCCTGTTCGATCTGCTGGCTGTCTTTCCATGTCCGGTATGCGGTGATTTCTTCCTCGCTGGGGTATTTCTTCCGTTCTCTGTCAAGCCTCGACTGAATCATCTTGTCAACGTCAGCCTGAGTAAACGTTTTTTCCTGCTCTTGCGCAGTGTTTTCCGTGCCCTGCACGTTGGTTTCTTCTGCCATAAAAATCTCCTTGTTTAACGTCCTGTCGGACAGTGTTGATAAATAAAAAGAGCCAGCCGACTAAAAATCGTAGTCAGCTGGCTCCAATTGCCCTTTCTCGCGCCCAATTACGCGGGAGAGTTGTATTTTATTGTCTTTTTGACCTCTAAAACGATGTATCCATCGCCTTTTCGGCGTATCTCAACGTCATTCCCGCGTTTAAGAATGGCATCGGCGGCTTTTTTCACTTCATCCCAGTCCATATACCTTTGTCCTTTCTCGCTGCTCCGGCAGCCCCGCAGCCTTGCTGAACCTGCTATATTCTGCGTTTAGCCGCCGAAGCTTTATGTTCGCGGCGGTCGCTTCCTCGGAAAGCCCGGCTTTTTTATATGCGTTTCTAAGCTTTTTCTGCGCGCGAATTTGACGCTCTATTCGGCGCTGCATCTGCGTTGCTTCATATGCAGTGTATTTCTTCCCGTCAAACTCGCAGCCAAGTCCATCATCGATATGCGCAAGCTGTTCGTCTGTGTAAGTCCGCTCCGAAACGCCAGGAAGAAACGGGTATTTGTGATGCCTACAGTTAGCGCCAGTCAGACCGTCAACATATCCGTAACCGGTCGTTTCCACAAGGTCATCGTAAAGCCCCAGCGGGTCAGGTTCGCCGCTTTCACTCTGGTAATAGACTTTCCCTTGCCAGTCTTTGTGGCTTGACCACGGCGAAGCACCCGGCTTGTCACGCGCCCCAGAGTGCGCAGACACTTCAAAGTATCTCGTATCAAGGTGCTCTGCGCTTTGGTTCGTGTACTGGTCGCAGATCTGATTCACGCCGGTCATGACAGCTCTCCGAACAGCAACGTCGATGTTGTCAACGTGTCCGCTTTCGTAGTTCACGACTTTCAGACCGCCTGCAAGCTGCTGCACCGCAGACTTGATCGCCTGATTGTAGCTGATAGTCCCGCTTTGAATCTGCATGACAGCGGAATCCAACGCCCACTGATACGCACGAGCGGGCGGATGCATCGTCCTGCCTTTGTCCACCAAAAATCCCATAGACCGCGTGATGTTGTGGAATTCGTCGAGCGTCTGCGCTCGGATTGCCTCAATAGCAGAAGCGTCAACCAGTGTCTCAGGTTGTGTAAGCCTCGCCATATCAATAACATCGGTATAATACTTCTGGTTCCTTGCTATCACATCGTCAAACAGCTCGTTCAGTTTCTTTTCGCTGATACCGGCGGTCTTTCGGATTGCCTTCTCGATGTCCTTTGTATCGATGCCGTGTGACCGAAGCGCCCGAATCGCCTGAACAGTCACTTCGTTCAGTTGATCTTTCAGCGCAAGCCTGCTGCAAATCTCATCAAGAAGCGTATCTTCCAAGCCTCGGAACAGTTCTGCCAGTTCTTCTGGGAGTGCATCTAAAATGGCAGGTGAGAACGGATACTTTTTCACCGTCCATCACCTCACTCGACCTCATTCTGCCCTTCGGTCGTCATGTCCTGCATCTTCGGCAGCGCCGCTTTCGCGGTTTCTTCGTCCTCGTTCATCCACTTCATGCGGAACTCCCAGTCGTTCATGATGCCTGCGCTGAGAAGCTGCATATCGCGGGAGAAATCAGTAGCTTTGTCCTCTATGATGCTGTCATCGAAATCTATAGATATTTCCACGTCTTCATTCAGCCCGGCGTTCATAGCTGTATTTCCCAACCGAAGCAGAATACGACACAGCTCCACAAGCGCCTGCTCCAGCACAATCTCATGCTTTTTGATCGTGCGGAACATGGTGCTGTTCTCGCTGATAACCTGCGTAGCTGTTGCCACGCTGCCGCCGTCAAAACGATAGTAAGTCTCTCCGAAGCCGCACTTACTGGACAGTACGTTCAGTTGGTCTTGCAGTCCTACATTCAGCTGCTCGGTTCTCAGCGTCGGAGAAATTGTATCTACAACGTTCCCTTGCTGCGTATCCTCTGGAAGCAGATAGAAACGCCGGTCATTGTCATCAAGCGTCGGTTCGTCGTCCTCCCACCTTGTGGCTGGCATTTTTACCATCATCATCATGGGACCGTTCTCAAACTCGTTGACGTAGCAGTCGTAGGCGCAGTCAACGCCTCGCAGAACGTCGATTGCATTTGCATACACAGGAATACCGACCGGAAGCAGGTAATCAAGATTGTTTGCGATGTTCGGTCTGTCGATGACGAACTGTCTCTTGTCGCTTCCCGTATGTACCACAGGGGGGATTCGCTCAAAGCCCGGAACATCCGTCAAAAGCACATCGGCAAGCGTTTCGTTTTCATATCGGTAAATGCTGTTCTCGATGATGTAAAGCCCGTTTTCGTCTTTCCGGTGAATCTGCAAATACAGATAGTTTTTTCCAGCCCGTGTGACCACGCTGTCAAAAGCACACTCTGAAATAAAGCCATTCTGCCAAGCCAGCGGAAAAATGTGCTCAATGGTCACATAGTCAAGGGCGATACCGGAAACATCGCCCGGAACGGTCTCTCCGCTCTCGTTGACCGCTTGACCGACCACACGAGGGATATACGCTACAGTTCCGAGTGCAGATTTCATTTCCTGCATTTCGTTCGCCTTGACCGTGAAGTTGTTCTCCGTCAGGACGCTATCAACGAACTCCTGTTCTTTATGTCCCTCAAGTGTGATCTGAACCTTCTCATTCATCAAGAGGTTTGCCCAGTCCTCACAAACCTTTTTCGCCATACCGAGGCTTGCACGGTTGCACTTTGTCCACTTATGCCCGTTATATCGCCGGTATTGATGGAACCCCTTGACTTTGCCGACGTACCACGACTTCCAAAGGGACACGTATGTATAGAATTCCTCTGGGATTGTCGTATACCCGAGTTCCTTTAATTTATCGATAACCGTCATGCAATAACTCCCATTCTACGGCTCACAAGTTCTAAGGCGTACCGCGTCGCATCTATCAAGTGATTGTTTGCGTCCGGGTATCCGCTGATAATATCGCCGTCTTTGTTTCTTTCATATTCGTAGCCCACGAACTCATCGTAGGCATGTGGCGTTCGTTTTCTATCAATGACAATCGTTCTTCTCTGCAAGAACTTCATACCGTATTCGACCGAGCCGGGTCCCTTGACAGCTTCATACGCAGGCAATCCCATTGCCCGTAGGTCAGCCACGCTCTTTGGCTCCGCGCTGTCACAAATGACGCGCACATTGCCATATCCGCGCTGTTTGATTATCGTCGCGCTCTGCTCGTTCGAAAGCTTATTCTGGTATATCTCGTCAAGCAGGAAAATTGTTTCCCTTGCCTTGTCGTAATGCAGCCGGATAAATGCAAAGGGGTCTGGGAACCATCCGAAGTCCACACCCTGATAGATTTTATCGAATCTGGAAACTTCTTCGTCCGTGATCTCCCGAAGTTCGAGCCTGTCAAACACATTGCCGCCAGTGCCGACCGGGATACCGAGGTACTCGTGTTGATACGCCCGCTCGTCTGTGGCTTTCAGGTGTTCAGCCTCGTCAATGAACTGCTGCCCCAGCCACTCTGGCGGTGCTTCAAGGTACGTTGACTTATGGCAAAGTCGGTCGGCGCGTTCCTCCAAGCTGTCCTTATTCGCCCAGTTGTCCCGGCTGATCGGCGGGTTATAGCTTTCAAAGTTCCAAAACTTAGAGCCGCCGCGCATAGTAGACTGTAAGATCGTTCGTATTTCAGCGCGTCCGGCGAACTGGTCTTTTTCCTCAAAGTGCGTTACGGCAATGTACCCGAACGGCACTTTGATGGATTTGATCTTCATCGGGTCATCAGCGCCGCGAAACATGATCTTCTGCCCTGTAGGTTTATAAATCAGCTCCATCGGGGAAACCTTTGCTTCCCAATATGCCGCCATGCCCAGCTCTCCGATTGCCCATATGTACTGCGCATAAACGCTATCGCGTATGGTATTCGCAACCTTTCGCAGCACAAGCGCGTGTGTGTTGGGGTTCCGTACTAACAGGAGCGGCACAATAATGGAAATATACGAAGATTTCAGGGAACCTCGCCCGCCGCTTTCGTCGTAGTGCGTGTGCCCATGCTGGAAAACATCGCGTGCAACTTCGTAAAACGCAGAGCCGATTTTTTCGGAAAGTCGGATTTTAGACATCGATAATCACCTGCACCACATCTTTATCGTCGTTTCCGGTCTTTTCCTGCACCATCGCCCACTTATCGATCAGCGTCCCCATCGCCGTTGTAATCTGGCTCAGGTTCGCAGCCGCGAGCTTGTCAGGGTCATTTAGCATCTCAAGCCCTTTCCCGATGAAAGAACATACAAGTTCTTTTCTGGAATCCATGTACGCGAGAATGTCTGCTGTGTTTTCCTCTTTTTTTCGTCTGCACATCTCTGCAATATCTGCATTATTGTGCACAATCTTCTTTACAGTGTTCGGGGAGCAGCCGTTAAGCTTCGCCACAGCGTTACAGCTTCCGAGCTGGGCATAGTCGGCAACTATTTTCTTTTTTTGCCGATCTGTCAACCTCGCAGCCATAATCACCACCTCGTTACCCTGCCAGCGACGTAAATTCTGGCAG